>Ga0181520_10003615_pt1 | contig 26925 bp, 29 predicted proteins | sample PEATcosm2014_Bin_29_FD_132451 | JGI IMG/M metagenome (GOLD analysis project Ga0181520, IMG submission 132451) | Peatland microbial communities from MTU Mesocosm Facility, Houghton, MI, USA - PEATcosm2014_Bin02_30_metaG | ecosystem: Environmental > Terrestrial > Soil > Wetlands > Peat | place...
ACGCCCGAGCTGGAACGGGCCGTGAAGCAGATCAAGGATGAGGGCGCCGCGGAGAGTCTGTACGGCCGTTACTTTCTCGCGATGTGCTACGAGAAGGCGCGCAACCTCGATTACGCGATCGAGCAATGGGAACGAATCTATGCCAAGAAGCCGGGCTTTCGCGATGTCGCGGAAAAACTCACGCAATATCAGGAATATCGTACCGATGACCACATGAAGGACTACCTCACTTGCGGTAGGGAGGAGTTCGCGAATATGTGCAAATCGGTCGTCGAGGGCTCCATGAGGCTCTCCATCCACGACATTTCTGAGATCCAAAACGGCGTGGACGTGATAGCTATCGAAGGTGATTCGGACAAATGGATGGCGGCGAAGAAAATGCCTCGCCTCGTCCGTTTCCTGCGCGTTTCGGACAATCTGGACGACGGAAGCGTCCGTTCCCTCCTGGATCAGATGAAGAAGCTCGGAATCGTCCGCGGATCGATCGTAACGAGCTCGGGGTTCTCCCGTTCGGCCCTCGAATTCGCGGAGAATCGGTCCGTCGAGCTCCTCACGAAGGAGAGACTCCAGGAGATGCTCGCCAAGACCGGCGCGGCCAAGGGCCGATGAGGATACTCTGCGTATCAGACCAGGTCGATCCCCTGGTCTACTCGCCGAGGATGCGGGAACGTTTCAAGGACGTCGCCCTAGTGCTCAGCGCGGGAGACCTCCCGCCGGAGTACCTCGGCTTCATCACTTCGATGTTGAACAAGGATCTCGTTTACGTCGCGGGCAACCACGACCTCGAGGAGCTGGAAGCCCACGGCATAGCCCGCTGGAGTCTCGCGGGCGAGCCCGGGCGTCTCGCAACGGGAGCCGTCGACATCGGTTTCAAGATCATCGAAGCCGAAGGGCTCATAATACTCGGCCTACCGGGGTCGATGCTCTATAATAAAGGCCAAAATCAGTACAGCGAGTTCGCCATGTCGTTTCGGATCGCTTTGCTCGTCCCCAGGCTCTTCCTGAACAAGCTCTTGCGCGGCCGGGCGGTGGACATCGTGCTTACGCACGCCTCCCCGCGAGGGATTCACGACCGCGACGACCTTTGCCACCGCGGCTTCAAGTGCTTCCTCTGGGTCATGCGCGTCTTCAAGCCGAAATGGCTCGTACATGGGCATATTCACCTGTATGACCTCGCCGACGTCCGCATCAGCAGCTATGGCGAGACGACCGTCATCAACGCCTTCGGGCACTGGATACTGGATACGGAGGCCTAGGGCATGCCCGGCTGGTTCGAGAATTTGGCGGAGGAGGATTTCGCCCGCGCCCGCATGCGCGAGCTTCTATCGCGGATATCGCGTCTCCTCGACCCCGAGCGCGAAAAGCTCCTGCCCTTCGAGGAAGTCAAGGCGATATTGCGCCCCGCCAGCGAGATATATGTCGGAATGGAAGCTGTGGAAGTCGACAAGATCGTAGGCAGCGAAGGCAGATATCGCGATTTCAATCGGCATTTCCTTCCAAGGCGGGAATTCCTCAAATCTCGCTGGATCAGCATCGATATGGCGCATTATAACGACGTCCCCCTTCCTCCCGTACGCGTTTACGATGTCGGCGGAATCTATTTCGTCAGGGACGGAAACCACCGGGTCTCGGTCGCCCGAATGCGGGGCCAAACGATGATTGATGCCGAAGTGACGAAACTCGATACGTTGATAGACCTTAAACCCGGCATGACCTTGGAGGAGCTGAAGCGAGAAGTTATCGAATACGAGAAGAGGCGTTTTTACGAAAAACTTTCCTATGGGATTATCACCGGCGATGATGCCCTCGATTTTACTAGCACCGGCCGTTACGACCAGATCCTCGAGCATATACTCGTGCACAAATACTACCTTAACCAGGGGATGTCGGGTGAAATCCCCTTCCCCGACGCTCTCTGGTCCTGGCACGAGAACGTATATAATCCCGTCGTAACAGCAATCCTGGACGAAGGCCTCCTATCTCGTTTCCCGGGACGTACAGCCTCGGATCTGTATATGTTCATAGTGCAGCATTGGGACGAGCTCAAACGGAAATATGGTCTCGAGTTTTCCCTCGGCGAAGCCGCGAGGGACTATGGTCAGCGTTTCGGTACGAGCCCATTCTCTCGCCTAAGGAGCCGTTTAGCGGTATTCATCGCTCGGATCGCCAAGTCTTCGTATGACAAAGGGGTGAATGAGGGGAAAGGGCCGTAACCTTCCATTTCCCCGATGGTTTAGTTGCTGGGCAGGATGTAAGACGAGACTCCGGCCCACGCTTCTCCTTCTGGGCGACGCTCCCGGGGTTTTCCTCCTTCCCCGGGAGCATTTTTTTGTTCTATTGGGTCCGGTTCCGTCCCGGATTGACATCGACGACGGATTTAACTATCCTTACTTCGCAGGTAAGGAGTCACTTATGGCAGCTGTTTCCAAAAACGCCCGTACGTCGAGCGCCACCCAGCGTTTTTATTGTCCCTGCGGGGGCGAGGTCAAGATGAAGACCCTTTTCGAGAACGGCAAGGTCAAGAATCTCGCCGAATGCGAAAAATGCAAGCGAACCGAGCGCAGACCTCGCGATTTCGTATAGGCGTCCTTCGCCAAGAGTAGATAAGCCGCCCATCGGCGGCTTTTTTTAGGCCTTTCCCTCTCTCAATCTCGTCAACTCTATTGCGATTTTCTCCCGTGCCGCCGAAACGGCGGCGAGGACTTCCTTTTTAGCGCTCATGGTGGAGGTCACCGTAAGTACGCGTACAAGGAAATGGGCCTTGCTCAGGTTCCTGGGGATATCTTTGACTTTAGCTACCCGCCAGCCGCCTTCGAGCACGGCGACCACCAACGGGAGAGGCGTCTCTTCGAGAATTCTGCGGATTCCGGCCGTATGAAAGACCCCGATCTCGCCGTCTCGGGAACGCGTCCCCTCGGGGAATATCACCGGGCAAGTACCCTCACGCTCGCAGCGACGCGCATAGCGCCGTATCGAATGCATCGCCTGAATCGCGTCGCCTCGGCGTCGTATCAAGGCGTGTCCCTGGCTTCTCAGGATCAGGGATATGAAAGGAATCCCTTGCCGCAGCTCCCATTTGGCCACGAACCTGAGGTTTTTCATCGAAAAAAGCTTCATGCAGACGGGAATGTCCATGAGGCTCTGATGATTTGAGACCAGGAGGAAACGTTCTGGCAATTCCCGCCCTGAAAGATTCTCGAAAGAAAGCTTCACTCCGCAATACGAAGCCATTAGGCTGAAAATATGTCTGACCGCGAGTTTGGTAAATCGTTCGGTCGTCTCGAAGCTCCCTCGCGGCGAGAACAGCCAGTATGCGGGAAGGAGAAAATCGTAGCACGCAAATAGCAATATTATTGAAACCATGACGAGTGCATTCAGCATTCCGGCCACCTGTAATTCGTTTTATACTATGGAAAGCGGCCAATAGCAAAGACCGCTCGAGCCTTGACAACCATGGCTCGTTCTGCTAGCCTCCCTCACTATAGTCAGCGTAATGAAGGTTCCTGCATCGTTTATGGAGGGTAGCGCATTTGGCAACAACGAACAAATCCGCCGAAAAACGCAATCGACAGAGCGAGAAGCGTCGTCTTCAGAATAAATCCGAGAAAACGGCGATCCGCAGCAGCGCAAAGAAAGTGCTGGTGGCAGCCGAGGGGAAAGACAAGGCCGCCGCCGGTGTCGCGCTCAAGGACATGATAAAGAGAATCGACACGGCAGCTCGCAAAGGTATTGTCAAGAAGAATGCCGCTGCGCGTAAGAAGTCGCGTATGCAGCGACTCATCAACGCTCTCGATGCGTAAGGTCCGGTAGCCGGGCGACGTCGTCTTGATCGTCGCCGAGCACCGGGAGAACGAGCACGGAGAGGGGAATCATGGCTGGTAAAGTCACGAAGGCCGAGCTCATAGAAGCCCTCCACGCCGGTAGTACGCTCAATCGCAAAGAGATTCATGGCCTCATCGATGCCCTTTTCGAAGAGATAAAGGGAGCGATCCTCAGCGGCAAGACTGTCGAGCTCAGAGGCTTCGGAACCTTCGAGGTAAAGCTTCGCAAGGGCCGTAAGCGGGCGCGCAATCCGAAGACCGGAGCCATCGTTTCCGTCGAGGATCACGGCGTAGCTGCTTTCCGGCCGGGCAGGGAGCTCAAGAAAGCCGCCTGGACGATCGACCCTTCCAGGAATGGCTCCCCCTCCGACTCGAACCCTGCCGAATAACCGCCGATACCGGCAACCCGTACAGGCCCGTCGCATTGACAAGCGCCGTCCCCTATGTAAAGATGCAATCGGTTATTCGAGTACGATGCTTCGATGGTCAAGCGAGCCAGGACGGGAAGTGAGATGGACACGAAAAAGCGCATACTACTTGTCGACGACGAGCAGATCAACCTGGAATTTTTCGAGGTAATGCTCAGCAAGCTCGGATTCGAAACCGAGAAATCCGACAATGGCGCAGATGCCCTGGAACTGGTCAAGCGTTTCAAGCCCGATCTCATTATCCTCGACAATGTAATGCCTCGTCTCTCCGGTTGGGAAGTCACCAAGATAATCAAGACGAGCGATGAATTCCGCGAATTCGCCGATACTCCTATAATCATGTTCTCCGCGATGGATGATGTTAAAGATAAAGTCGAAGGGCTCGAATTGGGGGCCGACGACTACATCACGAAGCCTTTCAATTTTTCCGAAGTCCTGGCCAGGATCCGGGCCGTGCTTCGGACGAGGGAACTCATACATCAGATCGAGCACCGCGAGGCTCGCATCCGTATTTCTGACGAGATATCGGAACGCGTTCTCGGATTCGCGGCGGGGCTCCGCGTTCCCCTCGTGGAGCTCGTTAGCGATGCCGAGGCGCTGGAGCCCGAATGCGGCTCGGCGAAGCCCTTTGTCGAGCGTACCAGAGACGAGGCGACCCGCGCCATCGCGGAGCTCGATTCGCTCGACTCCGCCGTAGCCGCCCTCAAGGCCGAAGCCGACAGCCTAAAGAAGGCGGAGACGGCGCTGCCCGCGATCAAGACGAAATACCGGGGCCATCCGGAACAGTGAGGCTACCTCCAATGACGATTACTGAAGGAAAGAAGAAGGTCGTCGAGCTTTTTACGCAGGGACGCAGGCTCTACAAGCTCATGAGATTCGAAGAGGCTCTCAAGTGCTTCGGAGAGGCCCTCGAGGTCGATCAAAACGATGGTCCGAGCAAAGTCTATCATCTTCGCTGCAAATTTTACATCGATAACCCGCCGCCGGAAGATTGGGACGGCGTCTTCGTAATGACCCATAAGTGAGAGGGCGTCGGATGACAAGGTCGAGGAAGGACGAGACTCCGCCGCTCATTGCGACTACTCTCGGCAAGGAAACGAGCTTTTCCGGAATCTTACGCTTCAAGGATTCCCTCAGGATAAGCGGAAAATTCGAGGGCGAGATCGACTCCCTGGGCAAGCTTTTCATCGACAACGAGGCGGTAGTCAACGCGCGGCGTATCCGGGCGTCTAGCGTCGTCGTCGGAGGCGTCGTTCACGGCGACATCGAGGCCGCGGACCGCCTCGAGATGCTCCCGAGCGCCAAGGTCTACGGCAATGTCCGTACTTCCAAGCTGAGGATAGCCGACGGGGTCGTATTCGAAGGAAAGTGCGAGATGATCCGCGATCCCGCCTCATTCGATCCCTTCGCTTCAGCGAAGGAAGACGCCTAACTTGGACCGAGCTGGCGGCGCAAATGTCGAGGAAGCGGCCAGGCGGCTCTTTGGCATCCTCTCGGAGCGCGGCTTGCGCCTCGTATGCGCGGAGTCCTGTACCGGCGGCATAGTCAGCTCTGCGATCACCGATATCTCGGGCTCGTCCTCCGTTTTATGGGGCGGCGTCGTCGCCTACTCGAACGAATGCAAGACGCGACTGCTCGGGGTGCCGCAAGCGGCCCTGGCCGAATATGGAGCGGTTTCCCGCGAGGTCGTGAGGGAAATGGCGAGAGGCGCACTCGAGGCCGCTAAGGAGGCCGATATCGCTCTCGCGATAAGCGGCATCGCCGGTCCCGAGGGAGGCAGCCGCGAGAAACCCGTCGGACTCGTTTGGTTCGCGTTCCGCACGGCGGGTATAGGAGCGGAGGGGATTCGCGACGTCGAGTCCTTCGAGGAGTCGTTGACATTCGCCGGCGACAGGAAAGCCGTGCGCGAAGCCGCGGCCGCGCACGCGATTCTCAGGGCGGCCGAGCTCGCGCGCGAGTTTCGTTGATGCCGGGTCGATATTGACAATGTGATGAGCCCGGTCTATAGTCTTGGGGAGAGCGTCGAGCGGCATGGCACGATTTAGCGTGTCTCCGCAAGCAGGGTCGTTTTATCCCTCCCGCTCCGAATAAGGATATCCCCTCCCTATTCCGAGACGACTCTCTATCCCCGACAGGCATCGGATCTTCGAGAAGGAAAGGGCCCTAAGGCCCGCCGTAAACAATGGACAACCCAAAACAGCATTCGGAGAAACCCATGGCTATTATCCGTAAGCGAAAGGTCCACGATCAAATCGAGGGCGACGGCTCCGCCGACGCCCTATCCTCCAACCAGCCCGACCTCGCGCCCTACGCCCCCCTAGACGGGGGCGAGGTCCTGACGGCCGAAGCGAGCCAGGACGAGCCCCCGATCGAAGCCGCTCAGGATTTCGAGAGCCAAGGCGGCGACGAGGAATCTCAGTCTGAAAGCGATCAGAGCGCGCGTGGTCCGGTGCGCATCAGGGTCAAGCGCAAGGCTCCGAGAGCCGATTCGAGTCTACCGGGCGAATCCTCCGCCGCCCTGGCGAGAGCCCTGGAAGACCGCGGCGACGATCGGCGTGAACCCCAGGATCGACGCGATCCTCAGGATCGCGAAAGTCGCGACGCGATGCAGGCAGGCTTCGTCCGCAGGCAGGAAAGCTTCGAGAGGGCGAATGAGAAGGCTCAAGCCGAGCAAAACGGCAAGTCCGACTACGGGGAGAACCGATCTCGGCTTTCGATCAACGATTTGACTGAAATGGGGCTCAAGGAACTACGCGACCTCGGCGGAAGGTATGGGATCAACCACGAGGAGATGATCTCATTCAAGAAACAGGAGCTCATCTTTTATATTCTTAAGGCCCATACCGATCGCGGCGGCATCATTTACGCGTACGGCTCCCTCGAGATATTGCCGGACGGCTATGGCTTCCTCCGCTCGCCCCAAAATTCCTACCTTCCCGGTTCCGATGATATCTATATATCTCCTTCCCAGATTAGGCTTTTCAACCTCAAGACGGGTGACACGGTCTATGGCCAAATCCGCAGTCCTAAGGAAGGGGAGCGATTTTTCGCGATGCTTCGAGTCGAGCAGGTCAACTTCGACGAGCCCGCGGTCGCCCAAAACCGAATCCCCTTTGAGAACCTAACTCCTCTATACCCGCATCAGCGACTCAATCTCGAGACCGCGACTCAGGAGGTTTCGACTCGCATCATCAACCTCTTCTGTCCTATAGGGAAGGGACAGCGCGCTCTGGTCGTTTCCCCGCCGAAAACGGGCAAGACCATCCTTCTCCAAAAGATCGCGAACGCCATCACCGCCAATCATCCCGAGGTCTACCTCATCGTTCTCCTCATCGACGAGCGCCCCGAGGAAGTCACAGACATGGAGCGTACGGTAAAAGCCGAGGTCATATCCTCGACCTTCGACGAGCAGGCCACTCGGCATGTCCAGGTGGCGGAGATGGTCCTCGACAAGGCCAAGCGCCTTGTCGAGCACGGCAAGGATGTAGTCATCCTCCTCGACTCCATCACCCGACTCGCCCGGGCCTACAACCAGACGGTGCCTACGAGCGGCAAGATACTGTCGGGAGGCGTGGACTCGAACGCCCTGCACAAGCCCAAGCGCTTCTTCGGCGCGGCTCGGAATATCGAGCAGGGAGGCTCCCTCACGATTATCGCGACCGCCTTGATCGATACGGGGTCTCGCATGGACGAAGTGATTTTCGAGGAGTTCAAGGGTACCGGCAATATGGAGATCAACCTGGACCGCCGCCTCTCGGACCGGCGCACCTTCCCGGCGATCAACATAAAGAAATCCGGCACCCGCAAGGAAGAGCTTCTTCTGACCGAGGAGGAGCTCCAGAAAATCTGGGTCCTTCGCAAAGTCATAAACCCGATGGACGATGTCGAGATCATAGAGCTCCTGATTGACAGGATGATGAAATCCAAGAATAATGAGGCGTTTTTGAAGTCGATGAATACTCCCGCGTAATGCACGAGTATTCTAGATCATGGCAGTAATTGGAAATCCGAAGGTTTCCGATCACCGCAATTGCGGCGGCGAGGATCTCGCCGCCGGCTACCGTCCATAAGGCCGGTTTTCAGGCATTCGGCATCGCGGAGGCATAAGATGAAGAGCGGAATCCATCCTAAGTACGAGCTCACTACCATCACATGCGCCTGCGGCAATGTCATCGAGACCCGTTCGACGGTAAAGAACATCCAGGTCGAAATCTGCTCGTCCTGCCATCCTTTCTTTACCGGCAAGCAAAAGCTCGTTGACACCGCGGGACGCATAGAGCGTTTCAACAAGAAGTACGGCATCAAGAAGGCCGAAGAGAAATAAGCCCTGGCCGAGTTGAAAAAAAAACGGCCGCCCCCGCGTCGCGCATGACGCTGGGGCGGCCGTTCGCTCGAGGGAATGATTATCTACTCAAGTCCCGAACGTGGAGCCCGCCTGTTCTGCGGCTAGCTTGGCGCCCAGCTCGCGGAGCTTGTATTTCTGTATCTTGCCGCTTCCCGTCATCGGATAGTCTTCCACGAAAAAGACGTATTTGGGCACCTTGATGCGCGAAATCCGGCCTCGGCAGAAATCGCGCACGTCCTCCTCGGTGAGGATGCTGTCCAGCTTACGAATCACGAAAGCGGCCACCTCCTCGCCGTATTTCGCGCTCACCACGCCTGCGACCTGGACATCGCGGACGCCGTCCATTCCCAGGAGGAATTCCTCGATTTCACGCGGATAAATATTCTCTCCGCCCCGTATGATCATGTCCTTGATGCGCCCGGTGACGCGGAAATTCCCGGCCGCGTCGACGTCGCCGAGGTCGCCCGAGTGGAGCCAGCCCTCGTGGTCGATGACTTTCGCCGTTTCCTCCTCCATCTTGTAATAGCCCTTCATCACGTTGTAGCCGCGGCAACAAAGCTCCCCCTGCTCGCCGATCGCGCAATCCTTCTCGGTGTCGGGGTTCCAGACCTTGACCGCGATGCCGGGCAGGGCCCTGCCCACGCTGCCTACCTTCACTTCGATGGGATCGTCGGTACGGGTTTGGGTCATGACGGGAGAGGCCTCGGTGAGCCCGTAGGCGATCGTGATGTCCTTCGCGTGCATCTCGTCGATGACTCGCCTCATGATCTCCATGGGACAGGGAGACCCCGCCATGATGCCGGTCCGGAGCGAAGAGAGATCGAAAAGCTTGAACATCGGGTGATTGAGCTCCGAAATGAACATGGTCGGAACTCCGTAGAGCGCCGTGCATCTCTCTTTCTGGACGGAGGCCAGGACCAGCAGGGGGTCGAAGTTCTCGCAGACGACGGCGGTCGCGCCATGGGTCAGTATCGCCATTACGCCGAGGACCAAACCGAAGCAGTGAAAGAGCGGTACGGGAAGGCAGACGCGCTCGCTCGAGGTGAAGCGTTGGCATTCGCCGATGTTGAAGCCGTTGTTGACGATATTGTAGTGGCTCAGCATGACGCCTTTAGGGAAGCCAGTCGTCCCCGACGTATACTGCATATTCACGACGTCATGGCAGGAGAGCGAGGCGGAGGCCTCGCGGAGCCAGTCGTCGTCGCAATGGGAGCCGAGGAGGAGAAGCTCCGGCAAGCTGTACATTCCCCTGTGCTTCTGCGGCCCCATGTAGACGACGGATTTCAAGCGCGGGAACCGCTCGCTCGACAAGCGCCCGCGCTCCTGCCTATCCAGCTCGGGAACTAGCTCGCGGACCATGGCGACATAGTCCGAGTCCTTGAATCCGTCGACGATGCAGAGCGCCTTCATGTCCGACTGCTTGACCACGTACTCGAGCTCGTGAAGGCGATAATTCGTATTCACCGTCACGAGGACGATGCCTACTCGCGCCGTCGCGAAGAGGATGGTCAGCCAGTCCGGGACGTTGTTGGCCCATACGCCGACATGATCTCCTTTGGCGAGGCCGATCGCGAGGAATCCCTTGGCCAGGCGATCCACCCTTTCGTCGAATTCCGAGTAGCTGAAGCGAAGGTCGCGATCGGCGTATACGATAAACTCGCCGTCGGGCGTCTTCCTGGCCCAGGAGGCCAAAAGGTCGCCGATGGTCTCATTCGAAAAAGCCATGGCCGACTCCTTAGAACGGGGCGTAGATCACCGCGAGCACCTTGGCCGGCGAGGCGGAGCTGACGCGATGGGGCACGACTGAGTCGTAATAGATGGAATCGCCCACCGCGAGCTTGAAATTCTCCGAGCCGTAGCGCACGTCGACCTCGCCGTGAAGGACGAAGATGAACTCCTCGCCTTCGTGCGTAGAGAGGCCGGTCTCGCTTCCCGCGACGGGTCGGACATCGACGACGAAAGGCTCCATGGATCGACCGCTTTTGCCCTTGGCGAGCGAGTAGAAGCTCAGGGCGCCCATTTGAGGGGACGCCTGGCCCGAAGCCCTCATGACCTCCGAGGCCTGTCCGGAGCGGCATATAATCGGGCCCTCGCCGCCCGCGTCGTCGAGGAAAGTGCCGAGACGCACGCCGAGAGCGCGGGAAAGCTTTACGAGCGGGGCTATCGAAGGGCTGATCTGCCCCGACTCGATGGCCTTTATCTCCTCCTCCGCGACGCCGCTTCGCGCGGCCAGTTCGCTTTGCGACAGGTCATGCTCGTTCCTTATCGAGCTTAACCTGACTCCGCTCTTGTTTGCTTCGCTCATCGGAACCTCCTCGAGACCGTAAACGGCATAATGACAAACATTTCCAAGGGCCGCAAGTGGGCCTCCGATTCCGATACGCGAAAAGGAACTCGGCCCTAGGGTCTGGCCTCGAGTTCCCCGATGAGCGCGGTCATCCTCGCGCAGGCCCGCCCTCTGTGGGAGAGGCGATTCTTCTCCTCGATCGTGAGCTGGGCCACGCTCCTGCCCAACTCGGGAAGAAAGACGACCGGATCGTAGCCGAAGCCGCCGGAGCCCATGGGTTCGCGGAGAAGTAAGCCGGTACAGGTTTCCTGTACCGAGAAGACCCGCTCCTCGGAGAAGACGAGAACGAGACAACAGACAAAAGCGCAAGAGCGGTCCTCCCTCGCGGACATGTTCGCGAGAAGAAAGGCATTTCGCTCGGCGGCCTCTAGTCTGGTCCCTCTTTCCGTCGATCCGTATCGGGCCGAAAGGACGCCAGGAGCGCCGCCGAGCGCTCGAACGACAAGCCCGGAGTCGTCGGCGAGGCTTGGCTTCCCGACGAGCTTGAAGAGGGCTCTTGCCTTTTTCAGGGCATTCTCTAGGAAGGTGCTTCCATCCTCCTCGACCTCGAAGCCTTCGATGCCCGCATCGGCGGGAATTCGGAGGACGTTGCCCGGAAGCGCAGGCCCGAGCTCGGCTAATTTATGGACGCTTCCCGTCGCTATGAATAATTCCATGTTCCCGACGATATCCTCGGGACACGGCCCGACGCAAGAAGGAGTCGAGCCTCATTCGCGGGGCCCGAAGCGCCTGCGGAGGTAGTAGAGGCCCGAATCCACCGTCCCCTTCGGAACGCCCAGTATCCTCGCTACGAGGGAATTGGACACTATTGTCTTCAGGCTGGCGAGATCGGCCTTGACCCTCGAGTACCTGCCCCATTCCCTCTCTAGGGCATGGGAAAGATTCTGTCTTCGGTAGTGATCGGACTCGTCGGCCAAACGAGCCTCGAGGAGTCTAAGCCTCGTCCAGCTCGCGTTCCTGCGCTCTACGAGGTGTTCGACCCGCGAACGCTCGGACTCGAGGGAACATCTCGCTTGCCCCACGGCCGCGGCGAGCCAATCGCGACCGACCCCGGCGGCACTGGCTATCCGCGCGATGCCCTCATCGTCTATTTCCCATGCGCATTTTACCGCGAGGAAAACGAGTCGGCTGGAGTGCGCGACGGCTTCCGCCGGACAACGCGGGATGATCCCGCCCCTCGCGCGCGGCCTGCGCCTCGAGGCGCCATGACCCGCTCCTTCTGCCTCGAGCGTGATAGACTCGAAAAGCGATTCGGTAAAATCGAAATATTCGGGCATCTCCGACGAGACTGCGCGCTCGCAGACCGACTCGCGCTCCATCGACCCTATCCTTTCACGCCGTACCGTCCGAGCCAAATACCTTAGGTTCGTCGCCAGGTAAACGTCGAAAGACAAGCCCTGATCCTCGAATCGGTCGACTAGTCTGTAGATCCTCCTTTTGAACTTGAGCAAGGCATCCGCCGCATCGTCTTCGCTGTCGAATCCGTATTTTCCGTACGAATCGTACACCATAGCCGCGACCCGCTCCATGATGTATTCGCGGCCCTTTCCGCTCGCGCGATAGGAGAGAACGAGATCGTGAAGTTTCGCTTCTTGCATGATTTCCTCCATCGTTCAGGAGATATGCAAGAGGCGTGCCTCTTATATAGGCCCATGAAAGAAATTCTTGGAGAAACCCAGCAAAGTGATGCCTTGGAATGGATTAAATGAGAAAGGAAGACGGCCGAATAACCGTCCTAAATCCACGCAAGAATCGGAAGCGGGTTGGGCGAGCGGGTCCGCGTTCGGGGCGCCCTCTTAAAGAGGGTTTGCCTGCTAAACTACATCGAACCAGGGCTCGAATGCGTCCATCAACTTGTTCTTCACTTCCTCGAGACCGCCGCGGATCGAGAGACCGGCGGCCAGCCGATGCCCTCCTCCGCCGAACAGGGCAGCGATCGAGCCGACGTCGATTCGATCACGGGCTCTGAGACCGACGGTGCAATCCGTTTCGCCCTCCTGCCGTATGATCATCGCGGCCTCGCAGCCCGCTATCCCGAGAAGGAGCTGGTACAAGGTATCGGAATCCCTGCTCGCAAGACCGTAACGCTGTTGGTCCTGGAGAGTTACGAAGGATATAAGGAGAGCGCCGTCGAAATGGGGCTCCGTTCGCATGAGGATCTCGCCCATCAGCTTACGGGAAAGCAGGCTTTTACCCCCGTACATGAGATTGTAGACCCGCTTCGGAGAAGCCCCGGCAGAGACGAGGCGGGAAGCCGCTTGGAAAGTCTCCTCGGAATGCTCGTCGAGATGTCGAAAAAACCCCGTATCGGTGCCGAGGCCGAAAAATAGATACTCAGCCTCCTCCTTGGTCGGAATCCCCCCCATCGCCTCGATCAGCAGAAGAATCATGGCAGTGACCGAAGGCGCCCTATCGTCTATATAGACCGCGTCGCCGGTAGCCGTACCGGCCGCATGGTGATCGATGAAAGCTATCGGCACCTTTGGCAGAGTCTCGGCGACGGAACCGATCCGCTTGAGACTCGAGCAATCAAGTACGATGGCCGCCGCGCGCTCGGAAGGCTTTTCCGGAGGGGCCTCAATGAGGAAGCGGCTCTCGTAAGGCAGTATCTCCGTCCTGGAAAATGGACCAGCCGAGCAGAGATAGGCGTTTTTGCCGTTTCGGCGCAGGAAGGAGGCCAAGGCGAGCTGCGAGCCGATGCAATCGCCATCCGGCTCCTTATGGCCGATCACGTAAAAAGGCCCGTGCCGATCGATAAAATCGAGAAGCTCGGGAGGAACGGGGCGCATATGACGAACCTTTCCTCGCCGCAGGTGCGACGAGGCTAACCAAAGCGTCTAGAATTGGAGGCTCTTAAAAATCCAGTTTCAAGTCGTCGGAATTGAATTTCCCGGCCCCGTCCGCAGGACTTAGCAGGCCCCAGGTCGAGTCGTTTTGGTCAGCCAAGACATAAAGCCTCAAATGGTCGAAGCTGCCGTTCTTATAGAAGACGGTCATGTAGGGATAGCTCGGATCGTTGCCGCGGACGAGCTCGGCTTTGCCTCCTGAGACGAACCAACGGGCTGGAATATAGACGTCAGCGACGCTTGCGCCGCCCTTTCGGTAGATTACGCGGTAGCCGTCGGCATGGGAGTAGACCTTTACCACGTCGAGCCTGACGGGATAGAAGGCGGAGGTCTCGGAAGCAATAGCGCAGGCGACGATGGCAACTAATAAGGCAATGAGCGTTGCACGTTTCATTCGACCCTCCAATCGATATAAATTATACTCAGTGATGGCCGCAATGCAAGAGCGTATCGCGCCATCGACTCGCGCGAGGCCTGCAAAGCCGGGAAAAGTCGAACCGGATTGTCCGCTTCCGTGCAGTCGCATATACTCTGTCGATGGAATCGGAAGACGGGCAGGCCGTACGCGCCCTTCGCGCCGCGCGCGCATACCAGATCCTCGGGCCCCTATGGCCCGATGCCAAGCCGCTCTTGCGATACCGCGGCGCCTTCGAGCTCCTATGCGCCGTCGCATTGTCGGCCCAATGCACGGACGAGCAGGTCAATAAGGCGACCCCGGGGCTTTTCGCCTCATGGCCGACTCCGTCCGCCATGGCTTCGGCGAGGGTCGAGGACATCGAGGCTGCGATCAGGAGCCTCGGCTTCTTCCGGACTAAGGCTCGTCATCTCGTCGGAGCCGCCAAGCTCATCGAAGGGAAATTCGGAGGGGAAGTCCCGTCGACGATGGAAGAGCTTCTCGAATTGCCCGGGGTAGGAAGAAAGACCGCGAACCTGGTGCTTTCGGCATGCTTCGGCCGTCCGGGCATCATTGTGGATACCCATGCCCTCCGCGTCTGTTTGCGCCTCGGCCTCGGAAGCAAGCCCGATCCCGCCGACATGGAGAAGAGGATCGCCGAGCTTCTGCCCGAGGAAAGATGGACCGAATTCTCCTACGCGATAAACCGCCACGGCAAATTCGTCTGTACCGCGCGTAAGCCGGCCTGCATGCTTCCCTCTACGCTCGGCCCCTGCCCTCTCCTGAGCATCTGCCCACGGGTCGGTCTCGAGTAAATGCTCCCCGCCTTACGTAAGATGGTTTTAATAAGGTATTCTCCTCCCATATGCTAGAACCTAGTTACGGAATGGCCTTGGTTACTGGGGCTTCGGGCGGAATCGGCAAGGAATTCGCGATCCAGCTCTCGCATGGGGGATGGGATCTGATTCTGGTCGGGAGGAACGAGGAGCAGCTCGAGAAAACCAAGCGTTCCCTTGACGGGCGGAGAGCCGAGAGCTCGATAGTAATCAAAGCCGATCTTTCCGAACGCGGGGCGGGAATAGCTCTCCATTCGGATTGTCGAAAGAGGGGCTACGAGGTCGAGCTCCTCGTCAACAATGCGGGATCAGGCCTCTTCGGACTGAGCACGGAATTGCCGGCGGAAAGGATCGAGTCCATGCTCAACTTGAATATACTTTCCCTGACATCCCTTTGCGGGCTATTCGGTCGGGACATGGAGTCGAGGGGGAGCGGCCGCATACTCAACGTGGGTTCCCTAGCCGGCGAATTCGCCCTCCCCTACTTCGCCTCGTATGCGGCGTCCAAAAGCTATGTGCTTGGGTATTCCCTGGCACTGCGAGCGGAGATGCGAGCCTCGGGCGTTTCCGTCTCTTGCCTTCTGCCGGGCTATGTCCGTACCGGCTTCGACGAGAACGCGGGAATCGCGAGTCCAGCCTACCGCGCCTTTTCCGAGCGCAGCGGCATGGACGCGGCCAAGGTCGCGCGCGTCGGGTTGCGCTCGCTCGGCAAGAATAGGCCATATGCCATCGCCGGTTCGCGCAACAAGATCGCCTCCTGTCTCGCTAAGCTCGTTCCGAGATCGGCTCTCCCAGCCATGGCGAAGCCGCTCCTCGATAAAATGACGCGCGGGAGACCCTGATGAAGACCAATTTCGCCCTGGTCCCCAAGCTCTTCAGGAGGGACCCCCTTATCGCGGCTAAATTGGCCAAATCCTTCGCGATGCAGAAGAAAGCCATGTTCGTGGATAACCGATTCTATCGCGGCAGGACCCACGAGCTCTCGCTCCTCTACTTCAGGCTAACGCCCTTGTGCAATCTGCGCTGCGTCATGTGCGGACAGCGCGGGGACAAAGGCGTTTTAAAAGGAAGCTTCGCGGCGGAGGAATCCAAGAAGATCCTCCGCCTGGACGTCTACAAACGCCTCGTCGACGAAATCAGGCGCAAGCGCCCTACGATATACATATGGGGAGGAGAGCCCTTTCTCTATCCGGAGCTCTTCCCCCTCGTCGACTACATGAAGGACTCGGGATTGGCCGTGAGCGTCAACACCAACGGAACGCTCCTCGCGAAGAACGCCAAGGAGATAGTGCGCAAGAAATGGCACGCCCTCTTCGTCTCGCTCGACGGCTTCGAGGAGACGAATGATAGGATACGCGGAGAGGGCTCGTACAGGAGAGTCGTGGAGGGCTTCGAGGCCATCAACCTCGAGAAGGAACGACAAGGCTCGCACTTCCCGCATATGGGAATCGTGAGCACGGTCAACAACCTTAACTATAAGGACCTCTACCGCCTGGCGGAAGCAGCCCGAAGCTTTAAGTTGTCCTGGCATATCTTCAATCTCGGAACCTATACCAATAAGGCTATCATCGAGCATCAGCGCGACTTCATGCGCGATAAGCTGGATACGGAGATCGGCTGCCTCCAAGGCTACGAGACGGGATACAACGAGGGCATAGACGGGCAGGAACTCTACGATATCCTGACGAGGATTCACGCGATGCAGACCGATCATCCCATAATCACCGTGCCCGCGCTCAATCCCGAGAAGATCAATACTTATTATGGCGACCTCGCGATGCCGGTGCGCACGCGATGCTCGGTACCGTGGAGCCAGGCCAACATCGATTACGACGGCGGCGTTCATTTTTGCGCCGACTATCCCGACTACAAGCTCGGCAACATTAATGAAGAGAGCTTCTTCAATATCTATAACGGCAAGAGGGCGCGGCGCTTTCGCTCGGCCTTGAAGAATAGCCCCGATGGCATCTTTCCTGGCTGCGTTCGTTGCTACCAGAACATGCTCTGCGGGAAGAAAGTCAAGGGTTTCTGACTTCGGCCGAACGCTGGGCCTCATTCGGCTTCGAGCCGGCAGCGCGTAGCAAGGATATGAACCGACTCGACGATGCCCTCTCCGAGGCCCTCAAAAAGAGCTTCGGCTTGGACTACCTCTACCCCTACCAGCGCCTGGTCGTGGCTAATGTCATCGATTCCGTCGCGGCCGAGGCGGAACCCCTTCGCCAGATAGTCCTCCTTCCCACCGGCTTCGGCAAGTCGCTCTGTTTCCAGCTACCCGCCTTCTTCCTTCCCCATCCCACCGTAGTCGTTTATCCTCTCCTCGCCCTGATGGAGGATCAGCGACGCCGACTCGAGTCTTCCGGGCTGGCTTGCGCGTTATTCCGCGGAGGCCAGACTCCAAAAGAGCGGGCGGAGGCCGAATCGGCTGTCGAGAGAGGAGAGGCGAAAATAGTGATCACTAATCCGGAATGCCTCGTACGTCCCCGCCTGTCCTCCTTCCTTAAAGAGATCCGCCCCAGCCATATCACGATCGACGAGGCGCATTGCGTATCCGAATGGGGCGCAAGCTTTCGCCCCGCGTACCTCGAGCTGGGAAGCATAGTCGAAATCCTCGATCCCCCGGCCCTTAGCGCCTTCACGGCCACCGCGAGCCCAGCCGTCTTCGAAGCCGTGGCGCGGATACTTTTCGGAAGCTCGCCGTACCGAGTAGTCGAGGCCGATCCCGACAGGCCCAACATCCGCTACAGCGTCGTGCGGACCTTGAGCCGGGAGCACAGCCTCCTTCGGCTCGCGACGGAGATGCCGCGGCCCCTCCTCGTATTCTGCTCTTCCCGCGAGGGCGCCCAGATGCTCGCGCGCCTTCTCTCCGATCGGCTCGGCGAGGACGAAATTCGGTTCTACCATGCGGGATTGGAAAGAGGGGAGAAGAAGGCAGTCGAGGAATGGTTTCTTTCCTCCGAGGGGGGCATATTGTGCTCAACCTGCGCCTACGGCATGGGCGTCGACAAGAAGGACATCCGCAGCGTCATCCATTACGAGGCCCCGAGCTCGGTCGAGGCCTACCTGCAGGAAGCGGGTCGCGCAGGCCGCGACGGCCTATCCTCCCGCGCCGTCCTCTTATCGGGACTGGACGATGGAGACAGGGCTAAGCTGGAGAAGGACGAGCTTCGCCGTTCGCGTTTCCGCTCCCTGCTTACCTATGCGTCATCAAAGGAAGGCTGCAGGCGGGACGGCCTCCTCGACCTCCTCGGAACGCCCCGCCAAGGCCGCGGGTCTTGTTCTGGCTGCAATCGCTGCGAGGGCGCGGTGCCGGCTTCCTGCGAGGGAGAGACTGAGTTACGGCATTTCGCCGCGGTAAATTCCCGGCGCTTTACGGGCGAGGAGGCCCTCGACCTGCTCCGGGGCGAGGCTTCGCGCCGAGGCGAGCCGCCCCGTTGCGCTCTTTGGGGAGCCATGGGCGATTGGGACGCGAAAGACGCGGCCCGGGCCATGGAAACGGCCATACGCGCGGGGATGATCCGGAGGCTGGGAAGATGGCCGTGGAAGGGCCGGATCGCTCCTGGCCTAAGACCCGCGCCGGCCTTCGCCCTCCGAATCCGGCAAGCCTTGGCGGCGATATTTCATCCTACCGTGTCATCGCCAGTCTCTCTCCCGGACCTGGAACGCGGAGCCGCTCGGCCTTTGCCGGATCTGATCGCGGCGCCGTTGGAGTCTCCGACCATGGCCGGAGGCCTCCGAATCGAGGAACGAGCCCGATAGATGGAGCCGACATAGCGCAGCGAGACCCAAAGCAGGATAAAAGCCGCGGCGATGAATAGAACGCGCCAATCGGCGAGTACCTTGATGGAGAGTGCGAGGATTCCGTTCAAGTCCATCGTCATGCCCCTCGAGCACCTATTATAGTATCATTCGCGCTCGATGGCACGCCTTGATGAACGGCGAGACCACGGATATCATATAAAGACTGAAAGGAGCCGCACATGATCGAATATAAAAGGCTCGACGAGACCAAGGCATTCCCCAAGCTCGCCGCGCTGCCGATCCCGCGCGTCGGCGCCCTGCTCACCGCGGAGCGGATAGCGGCCTGCGACATTCCCCTCGGCGGCGGACTCACCTATAACTGGGCGGCATCGCCCGTCGACGGCTCCGTCCTCGCCGCGCTGGGCGAGCTCGCCGAGGAGCAAGGCCTCGTCGAGAAGTACAATCTCCTCGCTGCGGGCGAGGTGATGAACACCGGCGAGGGACGGATGGTCCTGCACCACCTGGCTCGCGGCCGACTCGGCAAGGCCGTGCTTCGGGAGGATCGGGACCTGCGCGCCTTCTACGAGGGCGAGCGGGAAAAGGCCGCCGAGTTCGCGCGCGCGGTACATTCGGGCAAGATAGTGGGTTCGACGGGCGACCCATTCACGACTGTCGTCCAAATCGGCATCGGCGGCTCCGACCTCGGGCCGAGGGCGCTCTACCTGGCTCTCGAGCGCTGGGCCCTCGCCGAAGGCCGGGCCATGCTGGGCGCCTGCTTCATCTCCAATGTGGATCCCGACGACGGCGACGACCTGCTCTCCGGTCTCGATCTGTCGACGAGCCTCTTCGTCCTCGTTTCCAAGAGCGGCGTCACCCAGGAGACCCTGGCGAACGAATGCCTCGTTCGCGATCGCCTCGAGGCGGCCGGCCTGGACCCGGCCAAGCACATGGTCGCTGTGACGAGCGAGACGAGCCCCCTTGCGGGCAATCCCGGCTACATCGATTCCTTCTACATCGACGATTTCATAGGAGGGCGGTATTCGTCTTCGAGCGCGGTGGGCGGGGTGATCCTTTCCCTAGCCTTCGGTCCCGAGACCTTCGCCGAATTCCTCTCTGGCGCTCACGAGGCCGATAAGCTCGCCCAGGAAAAGAATATTTCGCATAACGCGGCCTTGCTCGATGCGATGATCGGAGTCTACGAGAGAAACGTCCTTGGCATGGGAGAGACGGCGATCCTCCCCTACTCCGAAGCCCTCTCGCGCTTTCCCGCCCACCTCCAGCAGCTCGACATGGAGTCCAACGGCAAGCGCGTCGACAGATCGGGGAAAGCCCTCTCCTACTCTACGGGACCCGTGGTCTTCGGCGAGCCCGGCACCAACGGGCAGCATTCCTTCTACCAACTCCTGCACCAAGGCACCGATCCCGTGCCTCTCCAATTCATCGGCTTCCTCGAGGGCCAGACCGGGGGCGATATCGAGGTCGACGGCTCCACGAGCCGCCAGAAACTCAACGCCAACCTGGCCGCCCAAATGGTGGCCTTCGCCCGCGGTAAGGAAGACGCGGACGGGAACAAGGAGTTCCCTGGAGGCAGACCGAGCACCCTGATACGCGGACAGCGCCTGGATCCGCGCGCCTTGGGCGCCTTGCTCGCCCATTACGAAAACAAGGTGATGTTTCAGGGCTTCGCCTGGAACGTCAATTCCTTCGACCAGGAAGGGGTCCAGCTCGGGAAGCTCCTCGCGAAGCAGGTCCTGGCCGGGTCGCCCGGCGATCCGGCCTTGGCTGCCTATGCGAGGATGCTCGGCCTGGCGACCGCGGATTAGGCCCAAGGCAGTGAATCGGGCGACCATAGCTTTCACCGGCGGCGGCACCGGCGGACACGTATTTCCGGGTCTGGCCGTGGCCGAGGCGCTCCGCGCCGGCGGCTTCGCCGGCCGCCTCGCATGGATAGGCTCGAAGAAGGACTCGGACAGGAAGGTTGTCGAAGCCGCGGGCCTCGAGTTCTTCGCCATACCCTCCGGCAAGCTGCGGCGCCGGCCCTCGCTCGAGAATGCCGTTGACGCCTTCCGCGTCCTGGCGGGCTATTCGAGCGCGCGTCGCCTCCTCAAGGAGCTGAGGCCCGCCCTCCTCTTCTCCAAAGGCGGCTACGTCAGCGTCCCGCCCTGCTGGGCCGCGGCTTCTCTCGGGATTCCCTACATCACTCACGAGTCCGACCTCAGTCCCGGACTCGCCACCCGTATCAACTCCCGGCGCGCCGACATGGTCGTGATAAGCTACGAAGCGACACGCGCGCGACTTCCGTCCGCCGCGCGAGGCAAGACAATCGTCGCCGGCAATCCCGTCCGCGCTGCCATCCGCCGAGGCGACGCCGCGCGCGGACGAGCCCTCCTCGGGGTACGGGATGCGGTACCTGTGATATTCTTCCTCGGCGGCAGCCAGGGCGCCCGGCAGATCAACGAGCTCGCCGTCGCCGCGCTCCCGCGACTCTCGAAGGCCGCGTTCGTGCTCCATCAGCGGGGCGAATTTGCGCCCGACGACGACACTGGCGCCTTCCCGCCGGACGGCCCCCGCTATAAAAGCTACACCTTCATCCGAGAGGAAATGCCGGACCTGCTCGCCGCGGCCGACCTCGTCGTCGGCCGCGCGGGCGCAGGCACGCTGTGGGAATGCGCGGCCCTCGAGAAGGCGATGCTCCTCGTGCCGCTCTGCGGCTCGGGGACGAGAGGAGATCAGGTGGACAACGCCGATTTCTTCGAGCGGGCAGGCGCGGCCTTGAGCCTCGTCGGAAGCGATGCCACGGCCGACAGGCTCGCCGAGGAAGCTCTCGGCCTCCTTGGCGACGGCCCTCGCCGCGCGGCCATGGGTCGCTCGGCGAAATCCGTCGCGGGTCGCGACGCGGCCTCCGAAATCTCCGTGCTCATCCTCGATCGGATAAGGGAGGGACTATGAACGCGCTCGACTGGATCTTCGTCGTCATGCTCGCCCTCCTCGGGATCCGTTGCATGATCAAGGGCTTCGTGGCCGAGATCCTCTCCGTGGCCGCCGTCCTCGTCGGCATCGTCGCCGCCCTTTTCCTCTATAAAGCCGCCGGCCAACTCTTCGTCCTATGGGGACTATCCGCCGTCCCGGCGATTCTGCCGGCCATCCTCGGCTTCGCGGCGGTATTCCTCGTCGCCTTCCTCGTCGTCAAGCTGATCGAGCGACTTCTCGAAGAGGGCATCGATGCCGCTCGGCTCGGGGGCGTCGACAGGCTGCTCGGCCTCGTCCTCGGTCTCGCCGAGGGGCTCATGCTCGTTTCCCTCGTCCTTATCGTGATGAGCCTTGCCGAGCCGACCCTGAAATCCGTTTCCGGCTTCTCTAAGCTGATCCACGATTCTTTCTTCGCTCGGTTGCTTCTGCCGATCGTCGGGCCCGGTTTGGCCAAGATGACGCAAGGCATCAGGCTCGATGCGCCTGCGCTGAAGATGCGACTCGCGCCCCCCTCGCTCGAGAAGCCCTAGGTCCGCCGTGTTCGAGAACCTTCTGGGCCAGGACGAGGTCGTTCGGGCGCTTAAGATCGATGTCGAGGCTGGTCGCCTTCCGCCGGCCATACTCTTCTATGGCCCTCCCGCGTCGGGCAAGCTCAGCGCTGCCCTCGAGCTCGCGCGCGCGCTTTCCTGCGCGCGTCCTCGCGACCCCGGCTCTCCTGGAAGCTGGGCCGCGTGGAATTGCCCCTGCGCGGCTTGCTCCCGTCACCGTTCTCTGGTCCATCCCGACCTTGCCCTCCTGGGCCCGCGCAGCTTTCCCGAGGAAATATCGGCTGCCCTCGAGCTATTGGGACGCTCGCCCGGTCCGGCCTCGGCCTACTTCTTCGCGCGCGCCGCGCGCAAGCTGACGCGGCGCTTCGACGCCTTTCTCTATGAAGGCGAGGAATCGCGCCTGACCAAGGCTGCGGGTCTGTTGCGGGGGCTCGAGGAAACGCTCGACGCCGTCGCCCCCGAGCGAGCCCTTCCGGGAGCTCTGGCGCCGGGCGCCGACAAGGCCGCTTCCGAATCCGCCGCCCTGTGCGCCAAGCTCGAAGCCTTCGTGCCGGGAACGCCGCCCGTCTTCATGATCCGCAACATAGAATTCTGGGCTCGTCTCGCGCCGCTCGGGCCCAGGAAGACCGTCATCATCGAAAACGCCGACAGGATGCAGGATGCTTCGCGCAACGCTCTGCTCAAGATACTCGAAGAGCCGCCGGACAGCGTGCGCTTCGTCCTGCACAGCTCGAGGCGCAGCGCCGTGATGACCACCATCCTCTCTCGCGCGCGAACCTATCATTTCGTCGCGCGCGACCCGTCCGCCACCACCCTGGTCGTGGAACGAATCTTTCGCAGCTCCGAGCCCGCGCCGTCCGTGGAATCCTTCCTCGCCGCGCGCAGAGCCTTTCCGCCCGCGGAGGCGCGCGCTAGAGCCGAGGCCTTCCTCGGCGCGGCCCTCGTCGCCCGGCTCGAAAGGGAGACCCTCGCGCCTCCCTTGGCCGCGCTCGCCCGAGAGGCGCGTTCCGTCGGCCAAGCCCCGTCGGCCGCCTTGGCGGACCTTCTCGAGGCGACCAAGGACTTCGGGCAGAGGGACGACAGGTTCTCGTCGAGCTTCCGATCCTTCCTCGCCGCCCTGTCCGCGACCTTGGGGGACATCCTATCCGAGGAAGGAGCCGGCGCCGACGCCGTCGGCTTCGTCGAGCGCGCCGCCGCCTTGATCCGCGCCGCCTCGAGCGACTACGAGACTCTCAATCGGAGCCCCGGCTTGCTGGCGGAATCGCTGCTGTACGCCTTGTCCGAAGGACGATCGCCATGAGGCGCTTCGTCGAGCGGGCCTTGGCCAAGCTTCCTCGGCTCAACGAGGATCAGATGCGGTCCCTCCTCTACGCCCTGGCCGAGGAGAACGGCCGCATGGACGTCGCCCTCGATTCCATGCTCGACGGCATTGTCGTCTGCGACAGGGACCACCTGCCCATCATCTACAACAAGTCGGCCGAGCGCATGCTCAGGTTCTCCGGTCTCGATCCCTTCGAGAGGCCGCTTTGGCACAGCGTCTCGGACGAGGACCTCGCGGGCTTCTTCCGCAAGACCCTCGAGGGGGAAGAGACCGTGCTCGACCGCGAGTTCGGCTTGGAGGCGAAGGGCACGACGAGGCTCGTCGCGGTGTCGGTGAGCACCCTCGTCTCGCAGGGCCGCATAGAAGGTGCGATCGTCCACATGGAAGACATCACGGAAAAGCGGCGCAAGGAGGCCCAGCTGCGCAGGGCGGAGAGCCTCGCCTCCCTGACTACCCTTGCCGCCGGCGTCGCCCACGAGATAAAGAACCCCCTGGGCTCCCTCTCGATCCACATACAGCTCATCCGGAAAGCACTCGCGGGAAAGCGAAAGGTCGAGGCTCCCTTGATCGAGCGCCACCTCAAGGTGGTGGACGAGGAGATCGATCGGCTCAACAAAATCGTCGTCGATTTCCTCTTCGCGGTCCGGCCAATGGACGTCCAGCTTCGGGATTCCGATCCTGGCGAGCTCGTCGCCAAGATAGCCGAATTCATCAAACCCGAGGCGGAGCGAGCAGGCGTCATGGTCGAGCTCCGGCTCGGGGACGATTTGCCTAGGGTCGCGCTCGATGATCGCCTCATGAAGCAGGCCGTGCTCAATCTCGTGAAGAACGCCCTCGCCGCCATGCCCGGCGGCGGCAAGCTGCGCCTTTCCGTCGATCGCGTCGACGAGGAGCTGAGGATTTCGGTCGAGGATAGCGGCATAGGCATTTCGGAAGACGACCTGCCCAAGATCTTCGAGCCCTACTTCACCACGAAAGAGAACGGAACGGGGCTGGGCCTTACGATTACCTTCAAGATCGTGAGGGAGCACGACGGGGAGATATCCGTCACGTCGCGTTCGGGCCAGGGCTCCGTCTTCATAATCAGCCTGCCGGTCCCGCAGAAGGAAAGGCGCCTCATTCCTTACAACGGCGGAGGCGCGGGCGCGAAGCCCGTCGCGAAGGGAGCATAGATGCGCTTCACGATCGTGGTCGCCGACGACGAGAAGAATATCAGGGAGGGCCTCGCCGAAGCCTTGTCCCTCGACGGCTACCGGGCCCTTCCCGCCGCCGACGGCGAGGAGGCGCTCGCCCTCGTCGAGTCGGCGGACGCGGACCTGGTAATCACCGACCTGCGCATGCCCAAGCTCGGCGGGACCGACGTGCTCAATCACGTCGTCAGTCGATATCCCGGGCTTCCCGTAATCGTCCTTACGGGGCACGGCACCATCGAGGACGCCGTAGTCGCCATGCGGGCGGGAGCCTTCGACTTCCTCACCAAGCCGGTCAATCTCGACCACCTCTCGCTTCTGGTCAAGCGGGCCCTCGAGTCGAGGGAGCTGGCGCGCAAGAATCGCGAGCTCGAGGCCGAGGTCGAGGCCCAGCGGCGATCCAGCTCCATCATAGGCAAGAGCGCCGAGATGAAGAAGGTCTTCGACCTCGTGCGCCGGGTCGCGCCCACGCGCGCGAGCGTCCTCGTCACCGGGGATTCCGGCGTCGGCAAGGAGCTGGTCGCGGACGCGATACACAACCTCTCGCCCCGGCGCGACGGCCCCTTGGTCAAGGTCCACTGCGCCGCGCTGGCCGAGAGCCTCCTCGAGAGCGAGCTCTTCGGTCACGAGAAAGGCGCCTTTACCGGGGCCCAGGCCCGGAAGCGCGGTCGCTTCGAGCTGGCCGACAAGGGAACGCTTTTCCTCGACGAGATAGGCGAAATCAACCAGAACGTCCAGATCAAGATCCTGCGGGTGCTCCAAGAAAGGAAATTCGAGCGCGTCGGAGGCGAGGAAACGGTGGAGGTCGACGTGCGCATCGTGGCCGCGACCAACAAGGACCTGAAAGAGGAGATCCGCAAGGGGACTTTCAGGGAAGACCTCTATTACCGGCTCAATGTCGTCAATATCCGCGTTCCTCCCCTCCGCGAGAGGCGCGACGACATCCCACTTCTCGCCATGGCCTTTCTGCGCGAGTTCACCGAGGAGAACGGCAAGAAGCTCGAAGGCTTCGATCCCAAGGCCAGGCAGGCCCTCTACGCCTATCCCTGGCCCGGCAATGTCCGCGAGCTCCGCAACTCGGTCGAGAGCGCGGTCGTGATGGCCTCGAGCGGCCTCGTCGAGCTCGACGACCTTCCGCCGGGCGTGCGCTCCTCTGGTGAGGAAAGGGACGTTCGCGTGCCTATCGGCTCCACCCTCGAGGCGGCCGAGAAGATCCTAATTCGTGAGACTCTCGCCGCCCAGGGCGGCAACAAGTCGAGGACGGCTGAGGTGCTCGGCATTGGTAGGAAGACCCTCTATCAGAAGATTGAGGAGTACGGAATCGAGGGAGCCCTGCCCCAGGATGGGCGGGCGCCATAGGGAAATCGCTGCCTGGCCGCATTCCTGACGTCGAAGGCCGGTTAGGGTAAGCGAGCGGATACGCGACGGCAGGCGCTACATCATCTGCTACAATGAGGAGCAGGCGCGCAAGGATACGGCGAGTCGCGCCGCCATCGTCGAGTCCCTGCGCGAGAAGCTCAAGGAGGGAGACAAGAGTCTTGTCGGCAACAATGGATATCGGAAGTACCTGAAGACCACGGAAGCCGAACACTTTGTCATCGATGACGAGAATCTAGCGAGCGAAGAGAAGTTCGATGGGATCTGGATACTGAGGACCAATACCGACCTACCGGCCGCCGACGTTGCACGGCAGTATAAGCAGCTCTGGATGGTGGAGGACGTGTTCCGCTCCGTGAAAACCGTTCTGGAAACGCGGCCCATCTACCACAAGATGGACGAAACCATTCGTGGGCATGTGTTCTGTTCTTTCCTGGCTCTGATGCTTCTCAAGGAATTAGAGAGCCGTCTCGAGGCACGGGACCACCACGTGGAGTGGAACGACATAAAGCATGATCTGCTCGCGCTACAGGACATAGAACTCGAGCTGGATGAGAAGACCTACCATCTTCGCACCGAGCTGCAAGGATCGGCGGGGAAGGTATTGACGGCGGTTGGCGTAGCGATACCTCCGAATATTCGCGACTGACTGCATATTTCGGGGTGTAAAGTATCGCCGCCGATCGCGGTGAAGTGGTGTTGTAGTGCCAAGACCTAAAAAATGGATTGTAAGTTATTACTATGTCGAAATTTAAGAAATCTAT
>Ga0181520_10003616_pt1 | contig 26922 bp, 21 predicted proteins | sample PEATcosm2014_Bin_29_FD_132451 | JGI IMG/M metagenome (GOLD analysis project Ga0181520, IMG submission 132451) | Peatland microbial communities from MTU Mesocosm Facility, Houghton, MI, USA - PEATcosm2014_Bin02_30_metaG | ecosystem: Environmental > Terrestrial > Soil > Wetlands > Peat | place...
ATCCCAATAAGTGTATGAAAAATAAGTCACTTGGCGGAGGGCAAAGTACGACCAGATCCGAATGAGACAACGGCGTCTGCTCCAATTCGGTAGACTTGAAAGTGCGGTCCCGCAAGCGGACGTCTGCGCCGGGAGGGCGACCGTCGGGGCCACGTCAAGATCGAGGTAGGGTGCGGCCCGGCGGGCGAAGGTCATTCGCCACAGGTGCACCCCATCGAAAGGGATATTTGACCCCGGCGGAGTCGACGATCTCGCCCCCCGTTGTCCATCGGTTTCACCGACGGCTAGTTAGCTTGTTCCCTTTCGGGCGACTTTGCGGACTTTGACGGGAACCTGGAATCCAGCGGCCCATTGTTGACATCAGGATGGCGTGGACTTATACTGAAACTCGACGAAATCTGATTGTGAAGCTTGCCGGAACTCAATCGTTAAACTGCGTCCGAGCCGCAGTGCAACTTTAATGATCCTGTTGGCACTAGCAAGATCTAGTACCCACGAACACATTAGGGTGTCATCTTATTATTATTAGCTCAAAAAGGCATAGGAAGCGCATCGCGTAATGATGGCCGAGGCAGAATTCACTCACATCTGCCGGGTTCGGGGTAGGGCTCTTTTCAGGCGGCTCAGAATCAACAGGGAAGACTCAAGGCTCTTAAGGCTCGACAGCGCAGTTCGGGACTTTGCTTACGGAGATACAAGAAACCTTTCTCGACTTCTACCACAAGTCTGGGTTGGAGATCGTGCGAGCGGCGGCATGTGAGTGAGCCCAACTCGAACTGAAGCGTGGACGAGGAGGGTTGGGAGTGGGGTGGGCCGATGGTCAGCAGAAGGGCACGGGTTTGTAATGAAGGATGCATCACGGTGAAGGCAAGAGTCTGGGGGGGCGCGGTGTTACTCCTTGCTGGTTTAACCTCGTCGTGGGCCCAGCAACCGACGGCCGCTCCAACGGTCGCTGCAGTGGAAGCGATGAAGCAATCCGACGCGCTGGCGGCACACTCGATTGGCCCGAGGGCGCAAACCAACGAGTATACTGTGAGCCCGGAAGACTTACTGGACGTCAATGTCCTGGACGTGCCCGAAGTTACCCGCACCTACCGGGTGAGTTCCAATGGCTTTTTGACTCTGCCTCTGCTGCCTGAACCGATTCCCGCTGCGGGGGAAACCCTTGATCAACTCTCTCGCCTAATTGCCACAAAGTTTCACGAAGCCGGCATGATCAACAACGCGCAAGTGTCCGTGTCGCTTAAAGAAACCAGGTTGAATACGGTGCTCGTTTCGGGGGAAGTGAGAACTGCCCAAGCCTATGCGGTTTTTGGCCCGACCAGACTGCTTGACATCCTGGTAAAGGCCGGGGGCTTGGCCCCTGACGCCGGGAACGATGCAATCATCACACGGGGAGAGATTGGCCGCCGTGCCGACCTGGACGAGAGCGCCAAAGAGGGCACGGTCAACCCCTCCGCCAATGGTCAATCGTTCACTTTGGACATTCGCGACCTGACTCAGACGGGCGCCGGCAAGTCCAACATTCTGCTTTATCCCGGAGATCGGGTAACAGTGCAGCGGGCGTCGCTCATTTATATTATGGGAGCGGTCAATCGGCCTGGGGGATACGTGTTAAGCGAAACCCGGCAGCACCTTACCGTGCTTAAAGGACTGGCCCTGGCCGGCGATGTGACCAACATTGCAAAGAAGGCGCGGATTTCGATCCTGCGCCGTGACCCGGCGGGACCGGGCGAAAAGCGGAACGAGATAGCGGTCAATTACAAGGCCATGGTGAAAGGGCAGATCGCTGATGTGCAACTGAGGCCCGATGATATCCTTTATGTGCCCGAAAGCGGTCGTCTCAAGGCTTGGCACACGACCGTCAATTCTGTCGTGGGGGTAGCGACGACTGCCGGCCCGGCGCTCGCCATATATCACTGAGTGTTGCCAGGGATCGAAGAATTACCAAAATGGATTTTCCGAGGGGAGCCTGAAGGTGTCTGACAACGAATCATTATCGCCCATTGAACGCCCTCTGCCGCAACGCATCAGCAGCATCTCGCCCGCGACCTTGGAACTGGAAGCACAAGGGAGTGAAACCCATTTCACTTTCGCCGCTTTCTGGCACATCATCGTCAAGCGCATCGTCACCATCGTTACTGCCACCCTGCTCGTCTTAGCGCTGACCGGGATATACACCTTCAAAATGGCGCCTGTGTTCCGTGCCACGGCGACGATGGAAGTGGAAACGGACTACCCCCAACTTCAATCCATTGCGGACGTTTACCGCCAAGCTCCGGTGGGGGATATTTCGTATCTAACCACCGAGATGCAAGTTCTGCAGAGCGATAATCTGGCGTGGACAACCATTCAACAACTGGGTCTTGACCACGATGCAACGGTGATAAGACGGGCTAAGGTTCCGGGACAATCGTCGGCGCGCATCCTTAGCGCACGCAAGACGGCGTTGATCGCGGAGTTTAAGGATGGGCTTAACGTTGAGCCGTTGAAAGATAGCACGATTCTCGCAGTTAGTTACGAATGCGGAAATCCCGACATGGCAGCGGACGTGGTCAATCACTTAATCAGCAACTTCCGGGATTTCAATTTCCAGGAGCGCTACGACTTCACTCAACGCGCTTCCAGCGGCATGGAGAGACAGCTTGAAGATTTGAAAATGAAGGTGGAGAGGTCCCAGCAGGCTTTGGTGGATTATGAGCGCCAGAACCTGATCGTCAATGTGGGCGACAAGCAGACCATCAATGATGAAAGGTTGGAGCAACTGAGCAAAGACGTCACCCAGGCCATGAGTGATCGCGTCCAGAAGGAATCTCTTTACGAGCTCGCTAGGGGCAATGAAGGGCAGGTTGGGATCCTGATGCAGGACGACGTCCTCTTACGTCTGGAGGAGAAATACAACGACCTCAAGGCGTCCTATGCTGATGCTCAGGGTCAATTCGGGCCTAACTTCCCTAAGGTGGTCCGCCTGCGTGACCAGCTCACGCAACTGCAAACACTGATGGAAAGTGCGCGCAAGCAAGCGGTCGAGAAGGTTCACAATGATTACTTGGCAGCCCTCAGCCGGGAAAAGCTTCTGGGTGATGCTATGGCGAAGGCCAAGGAGGATGTGAGCGCGGTCAATCAGCGCATGATCGAACACAATATTCTGAAGCGGGATTTCGAAATCAACCAGCAGCTCTATGAGAGCCTCTTGCAGCGCTTGAAGGATGCCACGCTTTCGGCCAGTATGCAGGCCACCAATGTCCACATCATCGATCAAGCGACTCCGCCGGCGAAGCCCATTCGCCCGAACCGGCGCCGCAACATGGCCGCGGGCTTGATGGTGGGTTTGATTCTGGGAATCACCCTGGCCTTCGTACAGGAAGCTCTTGACACCTCGGTGCGGACCACCGAAGAAGCGGAGCGGCTGGTGAACGCTCCGGCTCTGGCAGTCATTCCCGCGGAAACCGATGGGCGCAGGCGAAAGCAGATGGAAGGGGTCAATCCTCTCACCGCGGCCGGACCGAACGGAGTGGGATTAGTGGTGCTGAAGCGACCGTCCTCGCCGATGGCAGAATCGTTCCGAAGTCTTCGAACTTCAGTTTTGCTTTCCACGGCCCCACGCCCGCCACAGACATTGCTCGTGACCAGCGCGCAGGTGGGGGAAGGTAAAACTTCTACCGCCTGCAACTTGGCCATGTCGTTCGCCCAAAGGAGTGGTCCCGTATTGATTGTTGATGCTGACTTGCGTCGGCCTTCCGTGGCGAAAACCTTGGGCGTTGCCAATGAGAAAGGGTTGAGCAGCTATCTGACCGGTGCCCACTCTCTGGATGAGGTTCTGGTCCAATATGAGCGCGTCCAGAATCTGTGGGTCTTGCCGGCGGGTCCGCGCCCTCCCGATCCCGCGGAACTGCTCTCTTCGCTCATGATGGACGCGACGTTAAAAGACCTCACGAAGCGATTCACACAGATTATTATCGACTCCCCGCCCCTGCTTCTGGTTACGGATGCGGTGATTTTATCGGCTATGGTGGACGGAGTTATTCTGGTGGTTGCCAGTGGGACGACGGCGCGGGGAGCGCTTGCGCGGGCACATCGCATCCTTGACAACGCCGGGTCGCGCGTCCTGGGGATGGTGCTCAATAAGGTCGACATGCGCTTCGACACTTACTATGGGTCTTACTATGGCCCCTATCACCAGGGCTACTACGATGAGATCGCAGTGTCGAATCCCTCGCATTCGTCAGGAGGAGGCCGTTCAAGGTCCAAAGATTCACCCCGCGGAGCATGAACATTCTGAGCGAGCGGGCGAATGAAAGTGCATTCTTTCCAGTCGCGGCTGGGTGGGGTTCGCCCCTATGCGTTTTTCGCCGGTTCCAGGATCATTCACGAAATGAGCCAATTCCCCAACCCTAATCCTGCTGGTAAGAAATCTGCGCTCTGGAGTAGTCCCAATCACATTTTCGAGTGGTCCCTCCACCCGGCGTGGCGAACCGCTCTCTTCCTGGCGCCGATTATCGCCGGCAGTGTGTGGCTGTCTCACATAGCGATTGTCGTGGCGCGAGTTACATACCAGACTGAAACCGTTTCCATCCCTGACATCCAGAAGGCGATAACCCAGGATCCGAATAATGCCGACTTGATCCATCGCCTGGGATATGTTTACTCCTCCAGCCCCACCGATAGCGACATGACCGAGTCGGTGAAATATTTGCGGCAAGCTCTCGCTCTCAACCCCCGCCGCTGGGATTATTGGCGCGATTTGGGGGCGTCCTGCGATTTTGCCGGCGACTTGCAATGTTCGGATGAGGCCTTCAATCGTGTCTTGGCCCTCAACCCCATGGCCCCATCTGTTCAGTGGACCACCGGGAATCATTACTTGTTGACGAATCGCGCGGAAAAGGCATTCCCTTACTTTCGCAGACTCCTGGCTATGGACCCGGCTTATCTTGAAGCAACGATTCGTGTGTGCCTGCGCGCGACGCGTGACCCGCAAGCAGTCTACAAGGGGGTTATTCCCCAGGGGAAAGACGCCTCAGGGAGATTCGCCTTCCTGATGTTTTTAAGCTCCAGTGCCGATTACGAAAACGCTATGCGGATTTGGGGGCAAATGATCTCGGGGCCTGAGCGCTCTCCGGACTTGTCGATGGTGACGCCATTCCTCGATTTTCTCATCGACCATAATCAAATCCAGGATGCCAGCATCGTTTGGAGTGACCTTGAGCATGCTGGAGTCATACCGCCGACTCAACCCTCAGAAACCGGCACTTTACTTTATGACGGGGGGTTTGAATCGCCGCCCCTTAACACCGGCTTTGACTGGCGGACCAGCGAAGCCCCGGATTTGGATATCGATTATTCTGATTCTTCCGCTTACAAGGGCGCGAAGTGCCTCCAAATTAAATTCGTCGTTGGGCGAAACGTAGATTATGACTTAGTGAACCAGGTTGTGCTCGTAAAACCGAATACGCGATATCAGCTAACGGCATATGTGCGATCCGACAACGTAACCTCCGCGAGCGGACCGCGCCTCCGAGTTCTGGAGATGGGCTGTGAAAATTGTGCTGTTCGGACTAGCGATCCGACGTTAGGATCGACGGAGTGGCATCCGGTCGAGGTCATATTTACGACGGAAGTACAGACCCAGGCAGTAAAGATTTCATTTTGGCGGCCGCTAGATCAGGTGTCTCATGCCGACATAACCGGCACCGTCTGGCTCGACGAGGTTACCCTTCGGACTGCGGAAGACCCGCAATTGGCAGTGAGCCAAGCGAGGACCCGGTGACAATTCCCACCTTGTCGAGGTCGCCCGCTCGCCTCCGCGAATCCTCCTCGCGGACGGGTGGCTGGCTCTCATCGCCGTTTCATGCCATCGCTCGAGTTCTTCTTATCGCCACGATTTGCGCGGCGCCGTGGGCTTTCGGGGCCGTACAGTCATGGGCATGGGGCACCCTGATGGTTTTGTCGTTGCTCATATTGGTCGTATGGGCACTTGGTTGCGCCCAACGCGGCGTTCTCAAGATTAGCTGGTCCCCCCTTTATTGGCCCTTCCTGGCATTTCTCGTCGTGGCTGTCCTGCAGTTGGAGGCGCGTCTGAGCGTTGACCATGTGGCAACGCGTGAGGCGGTCCTGAAGATTGTAACCAATTTTGTTTTCTTCTTTCTGGCGGGTCAGCTTCTAAACGCCCAGCGCGAAAACGGCCGGGCACTGGAAGGGCTCGGGTTGATCGCTTACCTCTTGGCGCTCGCCATGTGCATCGAGGGCTTGGTCCAATTGTATTGGGGGGGGGACCTCCGCGTAATTTACGGGACCTTTCACGTGACGGGAGCGGCTTTCGGACCCTATGTGAACCACAATAATTATGCCGGCCTGATGGAAATGCTTCTCCCTATTTCCGCCGCGTATATCCTTTCGAGGTCGTGGAGTCCTCCCATATTTTTCTTCGCTTGGTGCGGGATCGGGCTTGTCGTAACTTCCATCTGGATTAGCGGATCGAGAGGGGCCACGATCGTGCTTTTGATAGAGGGAGTGGTTTGGGCTGCCATCATGATCTGGAAGCGGCCTCGCGGCACCTCGCCGGCTTTGTTCGCGATGTTGGGCGGCGTTGTGTTGATTTCCGCAGTCGTATTCTCCTGGATGGTCAGTACAGGGCGTGTGGGGACCCGCGCACTTTCAATTTTCGAAACTCGTGGGTCGTTAGAAGTGAAGCTCGGCGACCGGTACCTGGTCGGTGTCGACACGTTGCGCATGGCTCGGGCCAACCCGTGGATCGGCGTGGGCGTGGGGTGTTTTGAGTCAGTTTTCCCCAATTACCTGACATCCCCCATGGACCGTTACTGGACGCATGCGCATGATGATGTTCTCGAAGCTGCCGCGGAAACTGGACTACCGGGAGTGGTGATCATGCTCGTATCACTGGCGATCTTCGTTCACGTCGCGTTTGAACAAATCGGCAGACGACTTCACCATGGTTGGGGTTGGATTCAGATCGGCGCTGCAGTGGGCGCCGTGGGAATGTTCTTCCATAGTTTCGTCGATTTCAACCTGCGTGTCCCCGCCAATGCTGCGTGGTTTGTCGTGTGCCTGGCGATAGCCACGCACGCGCGCCCGGCTCAGGGAAGTCCCCGCAAGATAGTTTGGGAGGCCAGCGCGGACCGAACTAGCGAGTTCATCAACTAGCGGCCAAGAGTGGTAACAACGCCTACGGACGGCTTTCGTGAGTGCAGATGAGTGGAGCACAAGCAATAGACGGCGACGGCGCGAGGCAGACATGATCAGGGCATTGCGGGAGGCAATTTGAAAGGCATAATCCTGGCCGGGGGGACGGGCTCCCGGCTGTTTCCATTGACCAAGGTCACCAATAAGCACCTGCTCCCCGTTTACAATGAGCCGATGATTTATTATCCCCTTCGGACCTTGGTGAGTGCGGGGATCCAGCAGATACTCATCGTCACGGGCGGCCGCAACGCGGGGGACTTCCTGCGCTTGCTGGCCAACGGGAAGGACTTTGGCCTGAAGCGGTTGAATTACGCCTACCAGGAAGGTGAGGGTGGCATCGCCGATGCGCTGCGGCTGGCCGAGGACTTCGCGGAAGGCGAAAAGATTTGCGTCGTGTTGGGTGACAACATTTTGGAAGGCAGCATCAAGCAGGCTACACACAACTTTGAACATCAACCACGAGGCGCTCACGTGCTCCTCAAGGGCGTTACAAATCCGGAGCGGTTTGGCGTTCCGGTTCTAGATGGCGACCGGATTGTTCGCATTGAAGAAAAGCCTGCTCATCCGGCAAGTCAATTCGCGGTCACGGGTGTTTATTTCTACGACTCTTCGGTATTCGAAAAGGTCAATCGGCTTAAGCCTTCCAGCCGAGGCGAACTCGAGATCACGGATGTGAACAACGCCTACTTGCAGGAAGGTACGTTGACGTACAGCGTTTTGGAAGGCTGGTGGACCGACGCCGGAACTTTTGAGTCTCTGCGTTTGGCGACGAATCTTGTGGCGGAGTCTTTGGCGAAAAAATGAATTGCGGAGGCGGGATTAGACCGCCTAGGAGCATTGTGAATATTCCGCAAAGCCCTGCCACTCCGGGGTAAGGCGCAAAGAGGATTGCAGACAAAAAGGGTCCGAAATGAAGCTCTTGGTCACTGGTGGTGCGGGGTTTATCGGTTCAAGTTTCATTCGCTACATTCTGGCCCGACAGCCCGAGGATTCGATCCTGAATTTGGACAAATTGACGTATTCCGGCAACCTCCAGACCCTGCGCGATGTGGAAAACGATGAGCGCTATTCCTTTGTTCGCGGCGACATCTGTGATCGCCGGAAAGTTCAGGGAATTGTTAGCGATGGCGGATTCGACGCGATCGTTCACTTTGCCGCCGAAACGCACGTGGATCGCAGCATTCTTGACGGCTCGGCCTTCGTCAAGACCAACGTCTTGGGAACGCAGTGCCTGCTGGATTGCGCCCGCGAGGCCGGAATCAGGCGTTTTGTCCTGGTCAGCACGGATGAGGTTTACGGCAGCGCTCCCTCCGGCGAGAAGTTCAGCGAGGAATCCCCCCTGGCGCCCAATAGCCCTTATGCGGCCAGCAAGGCGGGAGCAGACCTTCTCGCGCGAGCCCACTTTCGCACTTTTCGATTCCCGGTTATTATTACGCGATGTACCAACAACTATGGGCCTTACCAGTACCCGGAAAAATTTATTCCCCTGATGCTGACGCGCGCCCTGAAGGGGGAGAGCATTCCCGTTTACGGTGACGGAATGCAAGTACGTGACTGGATTTGGGTTAAGGATCATTGCGCGGGGTTGGACGCCGTTTTGCGCAAGGGCCGCGAAGGTGAAATTTACAACTTAGGCGCCGGTAACGAATGGTCCAACCTGGAGATCGTCCGGCGAATCTTGCGACTGGTGGGCAAGCCGGAATCCCTGCTGACCTTTGTCCAGGACCGACCGGGCCACGATCGCCGGTACGCCTTGGACACCGAGAAGGCCAACCGCGAGCTATCCTGGCGGCCGCAAACGACTCTGGAAGATGGATTAAAGCAGACGGTCGAGTGGTACTCGGCCAACTCCGGCTGGGTGCGGCACGTTGTCGCGCGAGGTTACCGGGCGTATTACCGCAGGCACTACGATCGCCGGGAGGCGACGCTGGCCAAGGTTCTCGACCAGGGAGGAAAGGCCTAGTGCGCGTTCTCGTTACCGGTGCGCTGGGAATGCTGGGATCGGTGCTGCTCCCGCGCCTTGAGCCGGAACACCAGGTCTACGGGGTCGACCTGAAGGATTTTGACATCGGTCAGGAATCCGCCGTCGCGCGCGCCTTTCGCGATCTGCGGCCGGAATTTGTTTTCCATCTCGCCGCCTATACCGACGTTGACGGCTGCGAGGCCAATCCGGCGATGGCTGAGCGGGTGAATTCCCAGGGGACGCGGAATGTGGCGCGAGCGTGTGCTGAAGCCGGAGCCGCGATGCTTCACGTCAGCACCGACTATGTGTTTGATGGCCGGGGAGATCGGCCCTGCCGGGAAGATGACGCTCCCAACCCCCTGAGTGCGTACGGGCTCACGAAGTTGCGAGCGGAGAGGCACGTTCAGGCGCTTGTCGCGCGGCACCTCATTGTCCGGTCTTCCTGGCTTTACGGGCCACGCGGCAAGAACTTTGTGTCCACCATTCTGAAAGCGGCGAGGGAGCGCGGCGACCTGCGCGTGGTTTCTGACCAACGCGGCTCACCCACCTATACCCGCCACCTGGCCGCAAAGCTCCGAGAACTGATGGCCGCACAAGTCTACGGAGTCTTCCACGTGACCGGATCGGGGAACTGTAGTTGGTTCGAATTCGCTCAAGCCATCGTGCAGTCGGGAGGTCATCCGCAAGTTCGCGTCCACCCGATTTGCACGCGGGAAGCAGGACGTTTAGCGCCCCGGCCGGCGTTTTCTGTTTTGGAAAACCGGCGCTTGGCAGAGTGCAAGCTGGAAGCGCTTCCACATTGGAGGCAGGGCTTGGCGCAGTATCTTGAGGAAGGCTGGCCCGGCGGCGAATTCGGGCCGCTCGAACCCGCGCCCGCGAAGGCGCCCGTCGAGCGAGAGGTCACATCATCATGAAAGCGCACAATTTCCGGTTAGTGGCGGAGCGTGACGGCACTCGCCTGGTGGTTAAGAGTCAGGCCCAGCAAAGTTGTGGGCATATCATTACCAACCCCCAGTCGCCGCACTTGATCGAGGGGATCGAGATCGAACCGATTGTTCAGTTTCCCGATGATCGCGGGTCGTTTGCGGAGCTTTTTCGGTTCGGGGAACCGGGGATAGCAAGGGATTTCGCCCCAGCAACGAGGAGCCGAATCCAGGTTTCCTTCACCGTATCGTATCCGGGTGTCATCAAGGCGATCCATTACCACTTCGAGCAGACCGACCTTTGGGCTCCGATTAACGGCATGTTGCAGGTCATCTTGTATGATCTTCGGGAGTCTTCGTCAACTTGCGGGCGGCTGAACACCGTTTTCGTGGGCGCGATGCGGCCCTGGAAATTGCGCATCCCCCCGGGAGTTGGCCATGGCTACAAGGTGGTGGGACCCGAATCAAGTTTGCTGGTGTACGCCATGGACAGGACCTATAATCCGAGCGATGAGGGACGGATTCCCTTTGACGATCCGGGAATAAATTATGATTGGGTGACCCGTCCAAAGTGACGGCGTAGCGCCGGCTTCCAGTCGGCACAGGAGCCGCCAAGGTGGCGGCGTTACGGAGGCAGTTTGAAAGACGTGGTCGTGATCGGAGCAGGTCCGGCAGGCATTCACGCCGCATTTCTGTTGGCGAAAGCGGGACTGGACGTCGCTCTGTTTGAGGCTCAAAGCCGGGTTGGCGAGAAGGCCATCTGCTCGGGTGTGGTGGGCGACGAGGCTTTTGCCCGGTTCGATCTCCCCACTCAGCCGATTTTGTCCGACATTCGATGCATTCAAGCGATCTCGCCCGGGGGAAGAAAGCTGGAGCACCGGACGCCCGCCCCGCTCGCACAGGTCATTGATAAAGCTGAGTTTAATCGTGCATTGGCAGAGCGCGCCACCGCCGCGGGAGTGGAGCTCAAGCTGGGCTGCTGGGTGAGTTCCCTGCAAGTCGAGAAGCATTCGGTGGGAATCCGATTCCGCACTTCGGAGCCGGACTCAACCAGCCTCCGGGCGCAGTTGGCCATCATCACGACCGGAGTTAATGGTACCCTCAATCAGTCTTTGGGGTTGGCGCACCCCCGGCAATTCCTGCGTGCCGTCCAAGCGGAAATGGCGCTGCCGCCGAACGGACATGGCAATGCCACGCGCATCTTTGTCGGTCAAGGTGTCGCTCCAGGGGCCTTTGGTTGGGAAATCCCCTTGGGCAACAATCGATGGCGGGTGGGGCTGATGACGGAGCAAAACCCTGACCCCTATTTCGCCAAGCTGGTCCGAAGAATCGCGCCCGACACCGACATTTCCACCCTCCGGATCGATCGCAAGGCGATTGCGCAGGCCGCCGTCGGCAAGTGCGTCGCGGATCGCGTTATCGCCGCCGGAGAAGCTGCCGGACACATTAAGACCACCACGGGAGGCGGGATTTATTACGGCTTGCTTTCCGCTGAATTGGTGGCCGATGTGGCGCTTCGCGCCTTTCGCAACAACAACTTTAGCGCTCAAAGTTTAGGTGAGTTCGAACGGTACTGGCGATCAGCCTTCGGCAGCGAACTGATGGTCGGGTACTTTGCGAGGAAACTTGCCAGCCGGTTTACCGACGGGCAAATCGATCGCTTTTTTGATGCGGCGAATGCCTCTGATTTTCTGGTTCGTCTGAACGGCAAGTTGAAATTCGATTGGCACCACCGGGCATTGCTGGCAACGCTTCGAGCGTTGCTGACGCTCCCGGGTGGGCTGAGGAATTAAGGTTTGAGGGGTTAGAGGTGACTGGGGTGGAAGGGCAGCGGGCAGTTTACGGGGCACAGGGTTATAGAGCACAGGGTGGGCGGGCAGGTGGTATTTGTAAGGCCGAGGGCGCAGGGTTCCTCCAAAGTCGATCAGGTTGAAAGGGACCCCTCACCCACCGCCTTGCGGTCCCCCCTCTCCCCCTGGAGAGGGATAAAAATCAAAATCGTAGCCCTCTCCCTTGGGGAGAGGGGGGACCGCAAGGCGGTGGGTGAGGGGTCTATTCGCGGATGACGCAATCGCAACTCTCGATGTTTGCCGCACCGTTGAGTTTGGCGTGGTCGTGGTCGGGGGCGCCGCACGCTGTCAACTGTCAGCTATGAACTATAGACTATAGACTGGTTGTGCCTGTGACCTGTAACCTATGTTGAAAAGACTGTTCGACATTTCGCTTTCCGGCCTCGGTTTGATTGTTTCTTCACCGATTTGGGCGACGATTGCCATCGCCATTAAGATCGAGGATGGCGGCCCTATTTTCTATGGCCAACCTCGGGTGGGGAAGGATTGCAAGGAATTCCAAAGCGTCAAGTTCCGTTCCATGGTGCCGGACTCGGATAAGAAGTGGGGGGTCGTTCCCGCCAAAGAACGCGATCCCAGGATCACGCGCGTGGGTAAGCTTCTACGCGCCACCGCCATGGATGAGCTGCCGCAGCTCTGGAACATCTTCTGCGGCGACATGAGTTTTGTGGGGCCAAGACCAGAGTGGACCGAACTGGTGAAGAAGTTCCGAGTGGAAATTCCCGGATTCGACCGCCGGCACGCTGTGACTCCGGGGCTGACGGGAATCGCTCAGATTTACGGGCACAGCGAAGTGCATCGCCGCCAGAAACTCCGCTACGACCTTATCTACATCAAAAGGCAGAGCTTCTGGCTCGACCTTCGCTTGGTCTTTATTTCCTTCCTGGTGACCTTTACGGGGAAATGGGAAGAGCGATCGGCAAAACTGCCTCGCCTGTTGGGTGGACGGCGCGCCGCGCGAAAGCGCGTTGAGGCGGTAGCCAAGCCCGCCTGAGGGCTCGAGTCGTAGCGGCGAGTTTATCTCGCCATAAGGCGGCGTACGGCCGCCACGCCGACACCGCCGGGTTGGTGCAAATCAGCTATGCCAGTGCAATCCCTGACGCAACAAGATGGCTACCCGCCCAGCACCGACGTTCTCGGCGCCCCCGTCCACATCGTTGACGTCGAAAACGTCTTGCGCCTCATGGAGCAATGGATCCGCGAGCGCGACCGGGCCCACTGGATCGCCGTCACGGGCTCGCACGGCGCGTTGGAAGCCCACAAACATTCCGACTTCCGCGCGATCCTGAACACCGCGGACCTTTCTGTTCCCGATGGGCGGTGGGCTGCCCGGGTTGCGGCCAAGAAGATGTCTTGCCCCACCCATCAGGTTCGTGGGGCGGATTTGATGTCGGCGTTCTGTGAGCTTTCCCACCAGAAGGGTTATACGAATTTCTTTTACGGCGACACCGACGAAACGCTGGCGCTCGCAAGCGATCGGCTGCGCAAGAAGCACCCCGGGGTAAAAATCATCGGCACGTACTCGCCGCCCTTCCGCCCGCTCACTCCCGATGAAGACGCACAAATTATTGACAGGATCAATCAGGCGAACCCCGACGTCCTGTGGGTGGCGCTAGGCCTTCCAAAGCAAGAGCGATGGATTGTGGCGCACCGCGACAGCCTCAAGGCGCCGGTGATCGTGGCGATAGGGGCGGCGATCAAGTTTCATAGTGGAAAAGTCGTTCCCGCGCCGCGTTGGGCCAGTCGAGCCGGCCTGGAATGGTTTTGGCGGTTGCTGCACGAGCCCCGCACCGTGTGGCGGCGGGCCATGATCTATGGTCCCCAGTTTATGGCTCTTTCGCTGGTTGACGTGATGCGCCACAAGAAACACGCGAAACCCTAAGGTTGTAGCGGCGAGTTTACTTCGCCAACGTAGCCTGGGGGCGTGGGCATCCTGCCCGCGCCGTGGCGGGAGCGGGACGCTCCCGCGACACCGGGCAAGATGCCCGCGCCACGTCCGCGCTACGGCCGCACTACGTCCGGCACACTGGGGCCAAGCCCTTGGGCAAATCAATGTCTGGCAAGCGTAAGAGCAGCGAGTCCTCCACCATCATCCTCGGTGGCGGAATTACAGGATTGGCGGCCGGTTGGGCCTCCGGCCTCCCGGTTTACGAAGCTGAGGATTCTCCAGGCGGAATCTGCTCCTCTTACTACATTCGTCCCGGCAGCGAAGAACGCCTCCATCAGCCTCCGCCGGATCAGGAAGCCTACCGGTTTGAAATTGGCGGGGGCCACTGGATCTTCGGCGGCGATCCCGCCATCCTTCGCCTGATTCGCCGAATTACGCCGGTGGGAGTGTACGAACGGAAGTCTTCGGTCTTCTTTCCGGATCAGAACCTCTACGTGCCCTATCCGCTGCAAAACCATCTGGGATACCTCGGTGAGGCGATTCGGGCCAAAGCACTGGTGGAAATCCTGGCTTCCCCCAAGGGAAAATTTCAAACGATGGCCGAGTGGATGGGCCAGAGTTTTGGGCCAACTCTCACCGCCCTCTTCTTCGGTCCGTTTCACGAACTCTACACCGCCGGCCTGTGGAAACGAATTGCCCCGCAGGACCCTTACAAATCGCCCATCGATCCAGCGCTGGTCACCCGCGGCGCTTTCGAGGGCACTCCGCCGATTGGCTACAACACCAGTTACCTCTACCCTCGCGACGGCCTGAACGCCTTGGCCGAGAGTTTGGTGAAGGGTGCTGACGTGCGCTACGGCAAGCGGGTAACCGCAGTCGATATCAGCCGCAAGGTGGTGGCCTTTGCGGATAAACAAGAAGTCCATTACGATACTCTCGTTTCCACCCTTCCGCTCACCACCATGATAGAAATGACAGGGCTCAAGGTTGAGGAAGAAGCTGATCCTTACACTTCCGTATTGGTGCTGAATATCGGCGGCATCCGCGGCGCGCATTGTCCGCCCGACCACTGGGTCTACCTTCCCTCGAGCCAGTCGGGCTTCCACCGCGTGGGCTTTTACAGCAACGTCGATGTCAGCTTTCTGCCCAGATCGGCTCGGGCGCCCCACAATCGCGTCAGCATTTATGTCGAGAGAGCTTATGGCCGGGGCCTGAAGCCCGCGGCCCGGGAAATCCGCAAGTACTCCCAAGCCACAGTGAAGGAATTGCAACATTGGGGATTCCTGGGGGAACCGGAAGTTGTCGATCCCACTTGGATTGACGTTGCCTACACTTGGTCCTGGCCCGGGTCCAAGTGGCGCTCTGCGGCCTTGAAGGTGCTTGAGGAGCACGACATTCAGATGGTGGGAAGATACGCCCGCTGGGTGTTTCAAGGAATCTCCGATTCCCTCCGCGATGGCCTTTACGTAGGAGCGGCGAGCCGCTAAGATGGCATCAAGCGCTAGGCTGGAGGAGAGTTCTAACTGGGCGAAATCGCTCCAATCAAATATACTTGACTCCCTAAACTTCTACGCTAGGCGCTTTCGCCCTGTGCCTGGTAGCGCTGAGCTTTACTTCAACACGCGCCGAACCTGAAGGCCGGCGAGGGAGTCTGCCGGGCGCAGATACGGGTGTGCTTCGGAGGTGGACAATGCCCAGCCACCTCGGTGATATCAGGAGAACGCATCGTGACGGCCTCAGAAATCAGGGGTATGTTGTCGAGACAACTCTCGGGCAGTTGGGCATATCTTCCGCTTCGAACCGTCTATCGAATCGTCCGTAAGCCGAGTTATCTTCGTTTCCGAAGGACCATGCGCAATTTCTACCGGCAGTTTGTGGGGCCGGGGGACTTGGTCTTCGACGTAGGAGCGAACATCGGCGAGTACACCGAGGCATTCATAAACCTCGGGGCGCGAGTCGTGGCAGTCGAACCGAACCCGGCGTGCTGCCAAAGGATCCGATACATGAGCCGCAGGAATCGGCTTACCGTCCGTTGCGAAGCTGTGGGCGAACGGCAAGGCCAGTGCGTGTTGCACCTTGGTAACAACAGCGCGGATTCGTCAATCTCCGAAGAGTGGATGGAGAAAGCCTCGCAAAAATTGCCGTCGGTCAAGTTTAGCGGGGCGATTACCACCAACATTAATACACTCGACCAAATTCAGCATGAGTACGGAACCCCTCGGTTTATCAAAATTGATGTCGAGGGTTACGAAGTGAAAGTTCTACGTGGAATGTCCTTCCGGCCGCGAGCGATAAGTTTCGAGTTCCATGCCATCACCCCGGACCTCACCAAAGAGTGTCTCCAGCTTCCGGTATTTGATTCCGGCTGCACGTTCAATGTCACATTCGGTGAGTCCTGGGAATTCATTTGGCCCGAGTGGTGCGAACAGGACGCAGTGCTTCAGTACGTCTCGGGCCTGCCTTCTGAAGACCGCACGGGTGACATCTATGTAAGATTTAAGGACTAGCTCCGCATTCGGCACATGAACGAGTATCTGCAGTAAGCCGGAATCGTCTGTAACCGAGAAGGTAACTCAACTCGTTACGTTTATTGTGGAGGTTGTGCCCCGACTCGCAGAGGCCTTGCCGAAACCTGCAAGACCGAAGTCCGTTTTTCGATTGGTCGAGGTGGTGCGAAAGTGAGAATAGCCGATTTCCACAACTTGCCGTCGGGTGGTGCGAAGAGGGCGTTGTACAACTCGGTTAAATACCTCAAGGACAGGGGCCATCAGATCGACGTTCACGTCCCGTCGACCGCCAATGAAAACTACCTGCCGTTGAAGGGGATTGTCGACAGGTTTCAGGTTTACCCCGTGCCGCGGACCGCGCTGGGTCTGCTCGTGTCTTCGGTTCGCTATGTTGTGCCGCCCTTTCAGTCATTGGCGGACCTCGAATGGACCGAGAAGCGTATAGCCGAAGCGATCAATGCGGGCGCTTACGACGTGGTGTTTTTGGAACAAGATCAGTTCACGATGACACCGTTTGTGATACGGTACCTGAAGAAGCCCACTGTCTACTCCTGCGCGCAACCGACTGTGGCTGGCGGAGCGGAGTTATCGGGGTCCCTGCTGACTCCCCAGCCTGTTTCGATCTACAGGAGAATCTGGCGCGCCTATTTGAAGAGTAGGGTGCCGAAGATCGACAGGGCGAGTGCGTTGTACGCAAAGTATATTCTCACGAACTCGTATTTCTCCCGGGAATCGATTTTGCGGGCCTACGGACTCAACTCGTTTGTTTCCTATCTGGGCATAGACACCGCTCTCTTCCGGCCACAAGCTTTGCCCAAAGAAAATTTCGTCCTGTCCGTCGGGGCATGTCTCCCCCCAAAGGGGTTCGACTTTGCGATTCGATCTCTGAGCCTTATTGATGAACCGAGACGGCCGAAGATGGTCATCGTCTCGAACTTCACCAAAAAGGATTGGGAGGAGCATCTGGTGCGAATGGCGGCGGCGCTGCGTGTGGACCTGGAAGTGAAGAAGTCCGTCGCAGACAGCGAGTTGGTTTGTTTGTATAACCGGGCACGGGTCTTCGTGTATGCCGCAATTCTCGAGCCTTTCGGGCTGGCGCCCCTGGAGGCGATGGCTTGTGGAACGCCCGTGGTTGCGGTACGGGAGGGCGGCGTGAGAGAGTCAGTTCTTCCTAATGAAACGGGGTTTCTGACAGATCGAGACGAGGGGATGTTTGCTGAAGCTCTCAGCGAATTGTTGCAGAACGATCGTCTCCGGGAAGAGATGGGCGCGAGAGGCGTGGAAGCGGTCCGGAACTACTGGACTTTGGAACATGCCGGGGGGCGGTTGGCGGCACATTTGAATCGCGCCGCGAGCGCTATGACAGAGACCCAATGCCGCACAAAATGAGATTGTTATTGGATAAGTGGCGCCGGATGCAGGTACCCGAGCGCCTCGCAAAATTCGAGCGAAGACCGCTTCGCGAACAAGCGGCGATCATCCAGGCGCACTTGGTAGAGCGGGGTTGGTACATCACGCGACTGGGGAACGACAGGACGGCTTATGTCGTGGGACTGTTCGGAACCGGACGCATGTATGTCTATGAACTGATGGCGCACAACATTGGAGAAAGGGCGAAATACTGTGTACTCGCGATCCGCTTGCATCCCGTGCCGACATCGATGATCTACAGCGGCCATGCCACAATGAAGTATATTTCCCGCGAACAGGCGTTACCAGCGGTAACGAGCCGTATGTTGGAAGCGGTCAGATGGGGATTGGCCGATTTGATTTTTGTCTATCGTCATCCACTCGATTCGTTGCTGACGAATTGGGTTTGGTGGCGGACCTATCTTCGCACCCACACCATGATTATTGGTATCTCCGTTGCTTATAAGAACGCCGGCGATGTCTGTACCGATTTGGAACAGAATTTTGCTGAATTCGAGGCCTTTGCGAAAGGCGACCCCGGCTTTTTCGCGTCCGCGCCGGGACCGCGTTTCTTGTCTTTTCCCGAATTTGTTGAGGAAACTGAGCTCTATCTCCAATCCGCTACGCTCGCGTTGCGGTTGGAGGATTTCATGATTGACCCGTTAAAGGAGTTTTCCAAGATCGCGGAAGTCATGTCGGTCGATCTTGATTTGAGCCGTTTAGAGTTATTCCCTCCGCGCACCAAGGCCTATGGCTATTTGGCGGTTAAGGAAAAAGTTCCTCGATTCAACGACTTTATCAATGGATTGGATGCAGAGACAAAAAGGCGAATTGAGAAAATCGGCTACAACTTGTGAGAGCCTAAGTTGAGTATGTATCAATTGTAATGTCATCGGAACCGCTCGTAGAAAACTCGCAGCCCGATTCTGATCCGCCACTGGCTCCCTCAGCGGAGGCGCTTCCGCCCGAAGTGTCGGTGGGCGGAGCCTTTACCGGGCTCTTCAGCGTGCAGGGAGTACTCGATCGCGCTCGTGCTCTGAAGGGCGTGATGAGGCTCAAGCCCTTTGACACGGCGTCGGCGGAAGGCCGCTCGCAGGAGCGATATCGCCGCGCCGGGCTGACCACCCTTACCTCGGTGATGGCCAAAGGGGTGACAGTCGTGACCTCTCTCATCACCGTGCGCCTGACCATCCGTTACCTCGGCACCGAGCGGTATGGCCTGTGGATGACCATTACTTCCATTGTTGCCTTCCTGATGTTCGCGGACTTGGGGATCGGTAATGGACTCTTGCACGCTATTGCCGACGCCCGCGGCCGCGAGGATGACGAGGCCGTGCACAAGTACGTGTCGAGCGCGTTCTTCATCTTGTGCGGGGTGGCGGTTCTACTGCTGGCAGCGTTCGCTGTGGCTTACCCTTTCATTCCCTGGCCGCGAGTGTTCAACGTTTCCTCGGAACTTGCCGCGCGTGAGTCCGGGCCGGCGGTCTTTGTCTTCCTGGTTTGCTTCCTCCTCAACCTGCCTCTGGACGTCGTCCAACGCGTGCAGACGGGGCATCAGGAGGGGTTCGTGATGAATCTCTGGACAGCGCTAGGCAGCCTCGCGGGATTGGCTGGTTTGCTGGTTGCCGTCCACCTGCACGGCGGGCTGCCTTGGCTGATTCTTGCCATCCTCGGAGGTCAACTCGCAGGGGTTTTCGGCAATTGGGTCTATGAATTTGGATGGATGCGTCCCGCGCTGTTCCCCGCGTGGCATTACTGGGATACGGGCGCGGCTCGACGCATCATGGGTACAGGCGCCATGTTCTTTATTCTTCAGGCGAGCGGCGTCTTTACGATTCCCCTCGACAACATTGTCCTGACGCAGGTGCTGGGACCGGCGGCGGTTACACAATTCGCGGTCCCCATGCGCCTCTTTATATTGCTCTCCACCATCGCCATCATGTTCGTGGCTCCCCTGTGGCCTGCTTATGGAGAAGCGCTGGGCCGCGGAGATGTGAAGTGGGTCCGTACGACGTTTTATCATTCCCTTGGTTATAGTGTTTTGACCTTCGGTCCGGTGGCCCTGGCGCTTGCGGTGTTCGGAAAACCGATCGTGCGCATTTGGGTGGGGACTCAGGTTCAGCCGACTTATCCTTTGCTCGCGGGCATGGCCGCCTGGACCATCATCACCGTTGCCGGAAACGCCATCTACATGTTCTTGTGCGGGGTTAATAAGCTAAAGGTTCAGGTGGTGGTGTCGGTCCTGCAAGCCATCGGCAACGTCGTGGTGAAGATCGCCATGGCCAAGGCCTTCGGAATCTCCGGCGTCATCTGGGCCGCCGCGCTCGTGACCTTTGTCGCTGCGGCGGCGATATTCATTTATGCGCATGGCATGTTGAAAAATATGGGTGCGCACCGCGCCTCGTAGTGGCGCCCCTCTTGGGCAGGCACGAGGCCTGCCGCTACGAAATGCATTTGCCTAGGAAATCAAAAAATTGCGACTTGGTAATGCAGAGTCTGGGATCGACAAGCAGCCGGTGCAAGAGTCCCGTCCTCTGGTGGCGATTAGCATCTTGAACTGGAATGGCTGGACCGACACGCTCGAGTGCCTTGAGTCCGTCCTGCAACTTGATTACCCCAACTTTCTGGCCCTCGTCGCCGACAATGGCTCGCGGGACGATTCGACGGAACGGATCAAGGATTGGGCCGGACGTAAGCTGGGCGCCGGAAAAGTGTTGGGCGACTACGACCGCGCAACGGCTCTCCGCGGCGGCGACGAACAGAAAGAGCAGTGCCTTAATGAAGCATCATCGCCTGCCCGCATGGTCCTGATCCGGAATGAGGAGAACCTGGGTTTCGCCGGCGGCAACAACGTGACGATTCACTACGCTCTCGCGCGGAATCGGCCAGTGGACTTCGTTCTGCTTTTGAATAATGACGCGATGATTTCGCCCAATTGCCTTGGTCGCCTCGTCGAGACCATCGAGAATGCCAAGGCGGGGATCGCTGAGGCTGCCGTCTTCAACGCCGGCGCGAAGACCCCCGAGAGGCCGTGGATTCCTCCCCGCTGGCAAATCCAGTTCGAGAGGTTTTTCGGAGAAAAAATGGGCTCGTTCCCGGCCCGGGACAACTATCAGGAAGTGATCGCCGCACATGGATCGGCCATGATGATGCGAAGCGAGATGCTTCGCACCCTCTACTTAACCCATGGCGAGTATTTGCACGAACGGTTCTTCATGTACCTTGAGGATGTGGGGATTTCCGTGCGGGCGCGAAAACTCGGATACTTCTGCATCCGGGTGAATGACGCTGAGGTTCGGCATAAGGGAGCAGCCAGTTCGGGGGGGAAATACAACTGCCGCGAGTATTATTACTCGCACCGAAACGCTTTACTGCTCTCCCGGGAATTATCTCGCGCCGGGAGGTTCATTGTCCGCGTCGTCAACCTTCCCCGCGCGTTGGGGAGAGCGGCCAAGAACATTCTGCATCGCCGCTATGCTGCAGCCCAGGCGATTGCGTCCGGCCTCTTTGACGGCTACCGTGGCGTGAGTGGAAAGTGGAAAAGACATGATCCGCGCGACGTTGGCTCGGACGGCGAAACTCCGGCCGGCCGCTAGAGTTCAGCAATCCGTGGAAGAATAGGAGAGGTCGACCCGTTATTGCCGCGAAGCCAGGGGACCTCAGGTGACGTCATGGTCGCGACCGCAAGGTCAAAGGGCAGGATTGCTTGGTGCATTTCCCCGGTCTTGAGTGGTGTCACCACGGTCTATCGAGTCGTGGGTGGCGGCCTCCGCGAGCGCGGCTGGGAAATCCTGGGAGTTACAGCGGGGGGCGAGGCATCCGCCAAAGTTGATTCGAGATTTGCCGGCGACGATCTGGAGGTCCTGGCGCCCGGCAATCCGAACGTGTGCCTGGCCGCGGCGGAATTTGTCCGCTGGGTGGGTGAGCGAAAAATCGATTTGGTATTTTGCGCTGAGCAGATGTTCACCCTGGCCGCCGCGCCCGCCTTGCCCGCCCGGGTCAAGCTGGTCACCCGTTCCGGCACGATCACGCGCCGAAGCTACGCAATGGCCGCCGCATGCCTTTCCCGAACCAGCAAAATCATTGTCGAGACTCCGCGGCAACAAAGCGACTTGATCCGGGATTGGGCGGTTCCCCCGGAAAAATGCGCCGTCATTCCTGGGGGAGTCGAGATTGAAACATTTACCCCCGGCGCCGTTCGCGACTTCCAGGGAAGCCTGCGGCTGGCATTCCTCGGCCGGCTTGATGAGAATCAAAAAGGTGTGATGCTGCTCCCGCTTATCGCCCGCCGGCTTGCGGCGTCGGGCGTTGAATTCCATTTGGACATCATCGGCGAGGGCGGCGACGGCGACCGCTTGCGCGCAGCGTTTGGCTCGGCAAATCTCGCCGACCGCGTGACGTTCCATGGTTACTTGCCGCGGACGAAATCGATACCCTTGCTGCAACGCGCGCATCTGCTGCTTCTGCCGTCACGCTACGAGGGCCACTCCTGGGCCCTGCTGGAAGCTATGGCTTGCGGCTGCGTCCCCGTTGTGTCCAGAATCGCTGGGGGTACCGATTTCGTGGTCGAGCACGGAGTGAATGGCATGCTGTGCCCGGCGGGAAGCGCTGCGGATTTTTCGCTCGAGATCGAGAAGCTCTCCAGGAACCGAAAGAAGCTGGGAGATTTTTCGACTGCCGCTCGCGGAACGATTCGCGATCGCTTCTCGCTTGACCGCGTCGTGCGCGACCACGATCTGGTCTTTCAGGAAGCTCTCGTTCAGGACCCCTTCGAATATACGCCGATTCCGGTGTCGGAGATTCGGGTTCCCAAACTGCCGGGGGCGGCATGGCGCAAGCTTTTGCCTCAGGGGGTGAAGAACTACGTTCGCACCTGGGCAGAGCGCTTCGAGCGTTCAGTATGACGACGATGACCACAGGCCGGCTCACAACCTCGCGGGCGAAGGTCGCGCTCGTTCACCCCGAGATGGGCTTCGGAGGATCCGAGGCTGCTGTCCTTTGGACCATCGACGCTCTCAGGCGCGAGTATGACTTGACTTTGATCTCCATGGGGAACGTCGACGTCGAGCGGCTGAATGCCTACTATGGAACGTCGCTTTCGCCGGGAGACTTCTCCACGCGGCGTGTGGCGCTGCCGTGGGGATTGCGAAGCACGACAAGATTTTCCGCCCTGAGGTGGCGATTCCTCCAGCGCTACATCAATCGCGTCGCTGCGGAGTTTGCGGTTCTCATCAGTGGTTACGGCCCCATGGGCTTCGGCAAGCCCGGAGTGCAAATCATCGCGGACTTCTCCTTTATGGATGAATGGCGCTTGGATCTGCATCCGACTTTCCGCACGCGCAAGAAGTGGTTTTATGGAGATACCTGGGTGCGCCGCGCCTACTTGGGATTCGGCGACCGCATCGCCGCGAGCAATCCCGAAGCTTGGAAGCAGAACGTCACTCTCGCCAATTCTGCGTGGACCGCTGACCGGCTTTTGACAAAATGCGGAGTCCATTCCCAGGTCGTTTACCCGCCGGTCATTGTGGATAGTCCGCATATCCCCGCGACAAAACGGGAAAGAGGGTTTGTGTGCTTGGGAAGGGTTTCGGCGGAGAAATGCGTACATTCGGTTATTGAAATCCTGCGGCGAGTTCGCGAGCGGGGGCACGATGTCCACTTGCACATCCTCGGTGGGATGGACAACTCCGATTACGCGAAAACAATCCGCGGCTTGGCCGAGCGATTTCGCGATTGGGTCTACCTGGAAGGTTGGGTGCAAGGGGATCGGAAGCGGGAGCTGCTGGCGGGGCACCGTTTTGGCATCAACGCCTGCCAAAGCGAAGCATTCGGGGTGGCGGTCGCGGAGATGGTGCTGGCCGGGTGCGTGGCGTTCGTCCCCAACGGCGGCGGCCAGGTCGAGATTGCCAACGATCCGGCGCTGATCTACGCGAGTGAAGCCGACGCGGTGGAAAAGATTCTGGCCGTTCTCGCCAGCGAGGCCGAGGAGGAACGGCTGCGCGCTCACTTGCAGCGCACCTCCCAGGCCTTTTCCGTGGAGAATTTCCAGGCCGCCATGCGGAAAGTCGTGGCGGAATTCCTGGCGCAGCGAGCGTGATCGTAGCGCGGGCGTCTCGCCCCAGCGGGCGAGACGCCCGCGCTACGAACGGTAGCCGTCGCTATGCGGGCGATTCCATCGCTCGGTTCAGGCGCCCACAAACTCATGACACTTCCTTCCGGCGAAATTGCGATCGTCATTGCCACCGTTGGCCGGTGCGATGATCTGCGGAAAATGCTCAGCAGTGTGGCCGCGCAGACGCGCTTGCCCGCGCAAGTGGTCATCGTCGACGAGGCCGGGGAAGGGAACGAGCTAGCGCGCGCGTTCCCTCAGTTGAACATCCTGGTCACCACATTCCCTCGCGGGTCGGCGTCGGCCAAGCGCAATCGCGGCATCGAATGCGTGCCGCGCGAAATTGAGTTGATCGGCTTCATGGACGACGACATTGTGCTCGAGCCCCAGGCGCTCGCGGCGATCGGGGATTTCTGGCAGTCTTCGCCCCCCGGCCTCGGCGGAGTGAGCTGCAACCTGGAAAATCAGACGCCGGTTTTCGCCTCGCGCTTAAAGTCGCTGCCCCTCGCCTCGCGCCTGGCCCTGTACGACGCCCGCGGTGGCGTGGTGCTGCGTTCGGGATTTCAAACCCTGCTCGGCTGCGTCGCGCAAAATCAAGAAGTGCAGTGGCTGCCCAGCACGGCGGTGGTCTACCATCGCCAGGTTCTCGCGGAGCACCGCTTCGATGAGTGGTATCAGGATTACAGCTATCTTGAGGATTTAGATTTTAGCTACAGTATTAGCAGACAGTATCAGCTGGTGGTGTTGGCCGAGGCGCGGTTCCGCCATTATCCTTCGCCCATTGGCCGCACTGACCCCTATTTGTTCGGAAAAAAAGAAGTCCTGAACCGCCTTTATTTTGTCCGCAAGCATCCCGAACTGTCCACCGTGGCATGCGTATTCGCGCTGGCGATCAGGGCTTCGATCAGCGTTTTTTGGGGAGTCACACGGCTGGACGGGGCGCACTTCCGCCGGGTTGGGGGAAATGTTGCCGCCGCGTTCTCGACTCTCATCGGGACGTAGGCGCGCTTCTCGTGGGTGCCCACCGGCAGAGCACCCACGAGGGGTGCCCCAACGAGTCACCATTCGTTGAGAACATGACGTTCAAACGTGGTGCAGCAGGCATTTCTAAGAGAGGATCTCTAGTAATGAAAAAACGGAAACTGATTCTAGTGGGTGGATTCCTCGGCACGGGAAAAACCACACTACTCTGGCACGCTGCAGAGCAACTACGGCAGGAAGGCCATCGCGTTGCGCTGATCACCAATGACCAAGCCCCCGGCTTGGTGGACACCGGTCTTTTCCAGCAGGCAGGATGGACGGTTGGCGAAATCGCCGGAGGCTGTTTCTGTTGCAAGTTTGATGAAATGGTGGCTACCGCGAACGATCTAATTCAAGCGGCTAATCCCGGCATCATCATGGGGGAACCGGTCGGCAGTTGCACGGACCTTTCCGCCACGGTGCTCCAGCCGCTCAAGGACAGGCTTGCCGATCAGTTCGATTTGGCGCCTTTCACCGTGCTGATTGACCCCACGCGTCTGCGCGATGCCCTGGACAAGAGCCCCCTCAACCCGCTCCATTCCAGCGCGCGATACATCCTCCGCAAGCAACTGGAGGAGGCCGACATCATCGCGTTGAACAAGGCGGATCAAATCGCCGTGTCAGAATTTGAAAAGCTCGAAGACGTTCTGCGGAATCAGTTTCCTCGCACGCCCCTCCTCGCGATGTCGGCTCTCGAAGGGGCAGGCGTCGCGCAGTGGCTCGAGCGCGTGCAGCGGCAATCTCCGGTTGGCCAGACGATTGCGGAAGTGGATTATGACACCTACGCCGAAGGCGAAGCGGTCCTGGGCTGGCTGAATGCTACTGCGTCTCTTTCCCCCAAAGAGCACATTGAATGGGGGCCGTGGAGCTTGGGCTTGATGGAAGGCCTGCAACGGACGTTCGCCAGCAAGTCGGCCGAGATCGCTCACATGAAAATGCTGATAGTATCCCCGAACAATCAATCCTTAAGTGCCAATCTGACCAGTTCAAAAGGAAAAGTAAGCGTGCGGGGCCAGCTTTCCGGGTCCACTCCCACGACCATGGTCTTCAACGCCCGCGTCCAAATGTTCCCGGAGGAACTGCAATTCACCGTCGGAGAGCACCTGAAGGCTCAGTGTGGCGACAAGATTCAACTCCAGATTGGCGCCATCCAAAGTCTCAGCCCCGGAAGACCGCAGCCTGTCCATCGATACGCGACCGTCGTATAGAAGCGGAAAGGGAAGGCCTCGCAACGGTTTCTCGAATCTGCCTTTTTGTCGCCAATCGGACTTGATCCTTGCAATGCATCTTCTGAGTGGTAGAATCCGCGCGGATTGGCGCCGAAATAGACGTGTCCGATTGGACGGCAAGCGGGAAAGCAACGGCAAGCGGTCTCAATCGTCGGCGCTGCGGGCGAGTGTTTTGATCGATGCTGACGTATCGTGGCCGAAGCTAGTGGAGCGCGGTGGAGTGTTTTTGAAAAAGGGGAGATCTGACCATGGGTGGCAGGCGATCGGTGATGGCAGGGGTTGTCAGCGCCGTTTTGTGTTGGTTGGCGTTGGGATGTGGCGGCGGAGGCGGCGGCAGCACAGGTTCGTCGCAGACGGCGCCGGCCGCTCCCACGATCACCGGAGTAACGGTATCTCCCAGCTCGACGACGGCCACGATTGGCACTACCACGCAGTTCAGCGCCGCGGTGAGCGGGACGGGCAGTTACAACACCTCAGTGAACTGGTCGGTCGCGGGGCCCTCGGGCTGGACAGGCAGTGTGGGTTCCATCAGCACCTCGGGGCTTTACGAGACTCCTTATCCTGCCCCGGCCACGGTGACCGTGACGGCCACCGCCGCCGGGGATGCCACCCAATCCGGCGCCGCGACGGTGACGCTCGCGCCTCCGGCGGCGGGGGCTGGCCCCGCGCTGATCGTCGACGCGGGCAACCAGTCCCATGCCATTAATCCCTATATCTACGGCATGAATGCTTACGCATTTGTGAATTCCGTGGATGCGCCTGCCAACCCTCCCGTGCTTCGATGGGGGGGAGACAACACCTCGCGCTACAACTACCAACTGGG
>Ga0181520_10003617_pt1 | contig 26916 bp, 19 predicted proteins | sample PEATcosm2014_Bin_29_FD_132451 | JGI IMG/M metagenome (GOLD analysis project Ga0181520, IMG submission 132451) | Peatland microbial communities from MTU Mesocosm Facility, Houghton, MI, USA - PEATcosm2014_Bin02_30_metaG | ecosystem: Environmental > Terrestrial > Soil > Wetlands > Peat | place...
AGGAAGAACCACTGGTTCCAGCGATAATATTCGGGTTCGCAGGTGGAAACTTCACGGTCCCAATCGTAGCTGAAGGCGAAGCGCCGGTGCGTGCGTTTCATGGCCGCGATATTGCGCAGCGTCCACTCGCGCGGCGGTGTGCGATTCGCGATGGCGGCGTTCTCGGCGGGCAGGCCGAAGGCGTCCCAGCCCATGGGATGCAGCACGTTGAAACCGCGCATCCACTTGTAGCGCGCCAGCGCGTCGCCGATCGAATAGTTGCGGATGTGCCCGATGTGCAGCGTGCCGCTGGGGTATGGCAGCATTTCGAGAACGTAATACTTGGGCCGCGTGGAATCTTCCTCGGCCTTGTAAAACGTCGCGTTCTCCCAGCGCGCGAACCACTTGGATTCAATTTGTTGATGGTCGTAGGGCTTTTCGGGCATAGATAGAAAAGAAATACAGGGGTGAAATTCCATCGTAACAGAAGCCACCACATGAGGCCGTTTCGGCAAGCTCTGAGCTTGCCCCACCAGGCCCGCTGAGCGCCAGCCCTCGGGACCTCCGCTTCCTCTGGGATCTCAGGTGTTGCCTTTTGCTTCTCCGCGTTCCTCCGCGTCTCCGCGGTGAGCTTTTTTGGGCCGCTTCCGGGCGAGCTAAACCAGGATTGTTCATCTTCTCGCGCCAGCTCTTGCGTGTCTTCACGGTTTGCCCTCCTCCGCTTGCGTCAGCCGCTCGAAGCGCGCGAAATCGTTGCCGATCGCCATGGCCAGCGCCAGCAGCTTCTCCAGACCTTCCTGCACACTGCCGAATTCCACCGTGATGGCGCCCGGCCCCACGTGCACGCCGCGGGGCAGATCGTCGAACTCCTGCTTCGAGATCGCCTGGGGCGCCTCCACCACCACGTGAGGCGTTTCGAGCCAGGCCTGGCGGAGCTTCTCGAGCTGTTGCGCCAGTTGGCGGCGGCGCCGCTGCTCGTAATAGGCCGCCTCGCCATGCGCCAGTTGCTTCATCCGCGCGATGAGCTGGTCGCGATCCGCCAGCCCGCTGGCGCCGATCTGCTGCGTAACGCACGGTTGCAGGATCTGTTGCGCGCGCCGGCGCCCCACGCCCAGCAGGCGCTCGAGCCCGGCGCGGTCGATCCAGGGCTGCGGCAGGGCCTCGAGCTCGGCGATGACCTGGTCGAGACGGCCGAACCAGATGGGTTTATCGGGCATGGGCCAGAGACTCAGGATAGCGTGAATCCGGCCTCGCCAAATCCGCCTTGCACGGCATATTTGGAAGCCTTACACTCTTGAATTCAACTGGAATCGGAGGAGGTGCGCAGTGAGAAATCCGCGTGTGTGGGCCATGGCCGCCGTTGGCGCGCTCGTGGCAGTCGCCGTCGCTTGCACGGCCACGAAACCCAAGGTGACGGTCGATCCCGCTCGCCTGGAGGTCTTCAAAGCCCTGCCCGCGTCCATGGAGAGCGCCGACAATCCCCTCACGGACGAAAAGACCAACCTGGGCCGCCTGCTTTATTACGAACCGCGGCTCTCCAAAGGCCAGGACGTCTCCTGCAATACCTGCCATCAGCTGAGCAAATATGGCGTGGATTCGGAGCCCGTCTCGACCGGTCACAAGGGGCAGAAGGGGACCCGCAACGCTCCCACGGTCTATAACGCCGCCGGTCACTTCGTGCAGTTCTGGGACGGGCGCGCCGCCAGCATCGAGGAGCAGGCTAAAGGACCCATGGTGAATCCGGTCGAGATGGCCATGCCGGACGCCCGGCGCATCGCCACGGTGTTGAAGTCCATGCCCGAATATGTGGCGGCTTTCCAGAAAGCTTTCCCCGGCGAGAAAGACCCGGTCACCTACGACAACGCCGGCAAGGCTATCGGCGCATTCGAGCGCAAGCTGGTCACGGTCTCCCGCTGGGATAAATTCCTGGCCGGCGACCAGACCGCGCTCACGGCCGCCGAGCTGGCGGGTCTCAACAAGTTCCTCGATACCGGCTGCCAGACGTGCCACAACGGCGTATACATGGGCGGCAGCATGTTCCAGAAGCTGGGCCTCGTGAAGCCGTGGCCCGAAAGCGCGGACCAGGGCCGCTTCGCCCTCACCAAGCAGGATTCCGACAAGATGGTCTTCAAGGTTCCCGGCCTGCGCAACATCGAGAAGACCGCTCCTTACTATCACGATGGCTCGGTGAAGACGCTCGATGAAGCCGTGGCCAAGATGGCTGAGCACCAGTTGGGCAAACCGCTCGCCAAGGAAGACGTCGATTCCGTGGTGACCTTCCTGAAGACGCTCACGGGCCAGCTTCCGGTCGAGTACATCAAGGCGCCGGAGCTGCCCAAGAGCACGTCCAAGACGCCGCCGCCCGACAAGACATAAGTGGGGCATGCTTTAGCTTGCCATCCAACCCAACGCCGGACGCGCAAAACCCGCAGGCGGCCGCGCAAAAATTACGCTCCGGCGCGCTATCTGGCTTGTTTGCCGAGCCCCCCGGATTGGCAGCCCAGGTGCTACCCGTTCTCTTCCGGCGCGAGCCTTCGGGCTTGAGCCGGACCTCTGTACGGTAGCTCACGGTTCAAATGGAGAAGAAGTCCGGCACATTCTGGGCGGGCTGGCGGGAACGCGTGCGCGCCTTGCGCAATATACCGCCGCTGGTCCAGATCGTCTGGGAATCCGGACGCGCGGTGGTCTCCGCCGGATTGGTTTGCCGGCTCATCGCGGCACTGGTTCCGCTGGCCATGCTGGCGGTCTCGAAGCGCATTCTCGATGCCGTGCAGGCCCACTTCGCGGGGCACGCCCTGCCCGCGAATTTCTGGTATCTGGTGGGCGCCGAATTCGCGCTGGCCGCGCTGGGGGCCATCCTGGGCCGCGCCAGCGGATACTTCGATTCGCTGCTGGCCGATCGCTTCACGCGCCACGTGAGCATCCGCGTGATGGAGCATGCCTCGCGGCTCGACCTGGCCTCTTACGAAGATCCGGTCTTCTACGACAAGCTGGAGCGAGCGCGCGTGCAGGCCACCGACCGCATCGCCATGATCCAGGCGCTTGGCGCCGTGTTGCAGCAGATCCTCGCCGCTGTCAGTCTCTCGCTGGGAATCGTGTGGTTCTCGCCCTGGCTGCTGGTGGTGCTGGTGCTGGCGGTGGTGCCGGCGTTCCTGGGCGAAAGCCACTTCGCGTTTCTGGGGTACGCCCAGAACATCCGCCAGACGCCCGTCAAGCGGCAGCTCGATTATCTGCGCCTCCTGGGCGCCAGCAAGGAATCCGCCAAGGAGCTGAAGCTGTTCGCGTTGAGCGGCTTCCTTTCGGGCGAGTACGCGCGCCTGGCCGGCCAGATCTACGATCAAAACGTGCGCCTGGCGCGGCGGCGTCTATGGGCCAGCGCCGTGCTTTCGCTGCTCAGCACGGGCGCCTATTACGGAGCCTACGCCTACGTGGTCTACCGCACCGTGACGGGCGCGCTCACATGGGGTTCGCTGCAATTCCTCGCGGGTGCTATCGCCGGCGCCAGCAATAACATACAGAGCATTTTCTCGACATTTTCTAGTATCGCCGATCAATCCCTGTTCCTGACCGATCTGGTGGAGTTCTTCCGCGTGGGACCCCAAGTCGTTTCAAAGCCCGGCGCGCTGCTGGCGCCGCGCCCCATCCGCCAGGGCTTCCTGTTCGAAAAAGTCTCCTTCACCTATCCCGGCACCCAGCGCGTGGTGCTGGATCGCTTCGATCTGCGCATCGAAGCCGGCGAGCGCATCGCCTTGGTGGGCGAGAACGGCCAGGGCAAGACGACATTGGTGAAACTCCTCGCGCGCCTTTACGACCCCACCAGCGGCCGCATCCTTCTCGATGGCATCGATCTGGCCGAATACAGCGTGGAAGACCTGCATAGCCAGATCGGGGTGATCTTCCAGGATTTCATGCGCTATGAGATGACCGCACGGCGCAACATCGCGGTGGGCCGCATCGACGACGCGTCCGATCCCGCTATCCAGGCTGCCGCGCGCAAAAGCCAGGCCGATGCCGTGATCCGCCGGCTTCCCGCAGGATATGACCAACTTTTGGGGCGCCGCTTCGAGGGTGGCGTGGACCTTTCGGGCGGCGAATGGCAGCGCGTGGCGCTGGCGCGGGCCTATCTTCGCGACGCCCAACTTTTGATTCTCGACGAGCCCACGGCCTCGCTCGACGCCCGCTCCGAGTACGAGGTCTTTCAGCACTTCGCCGAGCTGACCGAGGGCAAGACGGCCTTGCTCATCTCGCACCGTTTCTCGACGGTGCGGATGGCGGACCGCATTCTGGTCCTCGAAGACGGCCGCATCGCCGAGCAGGGAAGCCATGCGCAACTCGTCGCCCTGGGCGGGCGCTATGCGGGCCTCTTCGAATTGCAGGCTTCGAGTTACCGATGACACTCGACTTGGAATCCAAACCGGCCGCCGCGGAGCTGGAGCGCTGGCGCGAGCGCGGTGCAGGCCTGGCGAAATCCGTCCAGTCCATACGGCCGCAAGGACGCCGCTTGCGCCGGACCGATCGGAACCGGCAGATCCAGACAGTCGTCGCCCGCGCCGCTCGCGAGCCCAAGTCCGAGAACGCGGCTTGTATTCTCGATAGCGTCCGCCTGATCCGCGGCGCCGAGAAGGTCACGCGCGATTTCCCTTCCGACCTGCACCGCTATCCAGCCGCCACGGACGATTCCGGCCGCGAAACGCCGCGCGTGTGCCTGGTGGCGCACGAGTATCTGAAACACGCCGGCAACCAGTTCAGCGAGCCCACCCTGATCGCATTTCTGAATGGCTACCAGGATGCCGCCGGCCTCGAGATCCGCGAAATTTGGGGCCTGAAACCGGCCCTCCAACTGGCGCTGATCGACCGCCTCGCTTCGGGGCCGGCGCCCGAGTGGCCGGCGCTGGTCATGAGCCTCCGCCACCTCGCCGAAACCTCCTGGAGGGATCTGGTCGAAAGCGCCAGCCACACACATGGCGTGCTCGAACGCGATCCCGCGGGCGCGTATGCGCGCATGGATTTCGCCAGCCGCGATCTCTACCGCACGGCCATCGGTAAGCTGGCCCGGCATAGCCGGCTGAGCGAAACCGAGATCGCCGAGACGGCCCTGGCCATGAGCCTAGCCGCGCAGGCCGCCTCGGATGGCTCGCGAGCGTCCGCGCGACAAACGCACGTCGGCTATTACCTGGTGGACGCGGGATTACCGCAGCTTGAAACCGCGATCGGCTACCGCGCTCCGCTCGGCCGCCGCATCACCCGCATGGTGGAAGCGCGCCCGGCGGTCTTTTACCTGACTTCCATCGAACTGCTCACGTTCCTGATCGTGGTGGGATTGCTGGCGGGGGTCGGCACGCTGACGCCCATCTTCGCCGCGCTGCTGCTGCTCCTGCTGCCGGCCTCCCAGGCCTCCGTGGATTTCGTGAATAACCTGGTGACTTTCCTGCTGCCGCCGCGTGTGCTGCCTAAGCTGGATTTCTCCGAGGGCATCCCCGAAAATTGCGTCACACTGGTGGCGGTTCCTTCGCTGCTTCTCTCCGAGACCCAAGTTCACAGCCTGGCCCTGGATTTGGAAATCCGCTACCTGGCCAACCGCGATCCGCATCTGCATTTCGCGCTGCTGACGGATCTCCCGGATTCCGACGAGCGCGTCGACGATCGCAATCGCCTGGTGGAAGTTTGCAGCCGTCTCATCGAAGGCATGAATCGCCGCTACCGCCGCGACGGGCGCTCACCCTTTTTCCTGTTGCACCGCGACCGCGCCTACAACCAGGTGGAGGACCGCTGGATGGGTTGGGAGCGCAAGCGCGGCAAGCTGCTCGATCTGAACCGCCTGCTGCGCGGCACCTTCGACGCTTTTCCGGTGAAGGTGGGCGATACGCCGCTGCTGGCCGGCGTGCGCTACGTGATCACGCTCGATTCCGATACCCAGCTTCCTCGCGGTTCGGCGGCGCAGTTAGTGGGCGCGCTGGCGCATCCGCTCAACCAGGCGGTGGTCGATCCGGCCAGCCGCATCGTCGTGGAGGGCTACGGCATTCTCCAGCCGCGCATCGGCATCAGCATTCATTCCTCCTCGCGCAGCCGCCTGGCCGCGCTCTGCTCCGGGCAGACCGGCTTCGACGTTTACACGCGGGCCGTCTCGGACGTCTATCAGGACCTGTTCGGCGAGGGCATCTACACGGGCAAAGGCATCTACGAGGTGGACGCCTTCAACGAGACCCTGGAGAGCCGCTTCCCGGAAAACGTCCTGCTCAGCCACGATCTGATTGAAGGCGCCTACGTGCGCGCCGCGCTGGTGAGCGACATTGAGCTGATCGACGACTACCCGTCGCACTTCAGCGCTTACAGCCGCCGCAAACACCGCTGGGTGCGCGGCGATTGGCAGATCATGCGCTGGCTGCGCCGGCGCGTTCCCGATTTCTACGGCAACAGCATTCCCAATCCCATCTCGCTGATCTCGCAATGGAAGATCCTGGACAACCTGCGCCGCAGCCTGCTCGAACCGGCTCTGCTGATCCTGCTCGTGGGAAGTTGGTTCTATCTGCCCGGCCCGCCCAGATACTGGACCGGCGCCACCATCGCGATGTTCTTCATTCCGGCCTGGTCGGGCGTTTTCTTCGCGGCTTTCCGGGCGCCCCACGGCCGGCGCGCGCTGGTGGCCTGGGCGCGCGATACCCTGGATAACTTCGCGCAGGGCAACGCCGTCGCCGTGATGAACCTGGCTTTTCTGCTGCACCAGGCTCTGCTCTCGCTCGATGCCATCGTTCGTTCGGTGGCCCGTATTCTGTTCACCGGGCGCAGGCTGCTCGAATGGGAAACGGCCGCGGAATCGGAAGCCGCCGCGGGTCCTAAATCCACTGTGGATGTGTACCTCGAATGGACACCCTGGATCGCGCTGGCCCTCGCCGCGGCGATCTGGCGCGTTCGCCCGTCGGTGCTACCCGTAGCGGCGCCCGTGCTGGCGATGTGGATTGCGTCGCGCGCCTTTTCGGGCTGGCTCAATCGCCGTCCGCGCAGCGGTCGCTGCGAGCTCGGCATCGAGGACCAGCAGCTTCTGGAAACTGCCGGCGAATCCATTTGCCGCTTCTTCCGCGACTGGAGCTCGCCGGCCACCAACTGGCTCATCCCCGACAACGTGCGCGAGGACGGTGCCGCCGAGATGCGCCTCTCGCCCACAAATCTCGGGCTGCTGCTCGATGCGCGCATCGCCGCCGTCCGCCTGGGCATGATGCCGCTCGCCGAATTCGTGTTCGAGACGCGCCAAACGCTCGACCGCGCAGCGCTCCTGGAGAAGTTCCGCGGCCATCTCTTCAACTGGTACGACGTGACTACCCTGGCGCCCCTGCCGCCGCGCTTTGTCTCCACCGTGGATAGCGGCAACCTGGCGGCCGCCCTTTGGACCCTCAAACAAGCCGCCCTGGCTTTCGCCGCGGAGCCGCCCGCCACGCGCGGCCTCACCATCGACCTGGGCGCCGAGCTGGCGCGCATCGCGGCCACCGCCCACGACCTGGTTCGCGACATGGATTTCGGCTTTCTCTACCACGAGCGCAAAAAGGCGCTCTCGGTGGGCTTCAACGCCACCACCGGACGCGCCGAGGTCTCCTGCTACGACCTGCTGGCCTCGGAGGCGCGCATCGCCTGCTTCGTGGCCATCGCCAAGGGCGATATTCCCCAGGAAGCCTGGTTCTCGCTGGGCCGCGGCCACACGCTTTCGCGCGGCGAGCGCGTGCTGATTTCCTGGACCGGCACCATGTTCGAATACCTCATGCCGGCGCTGTGGATGCGCACCTATCCCGGAACCATCGCCGAGCGCAGCCTGAGTGCGGCGGTCCGCGTGCAGCGCGAGTACGCCCGCCGCAAAGGCGTGCCGTGGGGGATTTCCGAATCGGCCTGCCTCAGCCCGGGCGGTGAATATGGCTATGCGCCGTTCGGAATACCCGAACTGGCCCTGAAGCGCATGGACGAAGAGAAGCTGGTGATCTCGCCGTATTCCACCTTCCTGGCCGCCCTGATGGACCCGACCGCGGCGGTTGAGAACCTTCGCCGGCTCGAAGAGTTCGGCTGGAGCGGACGCTACGGTTTCTACGAGGCGGTGGACTATTCGCGCGCCGGCGGCGAGCCGATCCGCATGTGGATGGCGCATCATCAAGGCATGAGCCTGCTGGCCATCGCCGCGCTGCTGGCCGACAACCCTATCCAAGAGTACTTCCACGCCGAGCCGCTGGTGAGGGCCACCGAGCTGCTGCTCCACGAGCGGGTGCCCGCGGCATCGTTGGCCGAGCCGGATTCCGAACCCCTGCCGGCCATCGCCCAAGAGGCAGCCGGCTAAAAGGCGCGCAGGGCGAAGGCGCCAATCAGCAGGGGCGACAGGATCGCCCCGATCGCAATCGAGCCAATCAAGCCAATCACGAGCAGCACGGCGGATTTGACCAGATCCGAGCCGCTGATATCGCGCACCGCGAACAGGCTGGTTACGATGCGCCAGAGACTCAGTAGGGGGCCAACGATCGGAATAATGGCCAGCACGCCGGGAGACTGGGCATAGGCCAGACCCCGGAAGAGCTGCCCGAAATCCAGCTTGCGCTTCACCACGGCCTGCGAGAGCGCCGCCATGAGCCATATGGAAGCCACCAGGGCGACCAAGCCGATCACAGCAGAGACCGCCAAAAGCGTCAGTCCGCGGGCCAGAAACAGGTAATGCGAGGTCAACAGCCAGCTCCCCACCAGGCCGGCCAGCGCGGGAATGATCACGGCGATGATCGCGTTGGTGTTGCCGTTGGCGTCCGCGGCCGCCCGACGATAGACAGCCTTGTCCAGAAAGGCCCCCCGGATCATCATTTCCAGCAAACCCATCGGAGCGCCGGCGTGGCTCAATCCGAGAGACCCTACAACACGGTCTCCATAGCCGCTGACGGTCGCCTCGAAACTCGAGGTCCCCGATGACGAAGCTGCCGCTGCTGCCGCGGCCGGTTGGGCGGAGCCATCGAGAGGCGCGCCACAGGTTTTGCACTTTTGCTCGGTGGGATCGATGGCCGACCCACAGGTAGAACAGAAATTGGCCATACTCTCTCCTCTACGGAACAGTTCGAAACCGGGTCCTTTGTTTGCGGTCGTACTATTCTACGCCCAAACTGCCTTTTCAACATCGAATTTCGAGGGGAGTTTCCGCCGCTGGGCGGCGGCGAAGTGCCGTTGGTCAGGTCCGCTGAAGTCGCAGACCGGCCTTGAGCATGCCGCGGCGGGCTTCGGGAGTGGCCATGATATCCTCCCAGACCGACCCGGTTCGCAAGTTCTCAGCCATCAGCACCATGATGCCCAGGTCGATCCCGATCACCTGCCGGCTGAACCACTTCTCATCGGGCTGGAAGGCGTCCACGAAACCCCACTGGCACCACACATCCTTGCGGTAGCGCTCCAGCATGGTTTCCAGGACGGCGGCGCACATGCGCGGCAGAAACGCGATGGAACCGCCCGCCGCGCAGGGCACCAGACTGCCGCTGGGTGGGTCGGCGGGGGCGCCCCACACGCGGTACCCGGTGGGAGAATCCGAAGCCGTCACGCCCCACATATTGGGGCCATACCATGGATATTTGGCGGCCAGCTCGATGCAGTACTGGCGGTGCGCCTGGGTGGCGCGCTGCGAGTTGTTGAAATAGTTGGCATAGCGATCCACGCGATGGCGGAAGTCGAACCACGCGTGCGAATACTGGTGCACGAACAGCGGCGCGGTGGCGTCGATGAAGAAGATCCCCTCGAACTCCCGCATGGGCCGCTTCCAGGCGTACCAGCACTCCGGCGGGATGGGGTGGTTATCCGAAGACAAAGCCAGCAGGTACATGGCCAGCAGCTCCGAATAAGCGTCCCAGTGGTAGGGGAGGAAACCGCATTCGGGCGCCCATCCGTGGGCCAGCGTGTAGCTGCTGTTCAGCATCCAGGCCCAGTCGGCGCGGCTCAACAGGGCCTGCGCCAGGGTCAGAATGTCCGGATCGTCCCAATAGGCCCGGCAGTGCAGCGCGCCGCACAGCAGCCAGGCAGTATCGACCGAAGAAACCTCGCATTTCCAGGCGCGTTTACCGGTGGCGGAGTCCAGAAAGTGATAAAAGAAGCCGTGCGTCTGCTCCGCCCGGTTGACTAGAAACTCCAGCGTGCGGCGCACCCGCGTGCGGATCAGGTTGCGGTCGAGATACCCGGAGCGGTCCGCGATGGTTAGCGCGCTCAGCCCAAACCCGGTGGCGGCGATGCTCGCGACGCCCGGCTTGTAGGGGTAATTGATGGCCGCACGATCCAGCACCAGGCCGGTCGAGGGGTCCGCCATCTCATAGAAATAAAGGCAGCCACTGCGCACGATGTCGGTCAACAACTGGTCGCTCACGGCACCGGGATCCGCGCGGGGAAGACGATTGGCGGCCTTAAGGCGCTGAGCACCGGCCAACGCCCACCCTCCACATCCGAAAAGCTGAAGGAGGCGCCTGCGGGTGATTTCTGAGGAACACAAGCTACCTCTATTTTAAGACAATTCCGCTGTCTATGCCGATAATATCAAGGCGCCGGATCGATGGTGGCTTCGATCAGTTCGAGCCGCCGCTTGGGCGTTTCACCATTCAGTTCTTCTTTCTGAAAGGCGTCCAGGATATCGAGGCCCTCCACTACGCGGCCAAACGCCGAATATTGGCCGTCCAGATTGGGGGCCGGTCCCAGCATCAGGAAGAAGGACGTGGTGGCCGAATCGGGATCCTCCCCGTGGGCCATCGAGACTATGCCGCGCTCGTGCTGGACGTCCTTGCGGAACTCGCCCTTGAGCGGGCGCACCCAGCGGTCCGCGGGATGCACCGGATTGGGCAGGCGCGTCTCGCCCATCCCACCTTGCACCACGAAATCCTTGGCCACGCGGTGGAAGGACGTGCCGTTGTACCAGCCGGTCGAGACCAGCTTGAGGAAATTGCGCACGTGGTTGGGCGCCCAATCCGGCTCCATCTTGATCTTGATGACACCCAGCGTAGTTTTCAGCGTGACGCTCCGGCGCAGCTCTTCGGGCGTGGCGTCGAGGAACGGCTCGGGCTTCTTTTTTTCGAGCGTCACCTTGAGGATGCGCACGGGAGTTTGGGCAACCCCGGTCGAATCCAGCGGGCGCTTCGAAATGGCCTCCACTACGTCGATGCCTTCAGTCACCCGGCCGAAAGTGGAGTACTGGCCGTCCAGAGCCGGCTGCGCGCCCAGGCATACGAAGAACTGAACGCCGTCGCTATTCGGTTTATCGGGGATACGGATGGTCGAGACCACCCCGCGCGCGTGCTTGAGATCGCTAATCTCGCTGGGCAGCAGATTCAACCCGCCCGTGCCCCAGGCGGCGCGGGGAGTTTTGGGATCCTTGAGCAAAGGGTCGCCGCCCTGGATGATGCCGTTGGGCACCATGCGGAAGAAGGCGCTGCCATCGTAGTAGCCCTGGCGCGCCAGCTTGATGAAGCTATCGACGTGCTTGGGCGCTTTATCGGGCGCGAACTCGAAGCGGAACGTGCCGAGCTCGGTCTCGACCACGGCCTCGAGATCGGCGGGAGAAGGAGCGGCGGGCGCCTGCCCCCAAGCGGCCACCGAGGTCAGCAGCGCCGCCAGCACGAGGAGGGCGGACTTCCGTCCGCCCCTGGGCAAGCTAAAGCATGCCCCACCAGGTGTAGGTGGGGCATGCTTTAGCTTGCCCGGTTTGGGACCGCAGGTCCCAATTCGCCACTCACAGCTCATCTCTTTACGTCTGCCTCGATGGCCTCCAGTTCTTTGCCCGCCTCGGCCCAGTGTCCCTGCGCGGCCAGTTGCCGGTAGCGATCCAGATGCTCGCGGATGCGCTGGATACGCGGATCGCCTCCGGGTGGTGGCGCGGCAGTGGGCGCGGGCGCCCCGGGTGCCGCGACCCCAGCAGTAGACGTATCGGTGGTTTGATGGATGGATTGGGAACCGTTCGAAAGGTCGGCTAAGGCCTGCTCGTAAGTGTCGGTGTAGATCAGGCGGTTGCCCACCGCCAGCACTACCTTCTTCAATTGCGGCATACTGGCCTCATTGGCCTGGATGTAGATCGGGTCCACGTAGAGGAACGTATCGCCCACCGGCAGCACCAGGGTCTGGCCGCGCAGCACGTGCGACCCCTGCTGGTTCCACAACGTGAGATCCTTCGAGATCGTCTGGTCCTGGTTGATGCGCGCGGTGATCTGCATGGGACCGAAGATCAGCTCCTGCTTGGAAAGCTGGAGCACCACCATGTCGCCCAAATTGGGGCCGTCGCAGCGCGCCACCATCAGGCCGATGAGGTTGTCCTTATTGCGCGGCGTAAACGGGAGCAGCAGCAGGAACTCGGCCTTGTCCTGCCCCGGCAGGGTGGCCATCACGTAATCCGGGGTCACCGTATCGGTGCCTTCGGTCTGCCCCGCCGAGCGCCGCGCCAGGTCCCACAGATCCTCCTTGTTATAGAACGTCTGCGGATCCAGCATGTGGTAGGTGCGGTAGATTTCGGCCTGCACGCTGAAGAGCGTCTCGGGATAGCGGGCGTGCGCGCGCAGATCCGCCGGCATGGCGGATTGCGGCAGGAACAAATCCGGGAAGAGACGCTGGTAAGAGGCAATGATGGGGTCGTCCGGCGCGAAAACGTACATGTGAGTCTCGCCGTCGTACGCATCGACGGTGGCCTTGACCGCGTTGCGGATGTAGTTCAGGCGGCCGATGTTGGCCACGTCCACGGCTCTCGAGTAGGGGTGCGCTTCCGAGGTGGTGTAGCCATCGATAATCCAGACCAGGCGCCCGGCATCGGTAATCACCAGGTAGGGGTCGGAATCCCATTGCAGGAAGCCGGCCAATTGCTCCACGCGATCGGTCACGCGGCGATGGATCATCATGCGGCTGTTGGGCGTCAGATAGCTGGTCAGCAGGATATTGGGCTCACCCTCGGAAATGGCGGCGGCCAGGCGCATCGGGAAGGAGGAGACCGGAAAGCCGCCCTTGCCTTCGTAGCGCGAGCGCGCATCCTGTTCGCCGGAGGGATAGTTGAACTCCTCCTGGGCGGTATTGACGAAGACCGGCTCGTGGGCCACTTCCGCGTAATACAGCTCGGGGCGCTTGAGCTTCAAGCTGCTGGTCTTGACCTCGGGAGGAGCGTTATCGACCAACAGCACCGGCAGGCCATCCGGCGTAATGTTGCTGACCTCGGCCAGGACCAAGCCGTAGCCGTGGGTATATTGGAACGCCGGATTGATCCAGTTGGCGCGCGCGGCCGGCAGCTTGGAAAGGTCCAGTTCGCGGGGCGAGAGCAGCACCTGGCGATACTGGCCGTCGATGGTGTAGCGGTCCACGTCGGCAGAAGGAAACTCGTAATACGGGCGCAGGGCCTGGATCTGCGTGATGGTATCGCGGAAGGCGCGCATGTCCCAGAGCCTGACATTGTCGAGCGTGGGCTTGTACTTGGCGGTATCGAGGGCGGCATCCGGGCGGGTCTTGAAATCCACCTCCCGCACACTCTGCTCGAGGCCGTACGCGCTGCGCGTGGCATGGATATGGGTCTGGATGTAAGGCCGCTCGAGGGAGATTTCGTTGGGCCGCACATAGAGCGCCGCGACGGCCCGCGGCACCACGAAGGAGACCACCAGCGCCAGGGCCATCGAGGCGGCCAGCAGCCAGCGCCCCATGGCCACGAGCACGGCGGCCGCCAGGCACGCCACAATCACGAGCCATTGCAGCGGCAGCCCGATATTCTGGTCCACATAATCGATGCCTACGAGAAAAGTGCCGTGCTCGTTGTAGACCATCTCATAGCGCCCCAGGAAAAAGCGTGCGGCCAGGGCCAGCAGCAGCACCACCGCGGCGCCGCGCAGGAAGCTCGATTCCAGGCCGCCCTCCAGCCGGAAAAAGCCGGGATCGATCTCGCGGGCATCCCGCAACTGGGGCAGCTTGAAGCGCAACTGCCAGGCGCGCGCGGCGATCCAGTAGAGCAGGATCGAGAAGATCGCCAGGCCCAGCACCCAGCCGCGCACCATGCCGTAGAAGGGCAGATCGAAAAGATAGAAAGATAGCGGTTTATCGAAAACCGCGTCGTGCCAGGCGGTAGCCGCCGCGGGCAATCCGCGCGAACCGGCGAAGCGCACCACGGTCCAGGTATCGATCGAGGCCGCCGAGATCAAATAGCTCAGAACCAGCAGCACGAGGGCGGAGAGGCGGGCGTACAGGCGGTGCTCGCCGAGGCCCGTTCCGGCGAACTTGAGGGCCCGCGCGTGCGCCAGCCACAGCACCCCGAAAGCCGCCAGGGTGGCTGCGGCCAGAGGCGCGAAGCTGTAATAGAGCATGCTGAGCCAGGTGCGGAACTGCCCTAATTCCGACCACCACGCAACCTCGATGGCGTAAGAAGCGATGGATCGCGCGCCGAACAGGAGCACAATCAAGATGACGATGAGCGTGATCCGGGTGGCCGGCGAGCCGGGGACCCGGCGTCCGGTTTCGATCTGATACCGCGACATGCCCCAAGCGTACCACCTGCGCTCTGGTTCGGTGAGCGTAGGATGCCTAAGGCAGGACACGCTTTAGCTGCCCACATGCGGAGGACCATGTCTGATCGGCACTATAGAAACTAATGATTGGACGCTCCCGCACCCCAATTCTAGACTGAAACATGATGGGTCCCCCCCTGGAGCAGCTCTCCATATTCCACAGGGTGAGCCGCATCGTCAATTCCGAACTGTCGCTGGATGAAATGTTGGGCGAGATCGTCGGTCTCGCATCCCAAGCTTCCGGCTGTGACGCCTGTCTGGTTTACCTGGTGGAATCGACGACCGGCGACTTTGTGCTGCGAGCTTCGCAGGTGCCCCGCGCCGGCATTAGCGACACCCGGATCAAATCGGGCGAAGGCGTCACGGGTTGGGTGGCCGAGCATCAGACCCCCGTCGCCCTAAGCTCGCGGGCGTCCGCCGATCCGCGTTTCAAGACCTTCCCCACGCTGGTGGAGGACACCTACCAGGCATTCCTGTCGGTCCCGGTCGTCCACAAAGGCAGTTCTATCGGCGTCATCAACGTCCATCATCGCGAGACGCACGCATACTCGGAAGGCGAAATCGCCGCCATTTCCTTCATCGGAGAACAGATGGGCGGAGCCATCGCAACGAGCCTGCTGGAAGATGAAAACAGCCGCCTGACCGAGCGGGATTTGGAACAAGAGCGGCGCCGCATGGAGCTCGAAGCCGAAGTGGCCCGCCGCACGGCGGATCTGAATGCCACCAACGCCGAGCTGCGCATCGCCAAAGACAAGGCCGAAGAAATGACCCGGCTGAAGAGCAAATTCCTCGCCAACATGAGCCATGAGATCCGCACTCCCATGAACGGAATCATCGGCTTCACCCAGCTCACTTTGCAGACGCCCTTGAACGAACTCCAGCGGGACTATCTGGATACGGTGGAAAGCTCGGCCCACGCGCTTTTGCGGATCATCAATAATATCCTCGATATTTCCAAGATCGAAGCCGGCCATATCGAGCTCGAGTGGGAACCTTTCTCGCTACGGGAAACGGTGGCCGCCGCTGCCAAAACCACCGCGCCGGAAGCCATGGGCAAGGGCTTGGAACTGAGTTGGGACATCGATCCGAATGTCCCCGACGCGTTGCTCGGCGATGCCACCCATCTCCGCCAGGTGCTGCTGAACCTGCTGGGGAATGCCGCCAAGTTCACCGCCAGGGGCTTCATCCGCATCGAAGTGCATGGCGAACCCGCGGAAGACAGCGAATACACGCTCCACTTCGCGGTTCGGGACAGTGGGATCGGCATACCGCCAGAGCAGCAGCGGCAGATCTTCGAGCCATTCCGCCAGGCCGACGGCTCGATCACCCGCCGATATGGCGGCACGGGTCTTGGCTTGGCCATCTCGCTGGGGATCGTCGGAAGTATGCGCGGAAAGATCTGGATCGAGAGCGATCCCGGACGCGGCAGCGATTTCCACTTTACGGGGCGTTTTGGAACCGTGGATGCTATCACGGCGTTTGGCGCGCGGGGAGAGCCGGATGGTCTCGCACATACGATTCAGGCGGAGGAAGAGGCCTGATCGGCCGGCCTTGGAAGGCTGTCCGGAACCTTGCCCCCCAAAGACCTAATTGCCCCAAACCCGCACAGGCTGGTAGACTCAATGCTTCGGCTCATTCCAGATCGCGGGGTCTCTCGTTTGAAGGTCCATATTCTGCCGGTGTTTGCGGTTATGTGTGCCGGAGTGTTGGCGGAACCTGTCGCCATGCCCCCGGAGGCTATTCTCGACCACTATTGCGCGGCCGAGGAAGGCCAGCGGCAGCTTTTCCGTGGCGTTTCGATGGAAGTGGAGATCGCAGCTTCCCTCCCCAGCCTGAAAAAGACCGGTAAGCTCCACGCCCTGCGCAATATCTCGAAGCTGGGACGCATCACCTACCAGATCCTGGGGTTCGAAGGCGACAACACCGTCAAGAAGGAAGTGATCGCCCGCTACCTCACCGCCGAAGCGGAGGCCCAGAAGGAGCAGCCCGCCTCACTCGCGGTGACCCCCGCCAACTACAAATTCAAATACCGCGGCCGCGGCCAGTTCGAGGGGCGCGATGTGCATATGTTCCAGGTAACCCCGCGGCAGAAGCGCCAGGGTATGTACAAGGGCGAAGTGTGGATCGACGCGGCAACCTACTTGCGGGTACGGGAATCGGGGTATCTAGTGAAGAATCCCTCACTTTTCCTGAAGCGCGTCGCGTTCGTCCGAAACTACGCCATCCGGGACGGAATCTCGGTGCCCCTGCACACCCAGAGCGTGGTGGAGACTCGTTTGGTCGGCAAGGCCGAGCTGATCATCGATTACACGAATTTCTCGGGGCCGGCCGCGGCACTGGGCGATTACGAAAGCCAATGAGCGCGGCCCGCACTCCAGCCGCGGCGGAGAGCCAATGAGAACACTGTTTCTGAATCCTCCCTCTTTTGAAGGGTTCGACGGCGGGGCCAGTTCGCGCTGGCCGGCCTCGCGCGAGATCGAGTCCTATTGGTATCCGGTGTGGCTGTGCTACCCGGCCGGCATGCTGCCGGACAGCAAGGTGGTGGACGCACCCCCGCACAAGATCTCGATTGAGCAGACCGTCCAGATGGGGCGGGATTTCGAGCTGCTGGTGCTATACACCTCGACCCCCGGATTCCACGTGGACGTGCGCATGGCCGAGATGATGAAGGACGCCAACCCCAAGCTCAAAGTGGCCTTCGTCGGTCCGCCCGTGACCACCGAACCCGAAAAGACGCTGCTCGGCTCGAAAGCCATCGATTTCGTGGTGCGGCGGGAGTTCGATTATCAGATCGCCGATTACGCCAAGGGGAAACCGCTCGAAGAGTTGCCGGGCGTGAGCTTCCGTAAGAACGGCGAGATCGTTCACAATCCCGAAGGCCCGGCTATCGAGAATCTGGACGCGCTGCCGTGGGTGACGCGGACCTACAAGCGGGATCTCGATATCACCCGCTATAACGTCCCGTTCCTGCTGAACCCCTTCATCTCGCTCTACACCTCGCGCGGGTGCCCGGCGCTGTGCACCTTCTGCCTGTGGCCACAGACTCACTCCGGCCACCGCTGGCGGCTGCGCTCGGCGGACGACGTGGCGAACGAAGTGCGCTACGCCCTGGAACAGTTCCCCAACGTCAAGGAAATCTTCTTCGACGACGATACCTTCAATTACCGCAAAGAGCGCACCATCGAGCTGTGCCGCAAGCTTCAGCCGCTGAAATTCACGTGGTCCTGCACGTCGCGCGTCACCACCGATTACGACACGCTGAAGGCCATGAAGGAGGCCGGCTGCCGCCTGCTCATCGTGGGCTACGAATCCGGCGACCCGCAGATTCTCAAGAACATCAAGAAGGGCGCCACGGTCGAGATGGCGCAGCGCTTCACGGCCAATTGCAAGAAGCTGGAACTCGCGGTGCACGGCGATTACATCATCGGGCTGCCCGGCGAGACGCGCGAGAGCATCTTGCGCACCATCGATTTCGCCAAGCGCATGGATACCGAGACCATCCAGGTTTCGATCGCCCACCCCTACCCTGGCACCGAGTTCTTCGAATACGTCAAGAAGAACAACCTCATCACCATCGATTCCATGACCGATGAGACCGGTCACCAGCTCCCCAACATCATCTACCCGGGGCTCGACCGGGGTGAGTTGGTGGAGTTCGTGGAACGCTTCTACGGCGAATACTTCTTCCGCCCGCGCGTGGTCTGGCGGATTGTGCGCAAGGCCTTGTTCGATTCCGACGAGCGGAGGCGGCTGGCCAAGGAAGCTCGCGAGTACCTGGCGCTACGGTCCAAACGGAAGAAGTTTGTGGCCGAGCATAAAGCGGCTGCCAAGCCCGCGCCGGCGCCCGCCGGCGATTGATCGCGGGCATGCATCCGGAATCCGCGCGGCTCCGGTTCAAGACCTGTCTGTTCGCCGTGGTTGCCATCCTCAGCAATGTACTGGGCAATTTCTTTCTCAAGCGCGGGATGAGTTCCGATCTTACTTCGCCGCTCCAATACATCACCGTGCTCTTCCGGCCCTGGGTGGCCGGAGGCGTCCTGCTGCTGATTCTGTGGATGCTTTCGCGCATGGCCCTGCTGAGCTGGGCGGACCTGAGCTACGTGCTGCCGGTGACGGCTATCGGCTACGTGCTGGTGGCGCTCGAGGGCGTCTGGTTCCTGGGTGAGCGCATTACCGCGCACCGCTGGGCCGGCATCGTCCTGATCGTCGCGGGCGTGGCGCTGGTGGGCGTCGCCACCGAACCGCAGACCGTGCCCCGGCAGCCGGCCAAGGGGAGCGGCGCATGAAGAATTTTGTGGGCAAGCTAAAGTATGCCCCACCTCAATTCGGAGGCCCGGCATGAAGTGGCTGCTCATCGCGATCTCGGTGGCGGCCACAGCCGCCGGCGAAGTCTTGCAGGCTCTGGGCATGCGCCACCACGGAGAGATTCGCGATTTCCGCCCCGGCGCCCTGGGACGGGCCCTCGCGATGCTGGCGCAGAACCGCTTCGTCATCGGCTCGGTGGTGGCCATGGCCGTCTCGTTCTTTGCGTTTTTGAAGCTGCTCTCGATCGCCGATCTCAGCTTCGCGGTTCCGGCCACGGCCATCACCTATGTTCTCGAGACACTGCTGGCGCGCTCGGTCCTCAAGGAGCGCGTGAACTGGCTGCGCTGGGCGGGCGCTTCGCTGGTGATTTGCGGCGTGATATTGGTGTCGGTGTGATCTGGCCGGCCTTGCCCGCGCTGGCGGCGACAGCATATTACTTGCTGGCCCTGGTGGCAGCCGCGCGATTCAAACGGCGCCCCGCGACGCGCGCCGGAGGGCGCCCGCCGGTCTCCATCCTGAAGCCGTTGCATGGCCGCGACGCGCATCTGTGGGAAGCGCTGCGCTCGCACGCGGTGCAGGACTACCCGGAATTCGAGATCCTGTTCGGCGTCACCGACCCGCACGATCCGGCTCTGGCCGATGCACGGCGCCTGCGCGAGGAATTCCCCGCCCTGCGAATCGAGATCACGGTGGTCTCGACCGATGCCCCCAACGCCAAGGCCGGAGTTCTGGCGGCGCTGGCCCGGCAGGCGCGCTACCCGGTGCTGCTGGTCAACGACAGCGATATCACAGTCGATCCCAGCTACCTGGAGGGCGTCACGGCAGCGTTAGAAGATCCGCGCGCCGGCCTGGTCACGTGCCTCTACCGCGCGGATGCCGATTCGCCGGCCGCGCGCATGGAGGCGCTGGGCATCGCCACGGAATTCGCCCCTAGCGTGCTGGTGGCGCGCCTCGTAGGCGTGGCCGAATTCGCGCTGGGATCCACCATGGCATTCCGCGCGGAGCTACTTCCGAAAATCGGCGGCTTCGAGGCTATCGCGGGCTATATTGCCGACGATTACCAGCTTGGCCTGCGCATTAGCCGGCTGGGCTATCGCATTCACTTCGCGCCCGTAGTGGTGGCCACAGACTTGGGCGCGGGCTCGTGGGGCGAGGTCTGGCGGCACCAGTTGCGCTGGTCACGCACCATCAGGGTCTCCCGGCCGGGCGGCTATTACGGCTACATGGTGACGCACGCCACTTTGTGGGCGCTGGTGGCCTTTGCCGGCGGCGAGTGGTGGGCTGGATGCTTGGCACTGGGCGTGCGAATCGGCGCCGGAGTGGCGGTGGGCGCGGGAATCCTGGGCGACCGACGCGCGGCCACAGGCTGCTGGCTCATTCCATTGCGCGACCTGTTCGGATTCGCCGTCTGGCTGGCGGGCGCTTTCGGGAGCCGCGTGGCCTGGCGTGACCAAACGCTCAACTTGCGCGCGGACGGGCGAATCGAACCTTGACGGCCCGGCCCTCAGCCAGTTAGCCTAGAGTTTCGGACGCGAGCGTCCGATAAATATTCGGGCCCCGCTATGCGGCGCCCTCGGAGGCAGTGTTGATCCTATTACTTTTCGGTCCCCCCGGATGCGGCAAAGGCACGCAGGCCACTCATCTCGCCGAGCGCTTTCATATTCCAGCTATTTCCACCGGCGAGATGTTCCGCGCCGAGTGCAAGGCCGGAACGGAACTGGGGAAGAAGGCCCTCGCCATCATGAGCCAGGGCGGGCTGGTGGGCGACGACATCGTCAACGCGATGGTGGCCAGCCGCATCGGACAGCCGGACTGCCGCGATGGCTTCCTGCTGGATGGGTATCCACGCACCGTGCCGCAGGCCAAGGTATTCGGTGAACTGCTGCGCAATCGCGGACTGCTCGATCCGGTGGTGATCCACATGGATGTCCCCGACGACGTCCTGGTGAGCCGCCTGACGGCTCGCCGCCAGTGCCCCAAGTGCCTGCGCATTTATAACGTGCTCACCCAGCCGCCGCGCGTCGCGGAGCATTGCGATGACGATGGCACGGCGCTCACGACCCGCAGCGACGACCAGGAAGCCGTGATCCGCCAGCGCTTGCGCGCCTACGCCGAGCTGACCGGGCCGATTCTCGAGTTCTACGGTCCCGCGATGGTCCGAACGGTAAACGGCGCGGCAGCGCCCGACGCAGTCGGCAAAGCCATCGAAGCCGCCATACTGGCGGATCAGGCCGCCCGCAAGGCCGCCGCCAAATAGCACGCGGCTCCGCGGCACTTTGCACAATCGCCGTGGATCTGCCCCCTCGGTCTTCGACCGCTCGATTCAGTTTCATCGAAGCACCGCTCGCTCACGTGGGTGCCCTTTGGGCCCGGCTTCGATCGGAGCCACGACCGGCACGGAGTGCGGTCACAGCACTGTCCCACTCGACACACCCACACGCTCCGGTGCCGCCTGTGGTGCCGCGCGCGGCACTCACCGCGGCGCTGCGTCTCAATTCCCGGTCCGCCTCAACGCGCTGAGCCAATGCCGCCCGCCGTGGTTGTATTCGCGTGCGCATATCGGCGCGAATACAACGTTATCTCCGCGCCACTAAATCTCTAAGAATCCGATGCGGTTTCGGAGATTTCCTAGTGCCAGATCGTACCGGGAAAACGGCTGGTACCCCGCCAAACGAGGGCTCGCCGATAAGTCCGAGCAGGCGCGACGCAGGTCTGTATCCGCCCGATTATAAAGTAATTACTAAGTTCGTCCTGGTACATCAGTTACTCGACCCATGGGCCGTACTACGAACTCAAAGTATCGTTAGTCCTCTTCTTTTGTAGCCCCACGTGAATTAATTTTGGGTCATGAGATTCGCACCGGTATTCGTCCTGTTAAGCGCCGCCCTCTGCTCGGCCGGCACGATCACAGATACTTTCAACCAACCCCAGAACAATTGCCAATACTCCTCCGCTGCGCCTTATAGCCAATGTGACGTCATCGGCAACGAGAGCCTTTACGACATCCAAAGCGCAAGTGTGACGGTTGCCGGCAACGGAGCGACGTCCATCACGCTGGACAGCAACCTCGGCGGAATCAGCACGCCGGGTGTTAAATCGACCCTGAACGGCTTCACCGATTCCGGCGTTCCGGGCATGACTATGACTCCCGGCGCCGTATTCTTCTACGCGTCTTCCAACAACACCACGGTCAGCAACTTCGTGAACCCCAACGTCACCGATTTCGCGAACCCGTCGAACGTGGAATCTCTCCTGACCTATGCGGTCCCGCTGGTTTCCGACCCGGCGAACAACCTGATCGCCGGCGACCTGTACCTGGTCAACACCTCCAGCATTGAAACCGCGCAGCAGGCGCTCAATAATCCGAGCAACGTCTACTACCGGAACAACCTGCCGGTACTGTTCACCTCGGGCACGCTGGTGGCAACCGGTAATGGAGTTTCCGTGAGCGACCTCGGCGGAAGCAATGCCGAATACCAGATCTCGATGAGCTTCACGGCGCCTTCGGGCACTGTCCTCACGAACGGCTCCGGGAACGTCGGGCTTCTGTGGTCTTCCGCGGATTGCGGCAACGATTTCATCCAGGGCGACATCAGCACGGGCACAAGCACTCCCGAGCCATCGTCCTTTATCCTGCTGTTGAGCGGCGGGACCCTGGTGGCCTTTTCGGCCTTCGCCCGCCAGCGGGCCAAGAGCCGGAAGTAGCTCGATCGGACGAATTTGTGGCGGGACCGGCGGGTCCCTACCTCCTCCGCCGGTCCCGGCCTTTCAGGGCCTCAGGATAACCTTCATCAGATTGGCTTCCCTCCGGTACAATCGATCGAACCAGTTGGCGCCTTCGGCCAGCGGCGCCACGGCGCTGATCAACGGGTCTACCTGAATCTTCCCCTCCGACAGAAGCTCGATGACCTCGGGATACTCGCCCGAAGAAGCGCAGGAGCCTTGCAATCGCAACTGGCGCGTGACCACGGCCTGCAAGGGCAGGTCGACCGAGGGCGCCACGTTGCCCACCAGGGTCACGCTGCCGCCTTTGCGGACGCAGGCGATGGCGGTACGGACCGGATCGTTGGCGCCCACGCACTCGACGGCGATATCGGCGCCGCGTCCCTCGGTGATCTCGGCCGCGGCGGCGGAGATATCGGTGGTCCGGGGGGCCCACGCATGGTTGGCGCCGAGTTGCCGGGCGAGCGCCAGCCGGGCGGCATCCACATCCACCGCGGCAACGCATCCGCACCCGGCGTTCCGCAAAGCCTGCACGGCCAGCAGACCGATCATGCCGGCGCCCACCACCACGGCCGTATCGCCGGGGCAAACAGGGGTGATCTTCACGGCGTGCAGCGCCACCGAGACCGCTTCGATCATGGCGGCGCGCTCGAAGGTGAGGCTGTCCGGCAGCGGGAAGACGATGCGCTGGGGCACCACCACGTAGTCCGCGAAGGCTCCATGGCGGCGGTACGGGCCGGGCGAAACGCCCAGCACCTCGCGGTTTTCGCACAGATTGACTTCCCCACGCGCACAGTAGAAGCAGCGGCCGCAATAGATGGTGGAATCGAAGGTGACGCGCTGGCCCACGCGCAGCCCGGTGACGCTCTTGCCGAGGGCGGCCACCTCTCCGGCGGCCTCATGGCCCATCACGATAGGAGGGATACGGCGCCCGGTGCTGCCATCCATGCCATGCACGTCGCTGCCGCAGATGCCGCAGGCCCGCACGCGCACCAGGACGTCCTCCGGGCCGACCTCCGGCTCGGGCATCCGGGTCATTTCCAGATGCATGTATTCGGTCAACAGCAATGCGTTCATCACGAGATTTATGATCGCACGGCGCTTCGCTCGAGTGCGCGGTGACGCCGGCGCGGCGCGGCGCGCTAAAATCGGAAAAGGCATGGATTCCCCCGCCGCTACCCCGCCCGCCACGGCGCGGGACGTAATTGTACAGATCGTTCGGAATATGCGGGAGGGCCTCGAGCCCCTGCACTATTCCACGCTGGCGCCGGCCATCTATCACGTCTACCTGCACCCGGACGATTTGGACCGCCTGCGCGGCATTCTTCCGCGCGTGATCGAGGAGGCCCGCCGGGCCCTCGACGCCGAAGTGGAGACGCTCAACCGCGCCTCACTGGCGGAGCGGCTGAGATTAGCCCGCCATCGCGAGCCGAAGGTCGCCGTGCCGGAGGGCGGCTGGCAGATTGGAATTCTGGAGAATACGGACGACGACGTCGCACCGGGGGATATCGCGATTTACTCCGAGCTGGCGCTGCCCTCGAAGCCCGAGTTCGGAGCGGGATCGATGACTAAGCGAATCTCGACGAGGCGCATGAGCGGAGCCGAGACGACGGCCCGGAAGTACGAGCCGGCGGCAGCGGCTGCGCCGACTGTGCCTCCGCCTGCGGCGGCAGATACGGCGCCTGCGGCGGAGGCCGGGCAAGCTAAAGCATGCCCCACCGCGATCATCGAGTATGAGGATAACGGGGGGCGCAAGAGCTTCGAGATGGTTAAGGATGAAATCGTGGTGGGCCGCGGAGGACGCGACTACTGGACCGATCTGAAGCTCGATACCGTGCCGGACGTCTCCCGCGAACATTTCCGGCTGCGGCGCGATCCGGCCACCGGCAAGTTCTTTCTGAAGGATCTGAGCCGGCTGGGCACCACCATCGACGGGCGAAAAGCGCCCTCCAGCATCGAGTTCGTGGACGGCGAAAAGCGCGACCGCAACGTGGAGGCCGAAGTGCCTTCCCCGGCGCGGATCGGCCTGGCGGATGTCCTCTATCTCGAATTCCGAAGCACGTCGAATGGTTGAGACCAAACTCAAGTGCGCGGGCGCCAGCCACACGGGCGTTATGCGCCAGAACAACGAAGACGCCTTCTACATGGATGCCGAGCGCGGGATCTTCGCGGTAGTGGATGGCATCGGCGGGCAGGCCGCCGGCGAGGAGGCGGCGCGCATCGCGGTAGCCCGGCTGCGGGCCCGCCTGGAGCGCCAGACGGGCACGGCCGAGCAACGCCTGCGCGAGGCCATCGCCATGGCCAATAACGAGATTCTGCGGGCCGCGCGCGAGCACGAGGAGTGGCACGGCATGGCTTGCGTGCTCACCGCGGCGGTCGTCGAAAACGGCTCGGCGGTGGTGGGACATGTGGGCGATTCGCGCCTCTACCACATGCGCGGCGGCGAGATTCGCAAGATCACCCACGATCATTCGCCGGTAGGCGAGCGCGAGGATAACCACGAGCTCAGCGAGACGGAGGCCATGCGCCATCCGCGGCGCAACGAGATCTACAGGGACGTGGGATCGGAGGAGCATGCGCCGGGCGACCCGGAGTTCGTCGAGATCCAGCGCATTGCTTTCGAGCCGGATGCGGCGCTGCTGTTGTGCAGCGACGGCCTGAGCGACCAGGTGCCTTCGGCCGAGATCCGCGAGACCGTGGAGCGGCACGCCGGCGACCCGCAAGCCGCCGTGGACGAGCTGATCGAAGCCGCCAACCTGGCGGGCGGCAAAGACAACGTGACGGTGCTGATCGTGGAAGGCGAGCGCTTCGCCGCGCCGGCGCCGCCACCAGTGCACGCTTCGAACGTTTTCGCCGGCCGCCCGGCGCTGTTTCTCTACGGCCTTCTGCTGGCGGCCGCGGCGGCTTGGCTTTCGCGTCCCTGGTGGATTCCGCCGCCGGTAGTCATCCAGCCGCGCGTGCTGGCGGTGGGTGCGGGCGCGCCGTACGGCTCTATCGCCGCAGCCCTGGCGCAGGCGCGTCCGGGCGATACGGTGGAGGTGGCGGGCGGCGAATACCGCGAGCAGGTGCGCTTGAAAAGCCGCGTCACCCTGCGCGCCAAGGTGCCGCTCGAGGCCATTCTGCGATCCCCCGGCATGAGCGCGGGACCGGCGGTGGTGGCCGAGGGAATCCATGGCGCGCGCCTCGAAGGCTTCTCCATTCTGGCCGAGCCGGGGATGCCGCTTTCGGTGGGCATCGCGCTCACCGATTCGGACGTGACCGTGGAAGGCAACCAGGTGGCGGGAACCGGTGTGGGAATCGAGGTTCGCGGAAACGCCAGCCCGGTGCTGAGCGGCAACGACATCCGCGATTGCACAGCCGAGGGCGTGCTCATCGTGGGCCCCGCGGCTCCCTGGGTGTGGCACAACAGCATCCAGCGGAATAAGGGGATGGGCCTGGCTGCCCACGAGGGTGCACGGCCCGCGCTGGCCGGCAACGTCTTCGAGAAGAACGGAGTGGATCTGCCGCCGGAGATCTCCATGGATGACGTGCGGCAGCGCAACTTCTTCCTGGACGCTGCGTCGGCCGGGCGGCATCCGGCTCCACGGGGGAAGAAACAATGATCGCCCCCGCCGGGCGCCACCTCGGGAAATACGAAATCCGGCAGAAGCTGGGGCGCGGCGGAATGGCGGACGTGTATTTGGCGGACGATACCGTGCTGGGCCATCCGGTGGCGCTCAAGCTCATCGAGCATAGCGCGGACGCCGATACGTGCGACGCCATCGAGGCCGAGCGCAGCGGCTGCAAGTTGCAGGCCCGCCTGGCGGAGATCGATCCGCACGTGGTGCGCGTATACGATTGCGACGACCTGGACGGCTTCTTCTTCGTGGCCATGGAGTACATCGATGGCGAGGATCTCGCCGAGCTGATGCGGCGGGGTCCGCTGGCCGCGGAGCCGGCCGCCGATATCGCGGTGGCCGTGGCGGAAACGCTGGAGCACGCCCACTCGCTGGCGGCGACCATCGACGGCAAAAGCTTCCAGGGAATCGTACACGGCGACATCAAGCCCAGGAACATACGCATCGACAGCCAGAGTAATGTGCGGGTGCTCGATTTCGGGATCGCCAAGGCGCTTTCGCTGTCCAGGCGGCTGACGCGCAACGAATTCGGCAGCGTGCCCTACGCCTCGCCCGAGCGCCTGGATGCGGGCCAGGTCAACGCGCTTTCGGACCTGTGGTCGCTGGCGGTGATGCTCTACGAAATGGTCACCGGGCTGCGGCCGTACGAGGCGGAAACAACCGAGCGGATGGAGCGCATGATCCGCTCGGGGATTGCGCCGCCGCCCGCGCCGGACCCGTGCCCTGACGCGCTGCGGCGCATCCTGATGAAAGCTATGGCGCCCGATCCCGATGTGCGCTACCAGTCG
>Ga0181520_10003618_pt1 | contig 26909 bp, 22 predicted proteins | sample PEATcosm2014_Bin_29_FD_132451 | JGI IMG/M metagenome (GOLD analysis project Ga0181520, IMG submission 132451) | Peatland microbial communities from MTU Mesocosm Facility, Houghton, MI, USA - PEATcosm2014_Bin02_30_metaG | ecosystem: Environmental > Terrestrial > Soil > Wetlands > Peat | place...
GAACACGTCGTCCTTATCGCCGCCATCGGCCGGGTTGCGCCAGCGCGCGCCGAGACCGACCCGCGGCGAGAATGCCACCACCGGCACCCCGCTCGCGACTCCCTTCTGCAACGCCGCCACGAAGACGATGGGAAACTCCAGCCCCTTGGCGGAATGGACGGTGAGGATTTGCACGGCGTCGGCGGAATCCTCGGGGGGGGCGTCGGGTTCGCGCAGGTCGGATTTGCGCAGCGCTTCCAACTCGGCAACGAACTGGTCGAGCGATGTGCGCTCGGATGCGTCGCGCGCCTGCGCGAGCAGCTTGTCGATATTGGCCGCGCCGCGCGCGCCATGGGAAGGCCGGTAGCCACAATCGTCGATGGCGCCGGCCAGCAGGCGGTCGAAGCCAACGCTCTCCCGCAGCAACCGCCATCGGCGCAGGCGCTCGCGAAAACGCATCAGCGCACGGAAATCCTCCGCTTCGAATTCGGATTCCGTTTCCGCGCCCAGGCGCCCGAGGGCGGTGCTCAGGTTCTCCGCCAGCAGCCGCAAAGCCAGCAATGCTTCATCGGAAACCGCTACCAGCGGCGATCGCAGCACCACCGCCAGGCTGACTTCATCGCGCGGGTTCGCGATCACGCGCAGCAGATGCACCAGGTCGTTGACCTCGCGCGAATCGTAAAAGCCTTTTCCGCGGTTGACCAGGTATGGGACGCCGGCTTCTTCCAAAGCGAGCGCGAATTGCGGAATTACCTCCGTGTTGCGTACCAGCAAAGCGACGTCCCGGTAACCGAACTCCGGCAATTCGTCGAGCAGTTCCACCACGCGTCGCGCCACCCAGCGCGCTTCCACTTCGAGCGCTGCCGCAGCGTCTTCCGCCGTGGCGCAGATCGCCTCGACGGCCACATCGCGCAGCGATGTGAATTCGCGGCGCGCCACCAAAGTTCGGGGCTCGATGCCAGGCGCGCCAGCCGTGATCGTTTCGACCGCGCGCAGTACCTGCGGCCGGCTACGGAAATTGTCTTCCAGACGGACCAGCCTCTTCCCGGCCTCCTCGACCTCGTCACGGTAGCGCTGGAAGCCGGCCGGCTCCGCGTGGCGAAAGCCGAAGATCGATTGGTTGACGTCGCCCACGGCGTAGAATCGGTCCGGCGACCGCACCAGTTCCAGCAGGCGCGCCTGTTGCGGATTGGTGTCCTGGAATTCATCCATCAGGATGTGGTCGAACTGCGCTTTCAACCGCGAGCGGGCTTCTGGATGGCGATCGAGAAGGCGGATTGCGTATTCCTCCAGATCGGCGAAATCGAGCATGCCGGCGCGCTGCTTCCGCTCGCGGTAGATACGGTCGAACCGGCGCAGAATCTCGATCAGCGTGCGGCGCTCGTATCGGTACAGCTCGGTGATCAGCGAGTAAGTCAGCTCTTTGGCCTGGTCTTTGAGGATTCTCACCAATTCGTAAGCCGCTGTGCCTCTTTTCGACTTTTGCAGATTGGCCGGGAATTCTTCCAGCGCCCACAACGCCTCGAGCGCCCGCGGAGCCTGAACGATGCGCTCCGCGCTTTCGAGAATTTCGGCCAGGTGCAGTTTCTGGGCGATGCTCCAGGTGGCGGCAGGCTCGGCTGCCAGGGCCGCCGCGGTAGCGGCGAAATCGGCCATTCCGGTTCCGGCCGGTTCGGCAAAGCCGGCGAGGTCCTCCACTCGCTTGTCGGCAGAGCGCATGGCGTCGTAAGCCGAGAGCAACGCCTCCTCGAAATCGAACGCAGAGAGGCCGCGAATCAACGCGCGCACCGCGGCCGGCTGCTCCTCGAAAAGCTCTTCGATAGCGGCTGCGATGCACTCCTGCTGGAGACGCCAGGATTCGTTGGCGTCGGCTACCGAGAATTCCGGGTCGACCGCGGCGAACACGGCGTTCTCTTTCAGCAACCGCGAGCAAAACCCATGCACCGTGGACACCCAGGCCCGTTCGAGTTGGGCGCGTACCTCGGGACAAGCCTCGGCCAGCTTGGCGCGCATGTTGGCAGCGGCCTTTTCGGTGAAGGTGATAGCGAGAATGCGCTGCGGGTTGGCACCGGCCTCCACCAGTCGACGGAAATGTTCCACCAGCACGGTAGTCTTGCCGGAGCCGGGACCTGCCACCACGCACGTGTCGAGGGGCGGCCCGACAACCTCGATTGCCGCGCGCTGGAAGGGAGAGAATTCGAATTCCGTCATGCGCCCACCACCGCCGCCATGGGAACTTCGATGCGGCAAACGTCGCGGCACTGGCAGTAGCGGCAGCCTTCGCGATCGGCGGGCTTCACTTCGATGCGGCCGCCGCGAATCTCCTCCACCGCGCGTTGCGCCCGCCGCCGCGTGCGGGCGAACCAGTCTTCGGGCAGTGGCCGCGATTCCAGCTCGCCCGAATCGCTCCAGCCGGTGTATTCCACGCCTCCCTTCAAGCCGATGTAGAATACGCCCGCCGGCGTCACGCCGAATTCCTCCGCGGCGCCCATCAGATAGAGCGGCGCTTGCAGCAGCCGCTCATCGTCCAGCTTTTTCCTGGTGTTTTGTGCGTTGCTGTATTTGTAGTCGAAGACGAAGGCGCGGCCGTCCGGCCCCTCGTCGAGGCGGTCGATCTTGCCATGAATCTCGGTGTCCGGGGTGAGGGTGTAGCGGATTTCTTCTTCCGTGTGCGAGCGAAACCGGCCGCGCGGCCACTTGGCGTCGGCGGCGAAAGCCAGCAGATCGTCGAGCATCGCGTTGCGCAGACGTTCGGTGTGATAGGCGATGGGAATGCGCTGGTCCTCGCTCAAGCGTTCGAATATCTCGTCAAAGACGGCCGAAATATCGCCGCCCTCGACCCACCAGCGGGCCAGCACGAGGTGCACAATATTTCCTTGCAGCATGAAATCGAGCCGCTGGTCCGGCCGCGGCGGCGCCGGCCGCAGCTTGAGAGAGTGGCGGCCGAAATACTGAAAGGCGCACTGCAGATAGCTTTCGAGCGACGTCGGAGAAACATGCGCCGTGTTTTTCTCGAGCACGCTGAGCAGGGAAGTGCGGGCGATGGGACGCGGCGGCCGCAGTTCGCGAGGAAAGCGCGGGCGTGGCGCTACGGCCTGCGCGGCCTGCGGGGCCACCATCAAGTCTTCGAGGAAAACCGAGGGCAGGTTGGATTCGCCGCGCGGATTGGAGTCGGGATAGGAAAGCGTCACCAGCATGGTGGCGCGGGTGACGGCGGAATCGAAAAGCGCCCTCTCCTCCCGCTCGAATTCGGCCGCCGTGCGCACGCGTATGCCAGCCGAGTTCAGGCGCCGGCGCGCGTCATCGGGAAAGAACGCGTCCTGCCGATGGAATTGCGGGAACTGCTGTTCCACCATCCCGCAGACAAACACGACGGGCAGCACCCATTGCCGCGCTTCGTGTACGCTCAACACGTGGACCACGTTGCGGCGCGCGTCGCGTTGCCGGAGCGGCTTGAGGCGTAGCACCGATTCGACCGCGCGCCAGAATGGCTCGAGCGGGATTTCGGCTGTCGGATCGAGTGCCAGAGCGGCCTCGGCCAGCGCTTCGTCGAACACCTTTAGCGCAGCGGTCTGACTGCGCCACATCAGAACCAAGTCGCGGTCCGCGGTATCGGAAGCAGCCACCGCCGGACGGAACAGGTTGCGGAGCGTGGCGAAGCGCCGCGCCCAGTCCTTGGGCAGCAGGACGAAGGAGAGCCACTCTTCGAGCGCGCCCATCTCGTCGATCAACGGCAGCAACTTTTCGGCGCGAGCCTCGAGTGCCAGTTCCTTCAATGCGCCGAGGCCGGAGCTGGGCGCCTGCTCGCGCACCGCGAAGTCGAAACGGTCCATCGCGCCGGAAACGGCAAAACGCGGCGCCAGACGCAGCGCAGCGAGCGTTTCCAGGTGGTCCCATCCGCCCAACATGGCGTCGATGGCGCCGGCCAGGAAGCGCGCCACGGGATGCCGGTCGAGGCGCTCGTCGAAATAGAAACCGGCCGGAATGCCGAAGCGATGGAAGGTGGTCCGCAGAACCGGCACGTACGATTCCGGCCTCACGATCACGCCGATTTCCCGAAACGGCCGGCCAGCTGCGGCTTGTTCGAGGATGCGGCGCGCAATCTCTTCGGTCTCGCGCTCGACGTTCGCGGCGCGTACGATAGCCACGGCAGGGGCGGAACGGACGCGCGGCATGTGTTGCTCCGCAAAACCCATGCCGGACAGGCGGGCACGCAATTCGGGCGGAGCGGCGGAATCGAGGGTAAGAGTGATTTTGGCATGGCGGCCGAGCGCGGCCAGGACTTCCAGTTCCGGATCGGGCAGCGCGTGAAAACCATCCAGCCAGACGGCCCGAATACCGTTCAGCCCTTCGGCGGCGATGCGGGCGGCAGCCAGTTGCAGGCACCGGGCGCGCAGCGCCAGGCCACGGCGTTCGAGCGCGGTTTCGACTTCCTTGTAAATGGCCAGAAATGGCGCGGCGAGCGGTGCGTCGGGAAGGTTCCGTCGCAAGTGCTGGCTATCGCAACCGGCCGAGGAAAACTCGGCCAGCGTGCGCGCCAGCGCCCCGCAGAACCCGGCCATGTGCGCCACCTGCCGGAATTCGGGGCGGTCGATTCGCCGCACCGCCTCTTCGACTGCGAGGTAGACCACGGAATCGGCTGCCTGAACCGTTGGGAGGGCCCACGGGCGCACAAAGTTCGACAGCGTCTGAATGGCGTCGCCGCGCAGAGGGCAGCCTTCGCGGGCCATGTGATTCTGCAAGTGTTGCGCCAGCGTGGCCGTCGGCACGAGCAGCCGCACGCCGGAACCGACCGTGCGCGCGGCGTCGCGCACGGTGTTGCGTAGTTCATGCAAAACCAGGCTGGTCTTGCCGGAGCCGGCCGGCCCAAGGATGAGGCGCATCGGCTCTAGTGTAAGCCGCGTACAGACCTTCCCCCAAACCACTCGATCAGTGCTTGGGGTTCGTCGCCGGCTTGTACGAGATCTCCAGGTAGTCTACGATCTTCTGCTTGCCGTCTGGGCTGACAAGCAAGTCGAGGGCTATCGTGTCGCCGTTCTCGACGATCACTGGAGCCGGATAGCGCGGCAACACGAGAAACCGGAACCCGGAGACCTTTTGCGCGCCTTGGTCGGCCTCTAATTCATCCACCGTCATACTCAGCGGGGCGATGGTTACGCGGATGCGATCGGTGTTCGGAATTGGTTCGGTGCTGATATCGTAACCGAAGTAGGCCCGGCGGCTACTGTCCTCAATCACGCGATGATACGTCTCGTAGGGGGCATTGACATAGATAGCGAAGGACATGTTCTCGAACACACTTTTCAGGGGCGCTGGCGGCTCAACAGCAACCGTTGCCTTGATCGAAACTCCGTTCGGGAACCCCATCGAATGGGAGACGAATTTAGCCCCCTGCAGCCCCGGTTTCTCTGCTGCTGCACACAGAACTGCGATCGCGAAGATACCGGTTACCTTAATTACGCGCATGATGACTCCTTATGATTCTTGGCCGTAACTCGGCCACGGGCAGGAAACCCTGAAACGTCACACTAGGTGGCGCCGAGGCAAGACTGTTGAGAACGGACTCGGCACGAGCGCGCTCCTTCCTCGTCCCCCATTGCCATCCCGCGATTAGCAGCAGCGCACAAACCACTGCGGCAACAGGAAGTGGAATGCGGACCGACGCCGCCCACCAACGCCGGTACCACGCCACGGACTGTTTCGGGAAAACTGCCGAGCGAAGTCGCGGTGGGGCGATCGGCGTTTTCCAAGTGTGCAGAAGCGCATCGAGTTCCGGGTCGGTTAAGTCCGGCCGTTCACGATTTTCCATGAAGATCTCCTACTCTCTCAAGCGGTGCCAGTATCCGCCTCAGGCGCTCGCGCGCACGGTGCAGGCGTGATTTGACGGTTCCCACGTCCGCGTCGACCATCGCTGCAATCTCTTCGAGCGTGAAGCCTTCGTATTCGAAAAGAACCAGAGCTTCCTGTTGCAGCGGAGGGAGACTCGCAACTGCGGTCTCGACTGCCGTGGAGACGTCTAACGCCTTGCTCGAGTCCGTTGAAATCATCACCTCGGTCTCGTCCATCTGCTCCTCGCGACCGTAGTCGCGAATGTGTTTGAGAGCCAGATTGCGCGCGATCGCGATCAGGAAAGTTTTCAGCGATGCTCCCCGTTCCGCATCGAAGCGCTCCGGCGCCCGAAGATACGCAAGAAAACAGTCCTGTGTCACGTCCTCAGCGAGGTCCGCCTTTCGGGTGAGACGGTAGACGAAGCTGAAGACCGCCTGGTGATGCAGATCGAAGGCTTCTTCTGGCGTCATCTATTCTCCGCTCACCTTATTGTTACCGGGAACACGCGCCGAGGATATGGGTGGGTTCGGAAAAACGGCTGCCAGTGAGGCCGGGGCTGCGCGGACCCACGTCACGAACTTGACGTCGCCCGGAGAATACGCCATAGTTCGACTGTGAAACATTTGTTCGTTTTGGTTCTCCTGGCTTCGACAGCCGGCCTGTTAGTTGGGCAGACTGCATCACAAGCGGCCGGCGGGCCGCCTCCGCCGGTCGAGATGACGGCGCAGCAGGATCATCAGCGATTGATGGATCTTCTGCACATCAACACGCTGCGGCCGGGAGCGGATCCCAATCATCCTCAAGCGGAAAACGCCGTCAACTACGACGAATCGAAGGCCAATCCGTATCCGAAGCTGCCGGACCCGCTGGTCTTGAAGAACGGGAAGAAGGTGACCACGGCGAAAGTGTGGTGGAACAAACGTCGCCCGGAAATCGTGGAAGACTTCGATCGGGAAGTTTATGGCCGGGTTCCGAAAGTTACTCCCGCGGTGAAATGGGAGGTCACGAGCACGGCGAACGATAAGGTTGGCGATGTGCCGGTGGTTACGAAGAAACTGGTGGGCCATGTCGACAACTCGTCGTACCCTGCGATCACGGTCGATATCCAGTTGACGTTGACCACGCCAGCCAACGGGGCCGGTCCGGTGCCCGTGATCATGGAGTTCAGTTTCGGCGCTCCCGGCAATCGGGGCCCGGGGCGAGGACCAGCGCCGCCGCCCGGCCGCGGCATGCCTGCCGCCACTGGCCCCAGTTGGCAGGAGCAGGTGTTGGCCCTGGGTTGGGGATACGCCATCCTGACGCCGACCAGCGTGCAGGCCGACAACGGTGCCGGCCTGACACGCGGCATCATCGGTCTGTGCAATCAGGGCCAACCGCGCAAGCTGGACGATTGGGGCGCGCTGCGCGCCTGGGCCTGGGGCGCCAGCCGCGCGCTGGACTATTTCGAGACCGACCACTCGGTTGACGCGAGACAGGTGGGAGTTGAGGGTCACTCGCGATACGGCAAGGCCGGGCTGGTAGCCATGGCGTACGACCGGCGTTTCGCGATTGCCTATATCAGCTCCTCGGGTGAAGGAGGCGCCAGGCTGCACCGCCGCAATTTCGGCGAGTTAGTGGAGAACGTGGCCGGCTCGGGCGAATACCACTGGATGGCCGGCAACTTCATCAAGTACGCAAGCCTGTTCAGCCCGAACGATCTGCCGGTGGACTCTCACGAGCTGATCGCGTTGTGCGCGCCGCGCCCGGTATTCATCGGAGCCGGCGCAACGCAAGGTGATGGGTGGGCGGATGGCAAGGGCATGTTTCTGGCGGCGGCCGGCGCTGGGCCGGTGTACAGGCTGTTAGGTAAGAAGGATCTCGGAACGACTGAGTTCCCCGCCATCGAGACGCCACTCATCGAGGGCGATATAGCGTTCCGCCAGCACAGCGGCGGCCACACCCCAGCCCCGAACTGGCCGGTGTTTCTCACGTTCGCCGGCCGCTACATCAAGGTGCCCGCGGCTCTTGGGCCGAATCGTTAACAGGTGCCTGATAACGATCGGGAGTACCCTTCGATAACACAGACTTTCCGCTCCTGATAGCGGATCAGTTCGGTCATGGTATTACCGGCCATTGTCAGGCGCGGCATCGCAGATTACCATTTGTGCTAGAGCCACCTCGCAGGCGCTAGTCGCAGGGAAAACACAGGAATGCAGAACAGCGTGCCGCTGGAATCCGAGAATTCAATAGACGCCGACGATCCCACGTCAGCGATAGACCAGCCCGATACGGGCATCGCCGTGCTGGAGACGGTATCGGTTGCCCCGAGCAACGAAATGGCCCTCCAGCGCCTCGATACGATCAAGCCCGGAACCGTCGTGCTGATCGAATCACGGGATGGATCCGGCTCGGAGAGATACTTCGTCCGGCACAGCTCTCGAAGCGGCGCGACCCACACCATCAGGCTGGTGCGTAGCCCGTTGACGGAACGCGAAGTCGAGCCTGAAGTTGAAGAACCCGACTATTACGACGTTCTGCAGATCGGCGCGAAGGCCGAAGCCGAAACGATCTATCGCGTCTACCGGATCATGGCGGCTCGTTTTCATCCGGATAATCCGAAGACGGGCGATGTCGAGAAGTTCCTGCTTCTCAACGCGGCCTACGAAGTGTTGTCCGACCCCGAACGGCGCAGTGAGTACGATGCCCGTCGCCAAAAGCAGGAGGCAGAGCCGCTGCCGGTTTTCGAGCTGAAGGATTTTGTGACCGGCGTGGAGGCCGAAGCGAACCGGCGTCTGGGAGTTCTGTCGTTGTTGTACAACCAGCGGCGCCAGGACCCAGAGCACCCGTCGGTTTCGCTGCTCCATCTGGAACAGCGGATGGCGTTCCCGCGCGAATACCTGGCCTTCACGATGTGGTTTCTGCGCGCGAAGGGTTTGGTGACGGCGGCCGACAACCAGGATTACATGATTACAGTCCCGGGCGCGGAATTCGTAGAAGCGAATGTAGGCAAGAGCGAGATTCTTGGCCGACTGCTCTTTCCCGGCCGTGCATAGCAAGGCCGCTCGACCCTCAGTACTCGCGTTGGGAATTGCGATAACGTGTTACGAGGAACCCCTGAATTCGCTCGATGGGCGAGGCCGGGTGCTCGTGCACGCCTCGCCCTCGGATCGAGCGACAAACCGGCATCGTAATTGCGAAATGGTGTACTTACCTAAGGAGCGGCCACAGTAAGGAACGCGTCAAGCTGCGTCTCGGCGTCGGCCAGCAGGGCTGTAATCAGGTGATCTCCGGACGATAAGCCGGCCGGCACGACTACGTTGATCTGGTAGAGACCTGGACCCACCAGACCGGCGAACGTGACCTGGGCTTCGACGGCGTCGATGACCACGGTCGGCCAGGCAGGAAGGGGCAGCGGGGCTGGGACGATCTGCCCATTCGGAATCGGCGAACTGGTGGCGCCGAAGCCGGTTCCGTAAAGCACGATGGTCTCGCCGGGCGCGGCTCCGGTGGTGGTGACGCCGCTGATGAGGCCGGTGGGACCGATCAGCGTATTGTTCGCGTGTGTCGCCGCGACGTAAAGATGACCGTTCGTCGCGTTGGTTCCGATCAGGAAGAACGAAGGCGCGGTGACGAGAGCAGTAGTCGACACGAGCGCGCTGTTCAGTCCGTTGTTAGTGGTCTCGATCCGGACCGTGCCGGGCGCGATATCGGCGGGGACCAGGAAGTTAATCTGCGTGTTACTGACAAAACTCACCGGCGCCGCTTCGCCGTTTACGGTCACTCCGACTCCGCCCACCGTGGTGGGCAGTGTGTTGCCGGTAACCGACCAGCTTACCGGCAGAGTGGCCAATGCCGCGCCCTTCAGAGCCACCCAGGTGTTGGGGGCAATATCCGAGGCCAGAAAGCTTCCCGCGTTCTGAATTCCCGTGACCGGAAAGGACGGAACCGGTTGAATGCTGCCGAGCAGACCGTGCGACTGCACCGGATCGTTGTTGGGACCTCCTCCGATGCCGGCGGTGAAGTAAAGCGTGCCTGGGTCTTCACTATCGGCGCCACTACCGAAACTTAGGCTCCACAGCCCCGGGAAAGATATCGGCGCACCGGTAGGATCGTTTAACGAAGCCAGCCAGTCACCGTTAGCGAGGTTGTAAGCGTTGATCCAGCCATCGCCAAAATTGCCGACCAGCAGTGCGCCTCCGAACGGTCCGAAGGTGGAGGGAGCCACGGCTAAACCCCAGGGCGCATTCAACGCCCCGCCGGCGATCAGAGTAGTGACCAGCTTGCCGGTCTGATCGAACAGCGCGACGTATCCATTGCCGGCCCCGGGCACCGAGATCTTTTGTTTGGCGTCCTGCTTGGCGTAAGCCACATAGACGTTCCCGCCGATGATGGCCACGTTATACGGAGCGAACCCCGCGGGGACGGCCGAGTCGACGAAGGCGCCGGCGTTCTGGACGGGCTTGAGAGTGCCATCGAAGACATCGACGGTGGCGGCGTGAAAGTTGGCCGCAAACAGCAGGGGGGCACCCGTCACCCCGCCCAAAGCACAACCCGTATATGCCGCTCCGGAAGCGGAGTTATCGAACAGGACCTCGGCTTCGGTGGAACTCACGCTGGAATTCCAGCCCGTGATGAGGCCGTCGGCGGAACAGAATATGAACGAGGCCGGCTTACCCGTGGCTACCGTGAATTCCGATGTGTTGGAGGAAAATGTATTGAATATCACTCCGGTAACCGGTCCGCCGGCCTTCGCTCCGCCAGCCGCCGGTATGTCGACGATCAATGACTTGGCTGCGCCGGTCCCATCATAAAGCGTGGAAGTGCCTGAGCCGTTGTTGCCGATCCAAAATGGACTCTGTCCGAAGCCGTTGCCCCAGGGGTTTACCAGGTTGGGATCCTGGTGGTCCGCAACACCCGCTAAGTCGGAGACGAACTTGTGCACCAGAAAAGTGTTCGGGGCGGTCTGCGCCATCGCCAACTCACTAAGCGCGGCGGCGAGGACCCCCAATCGGCAAGCGGCGCGCGAGACACGCACTAAGTCGAATACTCCGTCATGGTTCATAGCAGCAGTGTACAGTGAGAAGCTATGTGATGAACGTAAACTCGACACGACACCAGGATTAAGATAGTGACAAAGGATACGTTACCCACATCTTCAAATCTGCCGCCTGAAACTCGAAGAGCCCGGCGCGCGCCATCGCGATGGCGTCGCTGCCGGGCTCTCTCACTACTCTGTAATGAACGGCGGTTACTGGACGTCGCTGACCTTGCCGTTAGTGAAGGTTACTTTCATGTCTTTGTAGACATAGATTTTCTTGGCGCCCAGGTTAACGATCTTCAAGGGAGTTCCCAGGGCGGCTGTAACTTGATCTATGGTTTGGCCTACATCGACGCTAACTGGCTCGGCGGCCGGCGCGGCGGCGGGTGCGGAGGCATTGGGACCGGGGCCGGAAGTGGCTGTATCAGAGGTAGCTTCCTTCTCGGCCTGGTCGGCTGCCTGCGATTGCTGATTGATTTCGGCGGCAACTTCGCTTTCCGGCGGCGGAGGAGGCGCGATGGCGGCCATCGGGCTCTCCACCGGAGCGGCCTTGGCCGCAGCCGGGGCTGCCGGTAATCCGCCTTGCCCCTGTTTCTTCTGCAGTTCCTGCAGGCCCGCGTCGATGGTCTCGCGCATGTGGTTCTGCATGTCCTGCAGATCCTGAAGCGCCACGGAAACGACATCACCCCTCGGGCATTCCTTGCCGCCCTTGCTGGCCAGCACGGCCAGGTTCGCGGCTTGCGCGTCCGGCGCGACCTGGCCGCGGAGTTGGATCGCGTCGCCTTCACTGAGGGCGCACTCGTTGCCCTGGGCGTCGGTTACGTCGAGATCGGTGCCGGCCACGAACACGTGCGGCTTGCCATCGGTGAGCATGCGCTGAATGCTGCTGGACGCGGCATCCGGCTCGGCATTTGGGTTGGCGGCCTCGTGGTTCTCGAGCGCTACCTGTTGCTTCACTTCATCGGCGATGAGTTGCTTCACATCGGGGGTAAGCGGCGCGGGATTGGACATGGCGGCGGCGTTGGCCACATACGCCGCTTGCAGCGATTGCGAGATGAGATAGTCCGTCAGCCAGAGCGACGGAGCGGCGTAGACCGGATAAGGAGTGAAATAGGCGCCATAATATCCGTACCAGGGATTGCCACCCCAGCCCCAGCCATAGGCAATCGGATTCACCCACGGATTGTAGGCCCATCCGTAGAAAGCCGCTCCGTAATAGTAGCTCGGGAAGTACGGATTCATGTACATGCCATGATAATAGTAGCGTCCGTAATAGGCATGATAGTAGCGACCGTCATGGTAATACGAGCGTCTCGCATATTCGTGACCATGATACATATAAGGATGCTGCACATAGCCGCGGCCGCCGCGGCCGACATAGACGCGGGAATGATCGCCGCGCTCAACCATTACATGCCGGCTTCCGTTGATTCCGTGGTGAACGTCCATGCCGCGTCTGTTGTCGTGGAACCCGGCGACTCTCCCATCCGGCCGCCTGGTAACCGAACCATGAGAGGTCTGCATGGTGGTATGGCCGTGGGGCGTCTGCATGCCGTGTCCGCCGCCGGGAGCGCCTGCATGGCCCGCCATGTTGGATGGATGACCGCCGGCAGCACCGGCCGCGCCGTGCGACCCGGCCGTCGAGCCCGCGCCATGTGAAGCGCCGGCGCCTCCGGTGGTGCCCGCATGACCGGTGGACGCGCCGTGGGTTGTGCTGGCGCCTCCCGTAGTAGTCGCCGAATGACCGGTAGACGTAGTTGTTGGGCCGTGCGACGCAGTCGACGCACCAGTGCTGTGGGACGCGCTGGCGCCGCCACTTGCCGGTTTGGCAGCGGCAGCAGGCTTGCCCGCCGACGGAGCTTTGGCTGCCGGTTTGGGTTTATCGGCGCAAAGCGCCGGATACGCGAAGAACAACAGCGCCAATGACGCGGTCAGGCATCTGGCGGAAAACAGCGTGCGAACTCCCTGCATATTCATTGAAGATCTCCTCAGTCGGCTCTTGCGAGCTTGCTCCCAAGCGGGCTACTGTACGTCCGTCACTTTTCCGTTGACGAACGTAACTTTCAAGTCCTTGTAATAGTAAATATCCTTGGTTCCGACCTTGGCCTTTTTCACGGGCTGGCCCAAAGCCGCCACAACTTGATCTATGGTCTGTCCTTCCGAGACAGACACCGGTTCGGCCGGTGGGGGCGGCGGAGCTTCGATCGGCGGCGGCGGAGCCTCGGCGGGAGCCGGGGCCGCGGGGGCTGCCTCGGGCTGGCTTGGCGCGGGCGCTTCCTGCTGCCCGCCTTGCGGTGCGGATTGTCCCTTGTCGCTGCCCTTGTCTCCGCCCTTGTCATCGGCGGGGGCCACCGTGATGACCTCGGCGACGGCCTTTACGGCTTCATCCGGCGTCGGAATCACGGCCCCGAACGGAATAAACAGCGAAGTCCCATAACGCGTGTCGTTGATGGCATCGGTGAAGAAGCCGAGGGTGATTCCCGGTTCCTTACCGGCGTCCTTGACTTCGATCCTGGTTACCCAAAACTTCTCGCCGGTAACGAAGGTTCTGCTCGCCGGAGAATCCGGGACGCTGCTCGCGCCGGGGATCATGCCGGTAAACCTGGAGAACTTTTTCACCTTTTCGTTGGTCCTGCAGGCTGCGCTTTGCGTAATCTTTCCGTCCTTGTACGTATTCCTGCACGGGTTAGTGCTGGTCGCCGCCAGCATCAGCACATTGTCTTTCTGCAGCACCACGACAGAGCCAGCCGTCACAATATCCGATTTGTCGGCAGTCGTCTTGGTAAGCTGGTACCCGCCCTCCAACTTCTTTTGGATGGCGGCCGCTCCCTGGTCCTGGGCGTAGGCCGCCCAAACACATGAGAACAGCAACAATGTCGTGTAAACCGCCGCGTGTGCCCAAACGGAGCGCGCGGCTTTCAAATCAATGCCTGGCATTTTCAGTCTCTCCCCCACAGTTCGTGCGTCCGGGTCTGACAGGAGTGCAACAGCGGCCGGTCGCGCCTCGACACGCGCTGTGCGTCCGAGTTCGTTCCACCGGACGCGCGTTGCCGTCTTCCACATCATCTAACGCACCAAATCTTCCCAATCTAGTGCATTCCATGCCCTAGGAGTTTCCTTGGAGGTGGCATCTGAGCGATGGGTGGCCGAACAGCCTTGCCGGCGGATAAAGACAGAACTCCTCATTTTTCCGTCACGCACCCCGCAGCTTGGAGCCGCTTCCGACTCTGCGATAGTATCGGAGGCCTGGGCGATTGTCAAGCCGTCCCGCCGTGTCGCCAAAGCACATCTCTTCCAAATCCTCGGCGGCTCTGGAGCACGGAGGCTACCAAAGGCCAACAATGGTTTTTTCATATAGTTACAGGTATCCAGCATGGCAAGAAAGTGGCCGAAAACCACCAGCACGGCTGCGTTGGAGCAGGCCTGCCCGCCTCGTTGGAACCTTGCGCCGGGCCTCAACGCCCTCAAAAGGGGGCCCAAAACAAAAATGCTCACCCCGAAGGGTGAGCATTCTCATTCCCCCCTGTTCTACCAGGGGGTGATGTTCGATGGGAGAATCAGTTTCGACGGAATCGCAATCCGCCAAAAACTTTGGTAGTTGGATCTTATTTCCTCCCGGCCTCTGAGTCAAGCAGAAATCCGGCCCGTTTTTTTGACCCGTAAGCTGCTCGTATGCCCCAACTTGCAGCAACGCGCGAAATCTTACAATGGTAGCGCAATGGCGAAAAAGGCCTCGAAACTGCCTGAGGATTTCTTTCCAAGGTGCAGATATCAGGCAATTTATGAAAACGCGCAGCGGCTCAGTCGAGGTGCAGGCTGATCATCACTTCGGGTTCTTCGCCGCGACGAATCAGGCGGATCAACACCCGGGCAGCGCCCATCAGGAGTCCCGACAGAGTCGCAAACAGCAGCAGTATACCAATGAGTTTAAAGATGTTTAAGAGCAGGTTGCCGGGGTTGTCCCGCTGTGTCGGAACTCGCTCGTTGCGAGTGATTTCGGCCTGCCAGCGGACCTGGGCCAGCAGCCGCTCCGCCACATCCCGGTCGGCCGGGGCTAGCAGTACCGCGACTAGTGGTCCGCTGCGTTTGACCATGGCCCCGGGCAGTTGCTCGAAATCGGGCACCTTCCGCATGGCGATTTGGGGCGATGGGTAATCAAAAATGGCCAATTGCATGGCTCCCTTGGAGCTGTGGAAAACGCCCAACTGGGCCTCGGCGTCGAAGTGAAAGCCGGCCACGGAGGGCGAAATGCCGGGGAGGAATCGGGCGAGGCTGGCCGGGCCGGTGATGTAGCGTTCGCTATTGGGAGCCAGGTTTTCGGTGGGCAGGTAGCCAGGCAAGACCGGCAGCGCGGTGGTATCGACGTTCTTGAGCGATTGACTGAGCGCAGCCAGTTCATCGGCCGCCGGCTGATGGCCGGCGAAAGCTAACAAATACTGGCCATTGGCAAACAGAAGGCCGTCCCGGGTGGTGGCGGCGAGCGGGGCCAGTTGGGACGGTTTGGCGGTTTCGGGACGCTGCCATTCGAAAGCCGCCAGCGCGGCGGTGGGGTCGCGAAGCTGCCAAGCCGTGACGGTGAAGGTGGACGCCGACGATTTGTAGGTTGCCGCTTCCCAGGCTTTGAGCCCGTAATCGTCCCAAACCGCGCGGTCGGTCAGCGTGGGCTGCGATTCGCCGGTGCGATGCGCCGGGCCGAGCGTCTCCGGAAGAATGGAAGCCGTGACCAGGCAGGGAACCGCCAGCAGGGCGAGCGAAAAGCGCATATGTTCATTAGACGCCAAAACGGAGCCGCGGAGGTAGGCCCGTGTGCGGTTTTTGAATCCGGCTGGAACTATTGGTTGTGCCGCGCCGCGAGGCGAATGCCAATCCCGCCGCGAGGAAGCCGACCCAGAGCTGCGCCGATTGACGCTCGGCCGAATGCCTATACTGGAGTTTCATGGCGTACGGTTTTCGTCACTCGATGTGCAACGAAGCTTTCGAGAAGCGGGCTTTCGCGGAGACGGTGAAGGCCATCCGCCGGGCCGGTTATGCCGGGATCGAAATCGCTCCGTTCACGCTGGCGGAAAGCCCGGCGGATATTTCGTCCGTGGCGCGCCGCGAATATCGCGGCGTGATGGCTTCCGAGGGCCTCACCTTCGCCGGCCTGCACTGGCTGATGGTGAGCCCGCAGGGGCTGCACGTCACCACTCCGGATCGCGTCCTGCGGCAAAAGAGCTGGGATCATATCCGGCGGTTGATCGATCTCTCCGCGGATCTGGGGCCGAACAGCGTGATGGTTTTCGGTTCTCCGCAGCAGCGTTCTTCGACAGGCGGGCTCAGCCGCGAGCAAGCCACCCGCCACTTCACCGATGGTCTGGCGTCGATCGCGCCCCACGCCGAAAGCCGCGCGGTTACGGTGCTGGTGGAGGCTCTGCCTATCGCGCAATCCGACGTGGTGCAGTCGCTGGCCGAAGCCGCCGGCATTGTGCTCCAGATAGCCAGCCCGGCGATCCGCACCATGTTCGATGTGCACAACGCCATTGACGAGGCCGAGCCGCACGCCGCGCTGGTGGACCGTTACTTCGACCTGATCCGGCATGTCCATGTCAACGAATTCGACGGGCGCCATTGCGGCACCGGCGCGTACGATTTCGGCCCCGTGTTCGAAGTGCTGGCGCGGCGCGGGTATGAGGGCTGGATTTCGCTCGAAGCCTTCGATCTCTCGTACGGGGGCGAACGCATCGCTGCCGAATCGCTTCTCCATCTCAAGTCCGTGATCGCCAAAATCTCATGAGCCACTACGTCGTCACCGGAGGAGCCGGGTTCATCGGCTCCCAAATCGTCCGCGCGCTGATTGCCGCGGGCGCCGGCAAGATCGTCGTCATCGACAACCTTCTCACCGGGCACGAGCGAAATCTCGACGAGGTCCGCGCCCGAATCGATTTCCAGCGCGCCGATATCCGCCGCTACGAGGAAATCGCGCCTCTCATCCGCGGCGCGGCCGTGGTGTTCCATGAAGCGGCCATCCCCTCCGTGCCGCGTTCCATCGATGACCCGCTGCCGTCGCACGAGGTCAATATCGATGGCACGTTCAACGTTCTGCGCGCGGCGCGCGAAGGCGGCGCCGGCCGCGTGGTTTACGCGGCGTCGTCATCGGCCTACGGCGATACCGAGGTGCTGCCCAAGGTCGAGTCCATGACGCCGAATCCCAAGTCGCCCTACGCGCTGCAAAAGCTGGTGGGCGAATACTACTGCGGCGTATTTGCCGGCGTCTGGGGGCTGGAGACGGTGGCGTTGCGCTATTTCAACGTCTATGGCCCGCGGCAGGACCCTTCCAGCCCCTACTCGGGCGTGCTTTCCCTCTTTCTGCGCTGCGCCATTGAGCGCCGCGCGCCGGTCATCTTCGGCGATGGCGAGCAGTCGCGCGATTTCACTTTCGTGGAAGACGTGGCCGAGCTGAACCTCAAAGCGGCCAAGGCTAAATATATTTCGGGGAAGATGTACAACGCCGGCAATGGCGGCCGCATCACGCTCAACCAGGCATGGCGGCTGGTCCAGCAACTGGAAGGCGTCAGCATTCCGCCCGAGTACGGGCCTCCGCGAGCCGGCGACGTGCGCGATTCCCAGGCCGACATCACCGCCGCCGTTCGCGACCTGGGCCATGCCCCGCGCTTTTCCTTCGAGCAGGGCATGCGCCGCACGTTGGAGTGGTACCGGCAGCAGCGCTGATGAGCGGAGGTGGTTGGCTTCTGCCGGGGCTATTGACTCAGACGGAATCCGAGAAGAAAAGCCTAGATGGCTCTCGGCTCAGCAGGCCTGGCGGCCCGCGCCACGCTTCGATGAGCAGGATTGCGGTCAGGTCTCGTTCAGCGATCAACGTGCCAATCGCTCAGGAGGTCTGAACTCATTGGAGCCACCGATGAACACGGACAAGAACCAGGAATCCTGTCAATGTTCATCAGTGTCTATCCGTGGCCCCGATTTTTTCGCGGCTTCGATGCGCGCTGCCGACAGCTTACCTGCCCTGCTCCAGACCCTGCGCGATCAGTTTGGATAGGCCGAAGCCGCCCTGGTGGGCCATCATGGCTGCCAGTTGCTCCTGCGCGAAACCGTTGGCGCAACTGGAGGCGGAATCTTCCCCGGAGCCCAGCCAACCGCCGCCCTGGCTCACGGTTTCCAGGATTTGTCCGAGCAGCAGAGCCTCAAACTGCTGCGCCGCATCTTGAACTTTGGACGGATCGCTGTCCTTGGGGATCGCCGGCGTGGGCGATGGGGCGACCGCGGTTTGCGCAATCGACGTCGTATCCATGTCTCAGATCACCTCCACTTCGGCTTCCAGAGCGCCGGCCGCGCGCAGGGCTTGCAGAATCGCAATCACGTCGCGCGGCGTGGAGCCGATCGCCGCCAGCGCGCGCACCAGTTCCTCCACCGTCGCGCCCTGCTTGAGGACCACGTTGCGCGCCTTTTCTTCCTTGGCGCCGACGCTGTTCTGCGGAATCACCTGGGTGGTGCCCTGCGAGAAAGGTTCCGGCTGCGAGACCGCCAGGTTGGTCTGGATTTCGACGCTCAGCTTGCCGTGCAGAATCGCCACCGGGAGGATGCGCACGTCCTTGCCGAGAACGATGGTGCCGGTGCGCTCGTTGATCACCACCCGCGCGGGCAGGTCGGCCTCGACGGCCAGGTTTTCCAGTTCGGCGAGGAACTCGGTAGAGCGCGCCGCGAATTCGGCCGGAATCGCCACCGCGACCAGGCCGGCGTTTTCGGTGTGGGCCAGCGCCGCGGGGCCGGCGAAGTTCTTGTTGATGGCCTCCACGATGCGCGACGAAGTGGTGTAATCGTACTGCCGGAGCTGCAGGCGAACCACCGACTTGGGTTCGATGGACGGCGCCGCCCGCTCGACGATGGCGCCGTTGGGGCCGCGGCCGACGGTGGGATGATTGACGGTCTGCGACGCCCCGCCGCGGCCGGCGGCGAATCCGCCGGTGACCACCGGACCTTGCGCCACCGCGTAGACCTGCCCATCGGCGCCGCGCAGCGAAGTCAAAACCAGAATCCCGCCTTGCAGGTTGAGTGCATCGCCAATGGCCCCGGCGGTGATATCGATTTTCATTCCGGGTTGGGCAAATGCCGGCAGCGTGGCGGTCACCATCACGGCGGCGGTGTTCTTGACGCGAATGGTGGTGGGCGAGACCGCCACGCCCATGCGCTCCAGGATATTGGTCAGGCTCTGGTTGGAGAAGGTGGTCTGTTGCGTGTCTCCGGTGCCCGCCAGCCCGACCACCACGCCGTATCCGATGAGTTGGTTTTCGCGCACGCCTTCTATCGTGACCAGATCCTTGAGGCGCGCCGCCGCGGCCACGCCGGCGGCCAGCGAGCACGCGATCCAGACGGAAATGCAGACGCGTTTTCTCATTAGAATGGCAGCAACCACAGCATCAGCCGGTACAGGAAGTTGGGCCGGCGGATGGCATCGCCCACCACGCCCTTGCCGTCGATGTGGACTTCGAGCTGCGCCAGGCGCGAGGATTGCACGCTGTTGGTGGTGTCGATATCGGACGGGCGGACCACTCCGCGCACGGTGATGATCTGGTGTTCGGAATTGACCTGGATCTCTTTGGAGGCCTCAACCACCAGGCCTCCATTGGGCAGCACGTGGGTGACGCGCGCGGTGAGAGTGGTGGTCAGGGTGGTGGTGCGGCTGGTGGTGCCCTGGCCCGACAATTGCGACGAGCCCGACATATTGGCCAGGTTCACCAGCGACCCTCCGGGCGGGTTGATTCCCGCCAGGCTGTTGACCGAGTTGACGGCGCTCGAGGCGCGCGACGTCTTGGTCACTCCGGTGGCCACCGCCGACGCCTGCTCCGCCACCACGATGGTCAGCACATCGTCCACCTGGCTGGCCCGTACATCGCGCGCCGCGTCAGCCAGGCGCGAGCCGGCCTGCCAGATGGAGCCGGGCGAGGCGGGCGCCGCCACCGCCGAGCGCGCTTCCGACTCCTCCACGTACTTGTCGAGCGGCTTGCCGCCCGGCGCGCTCGGCTTGTTTTTCTTCGCGCATGCTGGGCCGCACAAGACGATGGCGACGACTATGGCGAGGATCGATCTCATGGTTGAGGCTCCTTGTCGGCTGGGCCGCTAGAGGCCGCGTGCCGCGCGGGATCGACCGCGGCCTTGCCGGGCCCCAGGACACGCACGCGAATGAGTTGGTGCGAAGAGGGGTTGCGCACGGTGACGATCTCGCCCACGGCGCCCGCGCTTTCCGCCTGGCCCTCCATTTTGAGGAATGCTCCGCCGTCGCGCACTTCCACCTCCACCGTGTCCCCCAGGGTGACCACCTTTGGTTCGGTGAGTTGATCGGTGCGCAGGGCTGCGCCAGCCGGGATAAGGCGGCGGGGCCAACGGCCGATCACTTCGGCCATCGATCGCGCATAAGGCTCCTCAGTGGGGAACTCCTCCCGCGTCACCGCGACAACCTGCGGCGCCGTGACCGGCCTCCCCGGCTGGAGGTCGGCGGCCGCCACTACGCGCGGCACGCTTTCGGTGATGCGAACCCGCGCCCAGACGTGGAAGCGGCGGTTTTCGGCGTACGTGATCCATCCGTTCCACAGCGCCTCACCCGCCTCGCGCCGCAACGCGGACCTGGGAAACTCGAGCGGACCTTCGGGCGCCGGCTGGCGGCTGAAGTCGAGGATCGCAATGGCCGCCGTGGGCCAAGACCGGCGCATGGCATCGAGCAGGCGTTGTGCGTCGAGCGTCCTTACCGGCCGCGCCACGCAAAGCTGAGTGCCGGGGACCTGGTTGAGATGCCAACGGGCCGCCAGTTGGCGCAGTTCCAAAGGACGGAATACTCGCGCCACCCCCGGCATGGGAGCCAGTGAAATCGACGTGTCGGGTGCGAGCGCGCGCAAGGCCGGCCACGCCGGCGCCAGGTCGCGCGCCAGGATCTGCGACGAACCGGGGCCGACCGCCAGGCATGCGGCGAATGTGAGTGAAGCGATCATCGGCTGAGTTGGTTTACCTGCTGATACATCTGATCGGCGGCGGTGACCACCTTCGAGTTAGCCTCATAACCGCGTTGCGCCTGGATCAGGTTAATGAACTCGTTCACGATGGAAGTGTTGGACTGCTCGACGTAACCCTGCAACAGCGAGCCCATGCCCTCCGGGCCACCGGGCAATCCGACCGTCGCGTCTCCGGAAGCGTCGGTGGGCGTGTACAGGCCGTTGCCCAGGCTGTTCAACCCGGCCGGATTCTGAAAATTGGCCAGTTGGATCTGGCCGGCCTGCTGGGTCGCCGTCTGGTTTGGCAGCAAGTAGCTGACGGTGCCGTCGGCGGCGATGGTTACCTGTTGGGCGGCCGCCGGTATGGTGATTTGTGGTTGCAGCGCATACCCCTCTCCGTTGACGATGTTGCCGTTCTTATCCAGTTGGAACTGCCCGTTGCGGGTGTAGGCCAGTTCGCCGTTCGGCTGCATGATCTGAAAGAAGCCGCCGCCCTGGATCGCCACATCGAGCGGGTTATCGGTCTCGGAAAAGGCCCCTTCGGTGAAGATGATTTCATTGGAAGTGGGGCGCGTGCCCAGCCCGAGCTGCAATCCGGCGGGTAGGAGGGTTTGCTGCCCCGATGACGCGCCCGGCTGCAGCACGCTCTGGTACATCAGGTCCTGAAACTGGGCGCGCCGCGCCTTGTAGCCCACCGTATTGGCGTTGGATAGATTATTGGCGATATTATCGACGTTCATTTCCTGCGCCGCCATGCCGCTGGCCGCGCTATATAGTGCCCGAATCATCTGCTTCTCCTTGCCCGGTCCTACGCATTCCAGTCAAACGCGTTTCCGTCAAACCTTGGCCACCTGTTCCACCGCCTGCTTGCTCATGTCGAGCGCCGTGGAGGCGGCCTTCTGCAACATCTCAAACTGCCGCATGATGTTGATCAACCGCACGGCCGATTCCGCGGTACCGGTGTTGGAGGCTTCGAGCTTGCCCTGCTCGACGGTGGTTCCGGCGTCCGTCGCCGTGGCTGGAGACGCGCTGGCCGGGCGGAAATAGTTGTTGCCCTGTTTGGCCAGCCCCGCGGCTCCCGGAAAGTCGACCACCTGCAGTTGGCCGACCACCTGGCCGGCCTGGCTCACCGTGCCATCGCCCGAAACCTCGATCTTTCCCGAGGTCTGCAGGCGCAAAATCGCGCCGCCCACGCCGCTCACTGGATATCCATCGGCCGTGACCAGTTTGCCGTCGGCCGCCAGGTGAAAACTGCCGTTGCGCGTATAGAGAGGCCCGCCAGGCGCCTGCACCGCGAAAAATCCCTTGCCGGAAAGCGCCAGGTCGAGGGCGTTGCCGGTTGGCTGTATCACACCCTGCGCGAGATCGATCCAGGGCCGCTCGATCAGCGGCATGGTAACGGTCGAGCCGGCGCCCGCGGCCTCCGGCGATACATAGAGGCTGTAGAATTCGCGGTCTGCCTTGTATCCACCGGTGGAGGCATTCGCCACGTTGTTGGCCACCAGATCGAGCGATTCCATGCGGGAGCGAAGGCCGCTGGCCGCCATTGCGGTCATGGGATCCATGGCGGCATTGAAGATTGCACGCGGCGGGCCAAGCGCGCTCTGCGGCGGCAGATCTCTGATAACGCAGTGACAAAGGCCGATGAGAAAAGTGCGGGACGTCTGTTTTCGCGCCGGTTTTTTGCCGCCTGCGCGCCGCGCGGCATTTTTCTGCCGCCTGGCTTCGGTGCAATCCATTGAAAACGCGCTCCTATCGTTTGGCCCGGCGGGTGCATTTTCGGGCGTCATGACCGTCGCAGCGTCGCGGGGCCTCGCCACCGGAATCGGGTCTGCATTCGCGACGGCGCCAAACACGCCAGTGCCAAAGGCATCCGGCTCCGCCTCGGCGTTGGCGACCCAGGCGGCGCCGTTCCCGGACCTGTTCGGTGCATTGGTGGATGCAGAGACCAACGACCAGCCGTCCTCCCCATATGGAGCGGCTACGGCTTCGAAGGCAACCGCCGCTCGTGGCGCCGGCGCACCCGGAAAGGTGGCTGGCGCAAGGAACCGGATAACGTCCGGAGCCACCATTGCGGACCCGGGCCAAAATCCGGCCGTGCCCGATCCGGTCATCACTCGGCCTCAATATCCAAGCCTGCCTCAGGACGGCATGTTGTCCGCGACGTCAGCTTCCGGCAACCCGTCATCTGCAACCGGCGACACTGGCGGCAATAGCGGGGCAGGTAAGACCGCCGCCCTGGCTCGGGACGACGGCAAAGCAGCGTCTGTCCAGTCCGACCCAAGCCAGCCCGCAGGCACTTCCGGCGGCGCGGCGAAACTTGGGCAGACATTGGCGGAACCCTGGGGGCCGGCTGGTGACGAGCGGCCGTCGAACCCGATCCCAGAGACGACTGCGGAGGCAGCCATTCAATCGGCGGATGGGGCGCAGGAAACCGGATGCAGCGCCAGCACCGCAACGGCGCAGGCGTTGGAGGCAACCGGCCCGTTGGCAGCCGCGGGCGCAGACCGCAGCGCAAGTGAGAGCGCGGGCGCTCGGGCCGCGCGCCGCGAGGCGGCGGCTGGCGCACCCAGCAGCCAAGCCTCCGCGTCGAGTCCACCCATTGCGGCCGCCACGCCGGTGAATGCGCGAATCTGCGGGGCCGGATGGCAGGCGACCGTGCCAGACCAGAACATAGCGGAGACTCGACCGCGCGCCGCGCACCCGATGGCGGCGGCACAGGCGACATACACCGCAGCAGCCCAAGCAGCAGACGACGCCACCAGCCTGTACGCCCTGCCCGTTGCGTCCAGCAAGGGCTCGCGGGATCGTGAGACGAGCGATCAGAGCGATGCCACCGCCGCAGGCGGCGACGGCTCACCGGACGGCGACAGCCTCGCGGAACAGGGGCTGCTGGCTTTCCAGGCGTTATTGGTTCCGGCGCCCGCATCCGATCCGCCACGTGCTGGCCAGGGAGCTCGAAAACCCGGCGACGATGCCAGTGGCCAGCAGCCGTCCCTCACACCGAGCGGCGGTCTGAACGGCGGCCGCTCCGGTTCCCGGTCCGCCCTCGAGGCGGATCCCAGTCTCGCAGGCGCAGTCCGGCCCGGCCCGGCCGGCAGCGCGTCCCAGGCCGAGCCGGTAGCACAGGATTTCTCCACGGTCGCACCGGTCCAGTCGGGCGCAGCCGCAGCGACGGCGCCGTTAGGCGCGAACCCCAACCACGCCGCTTCGCCGGCGCCGGCAGACCTTTCCGCCTGGGACGCGGGCCGGCCGGCAGCCAAGCCCGCGGCGAACGGCGCCGCGCGTGAAATCCAGCTCGAGTTGCGCGATGCCGACGCTCGGGTCAATGTGCGGCTGGTCGAGCGCGCGGGCTCGGTCCAGGTGGACGTGCGCACGCCGGACAGCCATCTGGCCGGCTCTTTACGCGACGACCTGCCTGCGCTCACCGCCCGCCTGGAACAGACCGGTTTGCGCGCGGAAGCCTGGCACGACGCTCCGGCAGCCGCGGCCGCGCGCACCAGGATGGCGGAGCCCGCCTCGAGCGCCGGTTTCCAATCGTCCCAACAACAGTCGCGGCGGGAAGGCGGCGGGCGCGACTCGCGCGACGGCCAGCCGCAGGAGAAACGGCAGAATCAGAACCAACCAGAATCCAAGGAGTTCTCATGGCTTTACACGTCACTCCGGTAGCCAGCCCTTCACCGATGGTGCCGGCGGCGCGCATCGGGCGACCGGCGGCGGGCAACACAACAGCCGGAGAGCCGGCCGCGAAGGTGGTCCCGGCAACCCGGGCGCTGCAGGTCACTCCCAGCTTCGATTCGATGCTGGAGAGCAACTCGGCGGCGAAGCGACCGGCCGCGACAAGCGTCACCGCGGCTGCGAAGCGCCCAACTGCGGCCGCAACTTTTACCGCGGCTTCCCCGGTGGAGGTCTCCGCCAACGACACGGTCGCCACCTCTTCTTCGGCTGCCGCCGCAAGTGGTCTCTCCGATTTCGAATTGTTGTTTGGCGGCAGTTCGTATAACCCTGCCGACCCGATGGATGCCGCGGCAGCTCCGTCTACAAGTTCCGCGAGCGCCGTCGAGGCCCCGCCCACGGCACAATCGGTTTTCGGAGCTGACGTATGGATGACCGACCCGATCGGACTCAATCCCGACGGCTCCACTTTCGAGTACAACCCGTTCTACTTCGCCACCGAAACGACCGCCCAAACCGTGGCGCAAATGGTCGGCGGCACCGTAGTTACCAAAAATGTGTTCACCCAGCCGGCGGGCGACCCATTCGTGCAGCAGCAACCGAACTACATGGTGCAAATGCCCAACGGCGCGATCATCAATCCCGGCCTGGTAGCGTCATTCTACACCTTCGGTTTCCCGCAATCGCAGATCAACACCATGATTGCCCAGGAGGTGGCGAACACGCCGCCCCCGGCACAAACAGCGTAAGGAGAATTGCATGGCACCCACAGGCACCAGTACTTCGTCGTCCTCGACCGGCAGCTCGGCGGCGAGCGCGAGCGCCAGCGCCGCCTCCGACCAGGACATGTTCCTCCAGCTTCTGGTCTCGCAGCTCGAGAATCAAGACCCGCTCAACCCGGTGGATGGAACCACGTTTGTCACCCAGTTGGCAGAGTTCCAGCAGTTGGACACGTCCATCAGCACGGGATCGGATGTTTCCTCCATCCTGCAGGATCTCAACAGCCTGGTGGGCAACGGCAACACCAGCGGCGCCACCGGCGCGACAACGAACTCTTAAGAGGAGACCCAATGTTCACTTCCTTTTCCACCGCACTTTCCGCGCTGAACGCCGATTCGACCGCAATCGATGTAGTGGGCAACGATCTGGCGAACCTGAACACGCCGGGCTACAAGGCCACCGAGCTATGCTTCAGCGACCTGGTAACCCAATCGCTGGGAGCGGGCCTCGGAGTCACCCAGGTCGGCTTCGGCGTGGCGCAGCCCATCACCGAGGCCCAATACACCCAGCAGGGCGCCATCGAAACCTCGGGCGGCCTGGACGATGCCGCCATTCAGGGCGATGGTTTCTTTGTCGTCGCCAACAGCGCGGGGAACTTGCAATATACGCGCGCCGGCGACTTCCAGACTGACGCATCCGGCAATCTGACCACAGCCACGGGCGATTACGTGCAGGGCTGGACGGCGGTCGATCCCACCACCCACCAACTGGACACAAACGGGCCGATCGGCAACATTGTGGTTCCGGTGGGGACGCTCAAACCGCCCGTCGCCACCACGCAGATCACCGCCAGCCTTAACTTGAATGCATCGTCGGCGGCGGACGCGACCTCGGACTTTTCCATGCCGATCACGGTGTACGACAGTCTGGGCAACTCCCACGTTCTGACGCTCGACTTTGAAAACACCGGCGGCAACACCTGGAGCTATCAAGCGACGGTGCCTGGCGCGGACGTGAGCGGAGGCACTGCGGGCACTCCCTTTGACATCTCCGGCGCCAGCGGCACTCTGAGCTTCGACAGTAACGGCGACCTGACGTCTCCGGCCGCTGGTAGCCCAATCGCCATCAGCATCACCGGCCTGGCGGATGGAGCGTCGGACATGAACCTCAGTTGGAATCCATACAACAGCGCTGGCAGCTCCACGATTACGCAGTTCGGCCAACCTTCGGCCTACTCGGCCACCTCGCAGAACGGATCGGCAGCGGTTCAACTGGAGCAGGTCGGCATGGGAACCGGGGGACAGATCCTGGCCGAATACACTGACGGCTCGCAGGTGGTGGTGGGACAAGTTGCGATGGCATCCATCCGCAACCCGGACACGTTGATCGCGGCCGGCAGCAACAACCTGCAGCTCAGTTCTCTGACCGCCAATCCGGCGATCGGCATGCCCGGCACGGGCGGACGCGGCACCATTGTGGGCGGGTCGATAGAAGCCTCCACGGTGGACATTGCCAGCGAGTTCACCAGCCTGATCGTGTACCAGCGGGCTTATGAAGCCAACGCCCATGTGGTAACCACGGCCGATCAATTGAGCCAGGACACTATCAACTTAATTCACTAGTCCGCCGATGAATCCTCAAGAGGAAGTTGCTCCTCTGGGAGATATCCCGGTGGAGATCGAAATCGAGCTCGACCGCCGCATCATGAC
>Ga0181520_10003619_pt1 | contig 26897 bp, 16 predicted proteins | sample PEATcosm2014_Bin_29_FD_132451 | JGI IMG/M metagenome (GOLD analysis project Ga0181520, IMG submission 132451) | Peatland microbial communities from MTU Mesocosm Facility, Houghton, MI, USA - PEATcosm2014_Bin02_30_metaG | ecosystem: Environmental > Terrestrial > Soil > Wetlands > Peat | place...
AACCATCGCGAGGGCTACGTTTTGGGATGTCCCGCCACGCCGGGCCCCGCCCTGTCGGGCAGGCGTCCCCGGAACATCGTGAGCCGGGCCGGAGCCCGCAAGCTGCGATTCTCGGTCGTCTTGGCTAGAGATCATCGAATCCTCATGTACCGGCACCGGCGCAAGCCCACGTTCCGCTCGGGACGGACCCGGTGGGTTCCCACATCGCGGCGGCCTATCATTCAATAGTAACGGGTCCGGTCCACCGAATATCTCGGTGGACGTCCCAACTTCAGCGTTCCTTTCTGGACTTCACGCGCAATGCGAACTCGCTGCCGGGGGCGAAGAACAACTCCGTCGCCGACGCCGTGAGGCGCGGCGAACCGGATCGCCGCCGCAATACCCCCGGGCTGAGCTTTCCCGCGATGCCGTGCGGGCCGGACTCCAATTGGCGCCCATTTTCATCTACGCCGGGCTGACCCTTACTGTTGACCGCACTTAGCAATTCGGCCGTCACCGGGAGTACCTTGGCGCCCATGTGCAACGCGAGAAACTCGAACTCGATATACGAGTTGTGGGCCCGATCGCCGATCCGGATCTCGCGCACCTGGCCCTCCAGCACCGAGCCCTGGTATTCCGCCGGTTCGAGCACGCTCGCGGCGACTAGGTCTCCCTTGCGGTTGAAACTCGCTTTGAGCGGCGAGAGAAGCCGGACCCGCCACGTGGCCAGCGCCGGCAACTCCTGAGCGTCGGCGGCCGCCGCGGGGGGCCGCGGAATAGTCCCGGCCAACGCCAAAGCGCAAACTGCCACGCCCTTCGGGACGCGGGAATAGAATGCCGCCATCAGATTGCGCTCCGATATCCTTGGCTGTATCAGTATGTCTATAGCACAACTACGGAGCCGAGTAAATGGTAGGAGAGCAAAGCCAGCTCTGAAAAACCCATTTCAGGGGCGGCTGGGGAGTAAAATAGGGGAACGGACCCAGCCCTATGCCGCCGGATGCGCTGATTCTCGAATATTACGCGGGCAGCGATGCGGCTTTCTCCGAATTCTACGGGCAGTTCTGGCACGTGTTGATCCGCTTCCTGGTTCACTTGGGCGCGGAGAGCTTCCTGGCCGAGGATCTGGCCCAGGAGACCATGTACCGAATCGCGCGCACGCGGGCCCGGGGGGCGCGCTTCGATCCGGCTTCGGGCTCCCTGAAGGGATGGGCGCTGAGCGCCGCCCGCAACATCTGGCTGGACCATCTGAAGCGGCGCCGGCGGCGGATTCAGGAACAGGTTTCGATGGACGAACGCACTCCCGGCGGATTGTCGCCGGTGGAGCCGTCGCAGCCCGCCTGTCAGGAAACGGAGCTGTTGGCCAACGAGACGGGGGAGTGCCTGCGCGCCTCGCTATTCCGGCTTCCCGCCGAGCAACGGGAGGCGGTGCTGTTGCACGATTTCGAGAATCTGACCTACGATGAGATCGGACGGACGATAGGTGTTCCAGCCGCCACGGTCGCCAGCCGGCGGAAGCTCGCGATCGAGAAACTCCGCGTCTATTGGAGCGGCGGCCAGACAGACGGACAAGGGGGAGCCGAGTGATAGACGAACCGGGGTTCCCGAACGCGCTGCGGGACGGCTACGCGGAAGGGGGCAGAGACGCCTCGCCACCCTCGCGCCCCGGCTGCCCTTCGCTGCCGCGTATTGCGGAAGCGGCGCTTTCCGCGGCTTGGAGCGCGGATGAAGTGGCGCACGTGTCGGGTTGCCGCTGGTGCCAGAGGCTTCTGGCCTTCGAGTACCGCGCGGAGTGTCCGGACTTGATAACTTTGGCGCGCCACGAGGCGGGAGTTTCGCCGTTCGAGGACGCACTGCGCGCCCACCTGGAGGAGGACCGCTGCGAGCGTTGCGCGCGGCGGCTGGGATCGGCCTGGGTCGAAGCCGTGGCCGCCCTGCTGCGCGCCGGCGCCCTGACGGCGGCCGCACTTCGGGAAATGGGACGCGGCGTGGCGGAGGTGAGCCTGAATCTCGCGTCCGCGCCCTCGTTCCTCCCCTCCGGCGGATCGGGAGACATCCAGCAGATCCACGCAGCCGGTCCGGACGGTTTGATCGGCCTCACGCTAAGACAGGAGGGCCCGCGCGTGGTGGCCTACGTCGAGACGCCCAACCCGGCCCTGGCGGGGCGTGCCGTGTCGGTCGAGGTTCTGGGACGCCAGCGGCGAATGCAGGCCCGGATGGTCTTGGGGCTGGTGGACGGAGTGGGAGCGTTCGGAAGCCAGGATCTGGGCCTGATGGCCGATTTCCTGACGCGGATCGGTCCCGATTGCGAGATTCTGGCCGCACTCGAAAGATGAACCCGCCATGCCGCTGGTAGAGACGCTGGCGCGACTGCGCCGCCTGGCTGGAGGTTTGTCTTCGGGGCTTGGCGCGCCGGACCTGGATTGGGCGGACCTGATCGGCCAGCCGGATCTGCTGCGCCGCGAACTCAGGGAGGCGCTGGCCAGCGCCTCCCCACACGAATCCGCCGCAGCTCTGGACGAGTGCTGGGAGCTGGTTGCGAGCCCGCCTTGCCAGGAGAGCTTCCTGCGCGGCCAAGCCATAGCCGGCGCACGGCGGCCGGAGCAGCCGGCGCCAGCCGCCGCGCGGCTCTACCGCCATGCGGTCTGGCTGGTGGCGAGCGCGGGCGCCGCCGCGGCCGCGCTGCGGCGGGAAGAGGCGCCGGCGGCCGCGTGGGACGGACTAGCGCGCTGGTGGCGCAGGGGGATCGAGCGGTTCGACGGCGCAGCCGGCGAGACCCCGCCCATGCCCGTTGGCTGGCGTGGCGATTTGATCCGCGATGCCGCAGCGCACTTCTCCCGCGCCGGCTGGGATACGCCGTTGCCGGCCTTCTGGACAGCCTGGTGGCTTGCGGAACGCGCCCAACCAGCCCAGGCGGCCACCATTCCGCTGGCCGGCTACTTTGCCGGAAAGGGATTCCTCGCGGATCTGGAGCTCACTTGCGTCGAGGCCCGCGGCGGCTTCGTGATCGAGCATCCGGATGGGGCGCTGAGGCCGCTGGGAGCGACCCTTGTGGATGCCGTTGTGGCGGCCTCCGGAAGACCGCGCAAAGGCATCGCGTGGAGAATCGCGCCGCGCGCCGAGTTCCCCGCCGGCGCGCTCCCTCTGGACGGCGATTCGCTGGGGGCCGCAGCCTCCGCGGGCTTCGCATTGTTTGACGCGGACCTCGCTTACGATGCGCAGTGCCTGCTTCTCGCCGCCGTAGGCGCGGACGGCGCCCTGCGCCCTGTGGGCGGAGAGATCGAGAAGCTGAACCTGGCCAGGTCTTGCGGATTCCGGAAGGCGGGTGTGGCGTTCGATTCGAGCCTCTCTGGCGAAGACCTGACGCGCGCGGGCCCGCCTGTCACGCGGCGGCTGCGCACGGTCCGTGAAGCCAGGAACTTCGCGCGCCTCACTCAGGCGGCGCCGCCCTGGTTGTAGAGGTCCAGGCTCACGGCGGCCCACCCGCTGCGCGCGATGGGGACCACCACTCCATTGCGGCCGGTTGCCTGAAGGCGCACTTGCACGCTGCAATTCAGGGTGCGGATGTGCTTGTCCAGCAGGAGCGTGGTGGCCATGGGCTGATACCCTTCGAGCGGGCCGTCGCCGCGAAACATCCACGTCGCCACATTGCAGCCCGGACCCATGGCGCTCACGTGGGAGGTCATGAGGGGGAGCCACACCCTCCCCACGACGTCGTCCCGCGAAGAGGCCATCAGCGCGCCGCCGGCCAGGTTCTCGAGTTCCTCACCGGAAGCGTCGCCCAGTTCGGGGACCATCCGGCCGTTCAGAAGCACCTCGGCGCGGCAGTCCGGACCGGTCGGCGACTGGCGTATCGCGCGCTCCTCCGGCATGACCCCCTGAATTACCGCGCGCTCGTCGAGGACCATCTCGTATTGCAGGCCGCGGGCCTCCACGGTATCCTCGTCGCGCAGCAGGCCCACGGTGTGGTGCAGCATCCACAACTCATGGCTCCAGAACACGTCGAACTCTTCCGGCACGCCGCGTCCGCGGCGCTTGTAGAGAGCCCGCAGGTTGAGCGCGGTCGGCTTGCGGCCGATGCGGACGCGCAACGGGCCGAAGCGAGCATCCGCGGCGCGGCGAGGACCTCCGAACTTCACCGACCCGCCGCTGCGCAGCAGGAGCAGCGCGCCGGGGTCGGGCGTGAGCGCGGTCTGCAATTCATCCGCGCCAAGCTCCGTCCATCCGTCTGGCGGCGCGCCCGGCATGATTTCAGGATACTCGAATAGCCGCTTCCCAAAGCGGCTGGAGCGCCTGAATCAAGCCGCGACCGACGCACCCAGGCGGCGGGAATCGACCAGGGTCGAGATTTGGATGACTACCTCAAGCAAGTGTTGGATTTCACGGCGAAACGCCTCCTGCTCCGCCTCCTCGGCGGCCAGCGCCACCGCCGATTTCCAGATTCTCTCGATCGGCTCGCCCCTCAGCTCCCGGCTGCCCAAAAGATCGTAGAAGCGGACCATCACGTCCCGCAGCGCTTCGGCCGAGATCTCCGTGGTGTAGGATTGGATGCCGACCGCGCCGAACTCGTGGATGATGCGCGCGTTCCACTCGGGCTGGAGGGCGCCGTGGCAGGTGTTGAGGAGCAGCAATTTGCCACGCAGCCTGCCGGCCTGCCCCAACCGCTCCACATAGGCGGCCAATTCGGGCGAATCGTGGCCGGCGACGGACAACACCTTGGCTCCTTCAGCTTCCGGAATCGAGGGGATGTCCCGGACGAATTTCATGCCGGGCAGCACATCCCGGATGCTGTCAAAGACTCGGAAATCCTCCACTCCGGCCGATTCGGGGGGCAGGTAAATGGCGACGTCGGCGGGACCGTCGAGGAGCGGCATACGCGCGGCGTTGACCCTGGCCAGAACGGCGTCCGGGCCGAAATAGACCCGCGCGCGCGCCCCGTAGCGGGCCTCGATGGCCCGCGCCGCCTGGGGCGAGCTCTGCACAATAACGCTGGCCGGGGCGTCGGCCGCCTCCAGGCGGCGGGCGGCGGCGGCATCCGCCAACCCGCCTTTGGCGTTCAGCCGGCTGGCGTTGGCATCGAGCACAAGCGGCGCGTCAGGGGCTACAGTTGTGGCCCGGACGGCCGTCGATGGAGCTGTGAAGAAGCCGCCGTGGCGCTCGGCGAACACCTCGGTGCGAGCGCCGCTGGAGTCCCAGACTGCGTCCGACGGCAGGGAGGGTGGATCCGTGCGCCGCGGTGGAGTTGCGGCGGGCTTGACCGCTGGTTCGGGCTCTTCACCGGACGCGGAGCCGGCTATGCCGGGCCCCGAGCGTTCCACGGTGATGACCCTGCCGTGGGCGTCCAGAGTGAAGCGCTCGCGATATTCTCCGGCCTGCACGGCGACGGTGTTGTTCTCGTATTGGTAGCGCGCCAGGCTGCGGTCGCCGGCGCGGATTTCGCTGAGCCGGCCGCGCGCGTCGTACTGATAGAACAACCGGCGGCCGGACGGGTCGGATACGGTCCACAGCGAGGCATCGGCGCCGCTTCTTTCGAGCACCGCGCCGTTCGGCCGCACAATGCGAATGTCCAGCGAGTTCCGCCCCGGCTTGCGGACGTACTCGGCCACGGACCCATCGGCGAAACTGGACGATTGAAGGCACCCGGAGGCGTCGAACCGGTGCTCTCCCTGGCTTTGTCCGAACGTCACTGCGGCGTTCTTGCGACCGGAGGCTCCGTCCGTAGGGCGACCCGAGGGCGGCCTCTCCCCGGGCCGGACCAACGGGGCGGATGCCACGCGCCGCTGGGACTCCCGCGTCCGGGTGGCGGCCGTATCCTCGATTTCACGCAGCCGCCCTTCGTCGGCGATCACGCGAGGTTCCACCCGCAAGTTGACGCCGCCGAACAGGTGGACCGTGCGCGTCGAGATGGTCCGCACGATGCGATCGCCCTCCTGGTGCTCTCCCGTGACTTCAGACATGCCCCGTTCGCTGGACAAAGCCGGCACGCGAACCGGTCCACCGGCCCCGCGCGCCATCCGCCCGGCCCATTCCGCATCCACTGGAGCGCCAATCTCCCGCAGCCAGTGCGCCGTTTCAACCAGCTTGGCCATCTCCCGCACCCGGGCGAAGATGGGCGAGGTGCCGGCTACGCGCTCGTAATTGGCGCTGAATGCGTCGGCGAACTGCTGCGTGGCCGGATCCACGGCGCTCTCGTCGTCGCGCAGCCCATCCGGGCTGGTGGGGTCCACGACCTGCCGCTTCGCGCGCACAATCAGGGGAGTGTCATCGAACAGGATGGATCGGGCGGACTTGCGGATCTTGATGTCGCCGGGGGTGATCCACAGCCGCGTCCAATCCTCGCTGGCGCCCTCGAACTGGCGTTGAAAGGAGATCTGGAACAGGTCTTCGAGCCCCCCCGGGAGTTGGTGGCGCTCCCGAACCTGGCCGTCCGCTCCCACTGCGATGCCAAACGAGTATTGCTTCATCAGCCAGTCGGCTTGGAAGAGGGATTGTCCGAACTGCGTTCCGGCCAGCAGGGCCGCGGGGTAATAGGCCGGCTTGAGCCATGGGCCGGCGGGATTGGAGGCATCGGCCGGGTCGAGCGAGAAGCGCGGGTACAGCGGCTGGGGTTGGTAGGCCATCTGCAGCGCCGCGGCCAAGTCCGCGGAATCGGCGCTTGACGGCGTTGGAACCCCGTCGCCCACGAGGCGCAAGATGTTCCTGGCGGGGTCGTAGGTGGCGCCGGTCAGCGTGCCGGCTTGAGAGAGGAGATCCCGCGGAGCGGTCGATTCGATGTTGTCGACCCGATCACACAACTCCGCATAGGGATCCTGGAGCTGCGCGCCTCCGGGTACGAGATCGTCCTCGGCCCAAAGCGCCAGGACGGCGCCCGGGGCCGCCGGCAACGGTTCCACCGAGGCCGCGCGGATTTCCGTGAACGGCAAGCCCGGCGCGGCACCGGCGGGACCGGGGAACACTGGCGGAGGGCCCACGCTGGCCGCCTGCGCCAGGCCCCTCCTGCCGTCTCGTATGGGAGGGCGCAACCCGGCGAACATCATGGGCGCGGGCCATTCGAACGTCCGATAGCCGGCTTCCTGGAGACGGCGTAGAACGTCGCCACCCAGGTAAGCCGACTGGGCCATAATGGCCGGCAACCGCCGGCCTTGGCGGGCGTACCGCACCAGCGCCGGCGTGTTGCGCTCCAGTTCACCCGAACAGGCCGCGGCGCAGGCGATCGATTCCAGGGGCTTGCCGGCGCGCGCCGCCAACCCGATCAGAGCTGGAAGGTCCAATACCCGCTCGACCGGCGGACGATCCAGACCGGAAGTTCCACCGAGCAGCGCCGGAAAGACCATCGGCGCCAGCGGCCGCGCGGACGATGGGAGGAAGAGACCCTCCCGACGCGGGAAAGCGGTGCGCGTGTCCCGCGCCGCCTGGAGGGAATCCACTCCGGCGGGTTCGAGGACCAGGCGGACCTGGGATGCCGGGCTGTACCGCAGCAGGGAGTTCATCCGCTGATCCACCAGCGCCCGAAAGGCGCGCGCAACGATCTCGGGAGCCGACAGCAGGTCCCTCCGCGCCGAGTTCGCCTGTTCCAGGTAGCGCAACACGCCCTCCGGCGACGCGTCGAAAACGGCGTAGCTGGCGCCGGTGGCGATGGGGGCCGTGGTCCAACGGTCCCTTACTTTGAAAACCCGCCCGGCAAGCGCGGAGGACGTGCCGGACACCAACTCACCGCCGGCGTCGAAAGTGTATCGGGGATTGTGAAAGCCGTCGCGCAACACGAACCGCGAGCCGCCGGCGGAGTCCACCCGCAGAAATGACGCGGAGTCGCAGAAGCGGGCGGCGGCCACGGCACCGGTGGCGTCGAACTCCAGCCAGGGCTCGCCGGTGGCGTATGCGGGGTCCGCCAGGTACGTTTGCCGGACGCCCTGGTTTCGGCTGCCCACCAGACGGCCATCCCCGTCCCAATCGAAGCCCAGGTCCAGGCCGGGAGCGGCGGCGCGGATCGGCAAACCCCGGTCGTCGTACTCGAAGGAAATCGTGCGCCCATCCGCGCTGCGCTGGGCGAGCGCGCCGTCCGGGTCCCACTTCAGGAGGGCGCCGCCGGCCTCCTCGGGGCGATTCAAGACGTCGGTGCGGCAAGGCTGGGTAATGTCCGCCTCGGGCCGCGCTTCGCAGGTGCGGCCTAGCTCGTCGCGCCGGTACTCGAGCGCGGACTCGACGCCTCCGGCCGATTCTTCCACGCGGAGCAGGCTGCCGGTATCGGCGTACATGTAGCGGTACTCGGCGATCGAGGCGCCGGTGGCGGCGGCATGAATGAGGCGCGTCAAGCGCCCTGCCTCATCGTACGTCCAGGCGGTCGTCAGACCGTTGGGAAGAGTGCGCTCCACCTCCCGGCCGCCGGAGCGCCACCGGTAGCTCACGCGCCCGGCGGGAGTGTAGATGGCGGCGATGCGTCCCAGTCCGTCGCGATCGTAGCGGATAGCATACACGGGCTGGGAACCGGTCAGCCGCTCCGCGGCCGCTCGCGCGGCCCGCGCGCGCTCCCGCCAGGCTGAGTCGCTCGAAGGCGGCTGGCCGCGAGCGCCCAGAGCGGCGGCGCCTTCGGGGTCCAGGCGGTAGATCGCCACCGCCAGAATCCGCCCCCAGGCGTCGTGACCCAGATGCACCCAGTGCGGCGGGCCGTGCCGCCAGAGCACATCCACCACTTGGCCGGACTCGTCCCGGTAGTACTCCGTCACGCCCGTGGCGTCCTTCATCCAGCGCAGGTTGCCGCCAGGCTCGTAGCCGTACTCGACCGAGCCCTGGGTGAACATGGAGCGCACCAGGCGGTCGTCGTGGTCATAGGAGAAGCGGATGGAGCGCGAATCGTTGAGACGCACCTCCCGCAGCCGGCCCTGATCGTCGAGCAGGTACTCCTCTTCCGTCATGCGGGGCGATCGGCCGGACCGCTGGCAGGCGGCCGCCGCGATGACCAACAGGATCGTCCATTTTTTCCTCATGCGCACCTCCACGCGGCAACCCTATGGCGAGGCCCGCGCCAGGCTATCTGGCAATACGCCAAAGCCGGACGTTTCTGTCGTCGGCGGTGGCCAGCAGGGTGGTTTCCCCGTCGTCGACGACGGCGGCGCCGCTGATCGGATTCTTGGGATCCAGGCTCTCGCCATCGTCCTCAACCCCTTTGGCGCCGAAGCGCCAGGCCAACACCGCGTCGGAGTAGTCGATGTACAACCGGGAGCCGCGCGCGGGCAGGATGGTCTGCACCGTACGATCCATCTGTCGGCGGCGCCAGACCGGGCTGGACTGGCCCTGGCAGGACGGAGCTTCCCAGGCCCAGCCGAGGACCTCTCCATCGGCGTCGCCGCCAATGATCATCCGGGCCTCGCTGTCGTAAGCCAAAGCTGTGATTTCCGCCGAGGCGCCGCCCAGCAGGATCGGGTCGGGGCACTGTGGCGCCCAGACTCTCACGCGCGCCGGGGCCGCCGCCTCTCCGGCCGCCACGAATGACGCGTCGGCCACGAGCATCGTGCGCACCGGACGGGAACTGGACGACGGGAGGTCCCGGATGTACTCTCCGTCACGGGTACTCCAGCTCCGCACGGCCCCGTCGTTGGAAGCCGAGTACAACGTCTGGCCGTCGGCCGCGAAGGCCAGCGCCGAAAGCGGAGTCGAGTGGCGGCGTTCGGGCGGTCCCATGTTTCGCCAGACGATGTTGTCGCTGGTGCGCGTGACGGTCGGCAGGTTCTCGGGCGAACCCCACGCCGCGAATTCGCCATCCGGAGAGACGGCCGCCGGCCCGCACGGAGCGGGCAGCACGGCGGGCGCATCCCAGGCCGGGGCCCGCCAGATCCGCAGGTGACAACCGGGCGCGCCGGCGCCGCGGGTAAGAGCGACAACCAGCGGCGTCCCGGCCACGCCCCACATGCTAACTACCGGCTCGCCGGCGTCCACCACTCCGCCTACCTGCTGCAATCCGGCCTCGCGCTGCGCCAATCTCCAGAACAAGAACACGATGGAGAGCAGCAGGATCGCGCCGCAGACGATGAGGAGCAAGTGCTCTCTCAGGAACGCCACGGACCAGCGTGACGATTTCTTGTCGTACCGTACGACATCCACCAACGGCTTGCGGGCTGTCACGTCGTCCAGGCCAGGACCCCTCTTGAAGCTATAGCCCCTCTTGTGGACGCTGACGATCCGCACCCACCGGCCTTCGCCGCGAGACGTCAGCACTTGAAGGTTATCCGTCTTCGCCACGATATCGCCCGCTTCGGGGCCGAAGGAGACAATCCTGGCGAGTTCTTTCAGAGCGGTCGCGCGGCGCTCGACTTCGGTTCCAGCATCGCCCGGAGTCACGCAATCCAGGAGCTCGAACAAGTCGCAACGATAGTCTTTCTCGTCCTCCTTCTTTTGCTTGTTCTCCAGGTCTTCGAGGCTCTTACGCAAGCCGGGGACGGCCGCGGCGTCTCCGGCGGCCGCCTGGGCGCAGCCTTTCCCGACTTGCAGATAGTCCGCCAGAGTCACGGCGGGTCCGGCGGCGCGCACGCCCAACGACTCCACCAGGGCCGCCACGGCCACGGCGATTTGGGCCGCGGGCCTGGCGCAGAGAACCTCGGCTTCCGAGGGCTGGGGCGGCGGTTCCGGGGCGGGCGCGGAAGGCGTTTCCTCTTTCGGCGGCGGCGTGGGAGCCGGGGCGGGCGCGGGAGGCGTTTCTTCTATTGGCGGCGCAACGGACGGCGGGGCGGCTACGGGAGGCGTTTCCTTCTCCGGCGGCGGAGCGGCGGGGGCCGGTTGAGGCGCGGGAGGCGTTTCCTTATTCGGCGGCGGCGCCGGAGCCGGCTCCTTTCTGGAATTCTCCGCCGGCCGGGGCCTGGCAGGCGCGCGTTGGGTTTCGAGGCGCGGTCTTTTCTGCCGCGCCAGCTCGTCTTCGATCAGGCCTGTCAACGATTCTGTGAACGGGTCGCAGCTCGGCTGGAGCACCGTAATACCGGGCAGTTCCGCCGCGATCCGCTCGCCGAGATCCCACCGCGCCGCCCGCGCCCAGCCCGCCAGAACCAGCAGGCGGGCGCTGTGCTCCGGGTCGACCGCCGTCAAAACCCGCCGTACGCCGTCGCTGACGAACGCCTCCGGCAGCCGCTGAAAGCCCTTCATCCATGGTGTGGGGCCGACCTTGTTGACCGTCCCGTCTTTCAGGTTGGCGAGAAAGCTCTCGAAAGCCCGCACGATCTCGTCCTGGCGGCGCTGGGGTGCCGCCAGCCAGGCCTTGAGAGAGCCGGCGCTCTCGGCGTGGCAGTCGAACAAACCGCGAGGAGAGAACCGGGGGTCGTCGACCTGGTCGCCGGCGATCCGAGACGCTTCAATTCGGCCGCACGACGCGCCGCTCCTTCCCATCCACAGCGCCAGGCAGCCGGCGGCGGCCTCCGGCACGGAGTTGGCGATGGCCTGCAGCCGGCGGACATAGCGGGGGCGCAATTCGAGGGTGGACCGGCTGAGCTGGCCCCGGCACTCCTCGGTGGCGACGAGAATCGGGAAGCCGCCGATGGTCTTTTGGACTTCGCCGGCGTCGGGCTGAACCGAAAAATCCGGGCGTCCACCGTCGCTGATCGCCAGGCGCCACTCCCCCTGGTCGCAATCCACCGCGGCGATCAATGTCTCGTCGCGCTGGCCGGGGATTTCGGTGTCCGACATGCGTTACGGTTCCTCCAGTTTCTTAGAAATGCGAGGCTGCGTCGCTCACAAGCCGCACCGCGATGGCCGGCTTACGGAAGACCTCACCGTTTTCACGGGAACGGTATCCGTTGGCGAGGACGCGCTCCAGTATGCACCGATTGCCCGCGCCGGCGCTGTGCTCGACGTTGTAACCGTCCAGACTGGACAACTCCGCGCCCGCGGCCGGAACGATTTCCTCGATCCCCAAGACTGCCAGCAGTTGATCCTTCTCGGCCATGCGCAGGCGCCCCGCTTCCACGATCCAATCGAGGAAGAAACGGGGGTTGTGCCGCGTCTGCAAGGCTCCGATGGCCCGGTTGAGAGTGTCCCACTCGGCCCCGCACTCCTCGGCCGGCTCGCGCGGCGCGGTCGCGCGCAGGCGCTCGGCTCGCTCCAGCGCCTGGAGGTAAGCCGGAAAGCTGCGCGTGGTTTGCGCTTCCATCTCCGCGCCGGAGCGCGCGGCGACGTCGCGGATCAGGCGCGCGACCACGAGCATCGGGTCGGCGCTCAAAAGGCGCTCCAGGCGGGGCGGCAGGGTGGCTGCGGGTTTGGGTTGAAGCGCCCCCTGAGGCTGGGGTGGGGCGGGAGCCGCCTTGGAAATGGCCTGCGGGAGACGGTCGACCGCAGTCTTGGTCTCGGCCAGAAGCTGGGCCAGAGAACTCACCGACTCGTGAACCTGGATCAGCACTCGCTTGGCGGGCCGCGGGACGACCACGAACATGAGACCCAGACAGGCCAGCGCGGCCACCGACAGCGCGGCTTCGAGCCACGCCGGCGGCGTCTTCAACAAATCCAGGAGGGCCGGGGGCTGGGAGCGTTGCGCCGGCACGGTCTCGAAGATCGAGAAGAAGCCGCCCGCGGACACGGCCGACTCCAGGCGAAGGCGGTACGCGCCGGACCGCAGCGGCGGCGTCGAGGACTGCGCCACCACGAAACTGGTGGATCCGGTTGCGCCGCCCACCAATTGTTCGGGCGGATCGGAGGTCTCCGCCACCCCGCGCTCCGGCTGCAGGAAGACGTTGACGGCACCCTTGGGGGCCACCTCGAATGCCAGCTTGAGCTCGGTGGCCGCGCTACCCACCAAGATCCGGAATGAGGCTTCCGGCGCGGCGGAAAACGGCGTATCCCGACCGTTCCGGACGAGCGGCAGATCCTCTGGGACAGGCGCGGGCGCGGGCGCCGGAGGCGGCGCCGCCTTCTGGACCGCTCCCTTCTGGGCCGCCGCCTTTTGCGCGGGCGGCTGGCTGGCCGCCAGGCCCCACGCCGCCAACACCACCGCCAACATCGTAGAACCAATCCCCAGTCTGTAGACCATCTCGATGCGCATCTTGTACTCCAACCGTTCGATTGCACGGCGCCCGGAGGAACGTTCCAATGCCTGGCGCCCCCAGCTGTCCGCTGCTAGGGCACGTATTCCATCAGCCGCTCCTCGGTCTCGCCCTCTAGCCGGCACTTACCGAGCACTCCGGCTTCCCGGTCCAGATGCAGCCGGAAGTAATACGGGCCCGGAGCGTCGCCTACGTCTAGGCTGAATACCCCGAACCTGGCCGTGGGACGCTCCAGGTCTAACGTCAGATTCTCCTTGATCTCGACCTCCAGTTTGCCCTGACGGACACTATCCGGGCCGAGAACGATCTCCTCGGACTGGCCGGGATAGGGCGATCCCCACTCGATCAGCTCCTTGAACCTCACGCCGGGGACGTACCCCAGGCGTGCCCAAAGACGATTCTCGCCCTGGATCTTCAGGAGCTCGCCGACCAGCATCAACGCGCCTTGCGAAACGCACTCTTTCAGCAGCGGATTGCCGCCGGCGTCCTTGACGAAGGTTACGTCGGCGCCAATGTCCAGCAGTTGCTCGCGAACCGTGGGGAAGCGGGAAGACTGTCCCGCCAGCAGAACGGTGTCGACCTTTTGCAGGTCGATCCTCTCGGCCTCCGAGATCTTCCGGAGAAGGGACTTCAGACTGGTCTTCAGGTTTTCCAGCTTCTCGGCGAAAACGCCGATGACTCCCTCCACCGGGAAGTCCACCATCTTAGCGCCGGAGGAATCGAAGGAGAGGCAGCGCACCGGAAGAACGCCCTTCTCAAGGTAGCCGTAGACGCACTCCAACAGGTCCTCCTGCGCTCCGGCGCCCCTGGCCGTGCACAGGCGGCCGAGGCGACCGCGGGCGGCGGGGCTGAGCGCCTCGATGACATCGATCGGATCGGGCTTCTTCGCCCGGCGCCGGGCTTCTTCCAGTTCGGAGACGGCCACCTTCAGGCGTTCCGCGTCGGGCGCGATCTGGAGGAGGGCGAGGGGAGAAGCGTCGGGTTTTCCAACGAGCCGGGCAAGCAGATCTCTGGCCAGAATCTGGGTGATCGATTCCCCGCCCAACTCCGGATCGCCCCATGCGCCGATGATGTCGACCGCCAACGGGCCGCTCTTGGCGCCGCGCTTCACACGGAATACGGTCACATCGGTGGTGCCGCCGCCGAAGTCCACCACCATGATGATAGACTCGGCCTTCCGCTCGGTGGCTGGGCCGGACAGCAAGCTGAACACTCCGGCCGCGAGCGACTCATCGAGTAGCTTGACGGTGACTTCCATGGACAACCGGCGGGCCGCATCGGAAAGCGCCTGGCGCAGCAGTTCCTTGCGGCGCAGCGTGAACCGTGTGGGCACGCACAAGGCAATGTGCACCAGGCGCTGCTTGAGCTTCACGCGGGTGCGCAACAGGAGCGTGCGCATGGCATAGGCGACAACCTCCTCGGATTCGAGGTCCACCACCCTGCCGAGCGAGGCGAATCGCAGGGTCTCTTTGTGACTCTTGCCGACGCGGATCTTGGCCGCGGTCACCAACTGTCCCCGGTTGGACCTGCCCAGAGCCAATGCGCGCGATCCGATCTCCCACTCGAAGGGCGGGTCCTGGCCGTCCAGGCAGTTGGAGAAGAACACGTTGGAGTAGATCTTTGGATCGTCCCTCGCGTCTTCGAGCGGGAGGTTGACCGCCCCCTGCCGGTCATCGTAGAAAGCGATCGTGGAATCTATGGTTCCGTAATCCAGCGCCACGTGGCCATGGCACCAATCTTCGGTCACCTCGATCGATAGCGGCCTGGGCCTGCTCCCGGCATCGGGATCATTCGAGCGTATTACCACGTCGTACCAGTAGTGGCCTTTGGCGACCGGGCCCATGGCTTCCGCACGGATGGAGAATTGCACAGAGTTGAGCTTGTCGATGGATGCCCGGCTGGGATAGCGCGAAAACACGATCGGGGGAGGCGGATCGTCCCCAGGGCGCGGAACCAGCGTCAGCTCGTCCACCTGCAAGGCAGCGCCGCGGCCCCGGTTCTCGCAGGTCAGATGAAATTCGCCCTCCCCGAAGTTGAGCACGGGGGGCTCATGCTGATCGTCGATCTCCGGGATATAGAGCTGCGGCGATTCCAGGAAGTGGATGTCGACTTCGCCGGCCAGCGGCTCCTCCATACCCCGGATCTTCATGCTGAAGCTGAGAACGGCTTCGCCGCTCTGCTGGTCGGACGGTGCCTTGGCCATGAGAGGAATGGTGTTGATCCCAAGGGACAGTTTGCAGGGCGCGGCCGAGGTCCACTCCAAATAGGGCGGCCAGAAGGTCAGGCTTTCCATGATGGCCGGCGACCAGACCTCGATTTCCAGCGCGGCCGAGGTTCCGAAAGCATGACCCGCTGGCAGGGTGAGCGGCCGCGCCACAGGCTCCGGCGGGGGCGTCACCGACACCTGAATCTGCTGACCGGTATCGGTATCGCGGACCTGCATCCCGATGGTGCGGGAAACGTCCAGGACCTCGAGCTGGGCCGTGTCCAGGAGAAAGGCCTGCTGCTCCGAGTCGAACTGCAGCCAGGGGGGCAACCCCACGCATTCCACTGTGGGATGGCCCCACCCGCCATCGGTGACCGTCAAAAGCCGGCGGATCACGCCGGAGGCATTCGGATCGACGTAAAAGGTGATGTCGGGCGGCTCCACGCGGAATTCGAACAACTGGTCCCCGCAGGAGGAGCAGTACAGATCGTCCTCAATCACCTCATAGTCGCATCGCGCACAGCTTTTTTTGCGGCCGGTCATGACGGTTTAGTCGCCCGAAGCGGCCGACCACTCCGAAACGTCCTTGAGGACGGGTATGCCGCATATCCAATCCACGGCGCCCTCGATTTTCGCCTTGGCGTGCGCCGCAGGATCCTGGGCAGCGCCGATATCGGCCAGGGCCTCCTTGGGCACCTTGGCCTCCAGCAGGCGCTTGAGAATTTCCTCGGTGCGCTGTTCCAACATGGCAGCCTCGGCGGAAGCCGGGGGGAATGCGCCGCACATGTACAGATAATGCAAAGCCCAGTAATATGTCTCGAGGGATTTGCCTAGCATCTGCTCGCGCCCCTTCACGGTTAGCAGAAACTCGGCCCTGAGCTTGGCATTGTCCTGGAGGTTATCGACCGCTTCGCGCCGGGCCCCCAAGCGCCGCGTCTGAAAGAACGGCAGCCCCGATTTGTAAGAATACACGGCGCGCTCCTCCTCCTGGGCCAGATCCAACACGCGCAGCATTGCGCCAAACAGAAGCACCTCGCGGGCCTCTTTGATTTTTTCCGCTTCCGGCTCGGTATAGACCTTGAGATCGTCGAACTTGCCCTCCCACTGGCGGGAGAGATGTACCGGAATTTGCAGCTTCGCATCGGCAGAGTTCTGGGCGCCGACGGAGCGGTAAAAATCACGGTAGGCTTCGTGGCACTCGCCGGTGACTATCCTTAGCGCCGGCAGCGGAAAAGCGTAGACCACGATATACAGATACACCTCGTAGGGTTTGCCGGTAGGATCGACACTGATCTCGTCGTCGCGCAACGACATTCTGTTTTTGAGCTGGTTGCGCACGTCGTCAATGAAAGCGTTGTCCTGCGCGGATTCGGCGGCCAAGCGCGGAACTCCCAGGTAAGCCATCCGTTTTACCGACACCTGGTTGCCGCCGAGCTTGGCGTCCCTGCGGGCCATGGGCATGGCGGAGCGCACGAGCCGTTCGACGGCGCCTTCCCAGTTCTGGGCCAACTGCGGGTGCGACAACAGATCGACCTGGCGCGGGTGCGCATCGAAGTCACCCCAGAAGCGCTCCTCGCTGTAGGCGCGGAGCTTGGTGCGCAGCTCACGATCGCCTTTGCGGGTGAAGATCTCGACCAAGTCCCATAGCGTGGGCTCGCCCTTCGCCGGAACGAACTTCTGGCTCAGGAACCGGCGATACTCGGCGCGCGGATCGACATCCATTGGCTGGGCCTGTTCGTTGACCTCCAGCTTGTAGAAGCTGGCCCAATCCTTGGCGCGGTCGAAGAAGCGGATGAACAACACGCTCTCGCCGAAGCTGAGCGACTTCTCACATGCATCCAGAAACTCCTGCGACAACGCCGCCATGGCGGTGGATAGGGCCTGCAACGGCGGGCGACGCTTGGTAAGGTCCTCGACGGCAGCCTTGGCGGCCTTGCGAACGCAGTCCAGGGCGGCGATTTCGGCGCTGGCCAGACAAAACTGCACTTCGGCGTCCCTCAGCCGCGTCAGCAGAGTCTCCTCTACCCATTCGGCCCGGCGCAGAAACACTAGCCCCTTGCTGCGCACCGCCTCGCGCAAATCGCGTAGCACGCCGTCGCGGCGCGCGGCCCATCCTTTGACGGAGGAGGCCGCGGCGGCCTGCATTTGGTCGATCAGGGCCGGTGTCCCCGGACGCGACGGCGCGTAGAGGTCTTTGAGAAGCTCCGTCATGTAGCGCAGGTAGCCATCCTGCGTCTCGGCGTTGCCGGCTTTTCCTTCCTGGCGCTCGGATACCAGGATCTTCAGCCCTCGCGCGTCGTTCTCCAAGGTCTCCCTGACCCACAGCCCCAGAATCTCGTTGACCTTCTGGATGACGGCGCCGGTCTGGTTGCGGATCATTCCGATGGCCGAACCCCAACGCACGGCATCGCTGCCCTCGGCGCCGACTAAAGCGGCCTCCTTATCCCGCATCTGGCGCTCAAGATCATCCACCATGCCGAGCGAGACTACGCCGCTCTTGGGGATCGTTGCACCCAGGACAGAACGGATATTATCCTTATACTCCCCGCCGAACTGCCTGAGGAGGCCTGCCACGTCCAGCCCCAACCGGGACATATCCCCGCGCACGTTATCGCCGATACGCGGGTCGGAGAAGTCGCGGTTGATGTAAGCGGCGATTTCGTGCGCAAGGTGCGAGGCGCAGGCGGCTTTGGCGCGGTCCACCGGAATCTCGATTTTCGACATGCCGCAGGTCGCGTAACGGCGCGCGAAAGCCTGCGGCAGCGTCACGGTCCCAATGGCGATGTTGGTGCCCGCGGCCCCAGCCAGAACCCCGGCCACATTCGAGTAGTGCGAGCGCTTCGAGGTCGAGAAGGGCCCTGGGATGAAATCCCAGTAGAGAGATTCCGCCACCACATCGAAGACCTCGGCCCGATGCTTCTGCTCGAGCGAAGTTCCGCCCTCGTTCTTCATCTCCATGATATAGGCGATATTGAACGGCGGGCCTGGTTGGCTCCTCGGCTTGTCTTTCTCCCATTCCACTTCAAAATTCAGGCTCATGTCCCCCTCGGCGTTGCCGAGGCGCAGGGTATAGTACTCGAGTTCCTTGAGTGCCGCGTAAGCGTTCGCGTAACTGCGCATCGCCACTTCGTCGGCCGCATTGGCGTAAAACACGTTGGGCATGAAGAACATGCCGATGATGCGCTCCAAATTGGACAAGCCCTTCAGGTGGAAGGCCGCATCCAGGAACGTGCCGCACCCGGTCCCGCCGGCGAGAGAAGAAACCAGCACGACCTGGGTCGCGCTGTCGAGAATGTCCGGCGCCGCCAGCTTTCGCTTCCTGAAGAAGTCCTTGGTCTGGTTGATCCTGTCCTGGCTGCGCACCACATCGATTACGTCGCTCAGCGCCGGGTTGATTTTCTCGGCAAACTGGTTGAAATAGGTGAGGCGTCCCACGGCGCGAACGCCCCCTGCGCCGTCGGCGATCTCCGTTCCGAATCGCGCCACCTCGGGCGGGAGCCAGGAATGGATATGCCGATACGAGTTCGGATTGAAGAGAATCTGCGAAAGATCGTCCTTCACCGATCCGTTGAGCAGCGGGATCTTCTCCTGCGGCTGGAATGCCACGGCGTTGAAGACCTCGTCCATTCGCTCACCGAAGGCGAGGTTGTCGCGCGTATCCGTATCCAGCCAGAGGTACGCCGTGCACGGCAGGCCCAGCACCCCCATTCGCTCGTAGAACCTCCGCCGCAACCGCAGCAGCACTTCTTTGCCAGTCCCGCCCAAGCCGAGAAACAGCGTGGGGCGAACCGCGCCTTTCAGACTATCTTGTTCCGGCATATGTCTCTCCTTGTCCGCTTTCTATGCTCGCGCCATCAAATAGACGGCAACGCCTCCGGCAATCAGGCAACCCGCCACAATCAGCCCGATGCGCGAGGCGCCTACCAGCCTCGAAAAGGCCGGCGCCGCCAAGATCAGCACGAGCAACAGCAGAAGCAGCAGCACCCCCCAGTGAATGGTCGCCGAAAACACCAGCACTACGAAGAGCAGCAGAAGGAAAACCGCCACGCTCCACGCGGCGGTGACCGCGGCGGCCACCTCGACCTCGCCGGAGACCAGGACCTCCAGCGTCTGCCTGGCGCTGACCCAAGCGGCCGCCAGGCCGACCAGCAACACCACGAATCGCAGAGCCGGGGGCGAGTCCTCGGGAAAGATGGTCCATGGTCCGCCTCCGCGGAGGGCCATGCCCACCGCCGTGGCGCACAAACCGACGGTCAGCGCCAGCAAAACCAGAAACCCGATCGTCGCCAGAACACGCCACTTCGATTTCTTGTTGGATATCGCCATATTGCACTCCTTTTCGCTACTCCCGATAAGTAGGTTCGTCCGGCTCCGCGGGCGTTCCGGAGGCCGGACTGCGAGCCTCGGCGAACTTCAACAGCGCCGTTCGCCGGCCAATCTTGACCATCATGGGGGTCTCACCCGAGATCCGACCGTCGGATTCCACTAGTTCGGCGCCTTCCGCCGGCACGAACGATCCCTTATGGATTACGCCGGCGGCGTCGCCATCTACCATCACCATTCCGTCTTCCCGCATTACGGTGGGGAGCGGTTGCCCATATTCCGTGCTTGCCGTGGCAACCCAGCGCTTTCCGCCTTTCAACGAACCGGCGGCCTGGGCAACGCCCCACCCGGCCCCGGCCACCACAGCCAGCGCCAGGAGCCCCAGACCCAAAGTCACAGCAATCGGATACCACGGGTATCTCACCCGGAAAGAAACCGGTATGTCCACCTTGACGTCGGTCACGTTGCCGGAAAGCAACTGGGGCAGGGTCTCGATGGCGTAGACCTTGCCACTGAGCTTGGCCGCGTCGATGGCCGGCGCGTTGTAGCGTTCCAGAAAGCTGTCCCGGAAGCGGAAATGCCCCGCCGGCACCTCCAGGTGCAGCGGCACGCTCAACGTCACCGTCTCCACCGACTTGCCTCCCCACGCAGCCTTAAACAGCGACCCGAGATCTTTTTTCAGCCGCACCTTTCCGAGGTTGACGTTGACGGTGTACACCTCGGCCGTCTCGCCCTCCGGGTCGAGGGCCTGAATCCGGTCCGGTCTGATGCCGGTGGTACGCCGTTCGGGCTGCAACAGCGATTCGGGCGCGAACACCGGCTCCACGTTGACGGGGGCAATCTGGGTGTCGACGATTCTGAGGTGCTTGAGCTTGGATCGAAATCGGATCTCCAGTGCGAGCACGATTTCGGTTCCCTCATCGTAGATCCGGCTTTGCCGCGTGGAAGCGGGCGGAGCGTCCACAGTCTTCTCGTCGAGCGGCTTCATCTGCAACGCTTCGGTTTGATACCCGCCCTTCAGCCGATCCAAGAGCGCCTCCAATTGGCGCTCATAGGCCGCCTCGGCGGAGTCCGCCAGCAGAATGCCATAGACCACCACGCCGGATTGTCCGGGCGGCTGGGTGAGCGGCAGGACTACGACGCGTTTCACGGCGTCGCCGCGCAAAATGCCGTAGAAGGCGGTGGTGTTGTAAGCGACCGGGTCGTGAGGGTCGTCCTGGATGTTATCCGTGACGATCCACACGATCGCGAGATGCTGGTCGATCATCGCCTGCAAAGCGCGGTCCAGGTAGGTATCGAACTTGGTGACGGCCAGAGCCTTCAGCGACTTCAGGGGCCGAAGCTCCACATCGAAGGAGAACAGCCGGAGATCCCCGGAATCCGCCGCCACGGCCGAAATTTCCTCGCCGAGCGAAGGGAAAAGGCCGTTCTGGTAATACGGCCGAACGCTGCCGGAGCTGTCGATCAGCAACGCGGTCTGGCAGAAGAGGGGCGCCGCGGCCAGAAGCATGGTCGTCAGGGCGGCAGCCCGGATCGCTAAACGTCCCATATGGAAAACCCCAGACTCTTATCGCCAAAATGCGCCAGCACGAAGGCCGCGCCGCAGGGGTAAAAACCGATCTGATTCTCGATGTTACCGGCTAGCCGCGCATCCCGCGGAGCGCAGCCCTCGTAATAAAACCGAATGCGCCCGGCCCCGACCGAAGAAACGAAAGCCGCTGCGAAGGGGCCGTCCAGAAACTCGGCGCCCGTCGCGCGCAGTTGCTGGTCCTTGACCCTGGTGGCCGGCGCGGGGCCTTTGAACAACTCGATGGCGCCGCTGGCGGCGCCCGAGGTAGGTGTGGTCAAAACGAACCGCCCCGCCGAGTCGCGCGAAACCGCCGAGTGCTCCGTCACCGGCAAACGGGCGCTGTCCTTCGGAAAGTCCTTCAAGCTCATATAGAGGAAGACCGATCCCTGCGCCGGCAAATACACGTCAGAGCCGAAAGTAAGCCAGGGCGATGCGCCGGGGGCGACCAGATAGCTGTGCGGCTCGCGCGGGGACAACAGCGCCGGCCCCTCCACGGCGTAGGGCAACCGGGCTACACCCGAATCGCCGAGCGCCAGGAGGCTGTCCTCGGTGTAGGCGCAGATTCGGCCTTCGACGCGAAGCGAGCCTCCGGCCGGCTGGTCCCCGGGCCGGTCTACGCCCGCGCCAGCTTGCGCGTCACCCTCGACACGAAGCGGGCCTCCGGCCGGCTGGCCCCCGGCGGGGAACTCGTCCACGGCTTCCCGGTCCAAGTGCCGGCGGAGCAGGTAGTAACCGGCAGCCCGCTTCTCCAGGGCATAGATATAGGCACCGTCGGATTCCACCGTGACGTAACCATCCTCGTTCAGATCGGAGAGCAGACGTCCGCCGGGCGACGCCGCAATCCAGGAGAAAGACCGGCCGTTGGCCAAATTGACGGACTTGACCTCGCGCGGGCTGGCCGCCAGCAGATGCGTGCCGCTGCGCGATCCTTCCGCCCCCACCAAGTTACGGATGCGAATGGGCGATCGACCGAAGCCTTCGCCCAGAGTGGCAAAGCGCGCCGCCGAACCCTCCGCCGGATTGATCCTCCAAACGATGCCGGAAAGCGAAAGTGCCCACATAAAGCCGCACCGCGACGCCGGCGCCACCCAGAACTGGTCTGCCGCAGCGATCTCCCGGGCTTCCCGGCCCAGCAAGTCTAGAACTTTCGAACCAACCGCACCCATCGATCGCTTCGGGAATTCGCCCTCGCATCGGCATCGGCGGCAGAAGCGGGCGAAAGCGCGGTTCTGGGCTCCGCACTGTTGGCAGGCAAAGACCGGCTGCCGGCACGTCAGGCAATAGCCCACCTTGGCGGACGACTGGACTTCGCCGGGGCAATCCGCGTATGGGCAGTCCGTCATCCGCACAGGTCCTTTCGCGTCCGCCGTGGGTGGCGGCCATGCAATTAGGTGCCGGCACCTCCCACGGGCAGGCTACACTCACCTTACGAATCTTGGGTTACCTATTTTCACACGTTTCGATCCAAAAATCACGGTTTTTCTCAACACAGGGCGCACGACAACCAGGTGACGAGATCGGCGGAGTGTTTATAGGCAGGCCTGATTTTTCCTATCTGACAGCTTAATATGCTGTCTGATAGGAGGCCCCGTGCCTGATTCCACAACCACCATCGAAGTTCTCCTGCTCCGCCGCGATCACCTCAGGACCCAACTCAGCGGAATTGGCGACATGCGTGCGGGGTCCTTGGTTGAGCGCTTCTGCAAGTGCGGCAAGCCCTCGTGCCACTGCGCCGGGAAGGGTTCGGCCGGTCATGGCCCGTCGTATTCCCTCACTCGTCCGGTGGCCGCGCCGGCAAACAACCGGATGGATCGACCAAGACCCGCGAAGTCAAACTCTGCACGGTGTGGAGTGCGGAAGCCCGCGATGCGAACGGCACTCCCGTACGCGATGAGGGCTCGGTCACCTATTCTGCCGCCATCGAGAGCGGCGCCACCTCCGATCCAACGCAACGGGCCGAGTTTACCGAGCGGGTTCTGCGCGAGACCACGCGACGGCGTTTCTGCAAAGCGGAACGAACCGCGGTCCTGGAGGATGGCGCGGCCTGGATCTGGAACATCGCCCACGAACTGTTCCCCGGCTCGATCGAGATCGTCGACCGGTTCCACGCCGTCATCCGGGCGTGGCTTGGCCACGTCAGCCTCGATGCCACCAATCGTTACGCTGAGATCACGTTGCGCACCAAGCAGGCCGCGGTCGCCGCATGTCTGCCACCTGCGGAAGGGCCGGTGGCTCAGCGCGCGGCGAGACAAAGCGGGAGCGCCGGCGCAGGATCGCCATGTCTTCTTCCGTGTGCTGCCTACTGGTCGATCAACAATGGACCTGGCGCGAGAATCAGGCGCTGGCGCGGCGGTTGTATGTGGCCAAGCTCAAGAGCGGTGCCTGCGTCGAAGAGATCGACTATCGCACCGCTCGTGGACTGGATAAGAGCATGGTGCGAGGGCTGGCTCAGAAGTCAGCTCGGGTCGCCGGCCGACGGCAGTCTGCGCAACTTCCTGGCCAAGCTTAGCTGCATTGATGTGCTGGTGATCGACGACTGGGCCATGGCACCGATGGCCGACGCCGAGCGGCGCGACTTCCGGGAGATCTGCGAGAACCGCTACCAGACCAGGTCGACGATCCTGACCACGCAACTGCCGGTGGCGCGCTGGCGCGAGCAGATCGGCGACCCCACCGCCGCCGACGGCATCCTCGACCGGCTGGTCCACAGTGCGCATCGGGTGGAGATGCGCGGGGAATCCATGCGCAAAAAGCGCGGTGCCCAGCCATCGGGCTGACGCCGCCGGGACCTCTGTGCGCTGAGTGGGACAAAGAGCTGCCGCCCCTTTCCCCGCACCCCTTTCTCTGCGCGGGCGCTTCCTGCGCTTCGCTCCGGATGATTTTGCTTGACGAAGCCGAACACCTCCTGCACTATCGAAGTGCCAACGTAGCTACGCTCCGAACACTGTTCGCCTTCGGCCCGGAATGCTGTTCGCGTTCCCTTTGGAATCAGTGTTCACATTAGCCGGAATCCTCAGTATGCCGCCCTATTGATCGAATCGGAGCGCGAGAGGCGTTGAATGGTGACGATCCCTCTCGCAGACGGCGTGAGGGTGAGGTTCAACTGCTGCCACGTATTCGTCGCGTCGGCGAACGATTCGGCTGCGCGGGTCGCGTGAACGCCGGCGCGCTCGGGTCCACCATGACCTTCAGCACGGCGGAAACCGCCACGCTTGACGCTTGGTGCAACCGCGCTGTGCATTGCCCGAATGCTGCCCGGAGCGCCTGTCTGTACGGCGCGTCGAAGTCCGGCTCCTTCAGCCAACAATACAACGTTTTGGGTGCTGTTTTGACGGGGCGGGCTGCGTCTTCCACACTCCGGTTCGATAGTAGCGCAATAATCGCTTCTTCCTGCTTGGGCCTTAGTTTATTGACATTTTCTGACATTTTTGCCACCTCCACCGTATACATCGCCAGTTCTTCGCCATGGTCGATTCTGTTCAGAATTGCCTTGCTTTTTCAAGCACTTCGGAGTGATCGATGTGATGACCGCGACAACCGCGGGAAACGGAGAATCCCAAATGACGTTCACCATCGACAACGAAAACAACATTACGGCGCATGGCACTCCCGAAGAGGCCGCCGCCGCAACCGCAGCCCCGTTCGATACCTTCGCGAGCCACAAGGACTTGGCGGCATTGGTCGCCGTCTGGCCCACTGAACGGCTGGTGGAGATTTGGAACGCCTTTGCCGGCGTGGCACCCTTCGGCGACCTGAAGCCAGTCAAGAAGTTCACCGACCGCAAGACGGCGGTCACGCGGATCTGGCAAGCCATCCAGAAGTTGGCCCCTCCCGTGCCCGAGGCGGCCCTGAATGCGCCGGCCACCGCCACTGCGACCACGGAGGCCAGCTTCGCCTACGACGCACCCAAGGCCAAAAAGGGCGCGAAGAAGACCAAGCCGAAGCTTGACAAGGCTGCCAAGGCGGCCAAAGCCGCCAAGAAAGCTACGGGCGCGCGCGAGGGCAGCAAGAAGACCCTGGTCCTGGACCTGCTGAGCCGCAAGCGCGGCGCGACCCTTGCGGAGATTGCCAAGGCGACCGACTGGCAACGGCACAGCATTCGGGGCTTCATCAGCGGAACTATCACCAAGAAAATGGGCTTCACGGTCGAGAGCAGCAAGAATGAGGCCAACCAGCGCACCTATCGAATCCCCAACTGAGGCACGCCAGCCTCCCAACCGCCGCCCGGCGACGGGCGGCGGTTCTGCTTCAGTGTGCCTCCCTGCCGACTCCTCCTGCCAACTCATCGAACGCGCGGCCGGCCGGACATCCGAATTCCGCAATGGGCGCGGCGATCTGGGCGACCTGCTCCGGCGAGTGCGTTCGCGCGTTGCGGTCGTAGGTGCGGAGCCTGTCGACGGACCAGATCTCGACGCGCCGCGCCATCGCAGACGTGATCGTTCTCGAAGTAGCCCAGGTCGTACTGGTCGCTGATCGGGAAATGGCAGAAGCCCGGCCCAGGCTCCGTGATCTTCAGGCGCGCGTAGAGCGCTTCCTTAGCCGCGTCGACGCCAATCACCCACAACGGGCGGTTGTCCTTCGCCTTGCTGTGCATCCGCGGCCAGATCGGACGCTGGCCGGCCGCCCCTTTGATCGGGTAGATCTTCGGCAGCGCCCTCCGGCGCATCCGGTCGCTACAAAACTGCTGCACGATCGATTGGTGAAACCCGGAATCCGCGCACGCCGCAGCGATTTCTAGTTCCTGCCCGCGCGGATGCTCGAACGTCAGCGAGAGCACCTGGTCGAACCCATCCCACAGATCACGCTGCGCCGGATCTCCAGGAAGCACGATGTACGCCAGGGACCAAGACTCCTCGTCACGCCGCCAACCCACGATTTCGATCTCAATGCGGTCGGCCTGCAAGTCCGCGCCGAGGGTAATCAGCACAACGCCCGGCGGCAGCATCAGATCCGCGCGGTACGGCCGGCGGCACCCCAGCAACTCGCTGGCGTCGGTCTTGGTGGCGCCAGCCTGCTGGAACGTCTCGGCCAGCACGGTGTTGGTGAACGTCTGCATCCGCTCCGGCGACTTGCGGGCGCGCAGAAAGTCCTTCGCGAGTTGCGACCACGTCGTCCACGGTGAGTACAGCCCGTTGAGCCAGAAGCCAGCCGTTTCGCCACCGCCCGCCCCTTCCGCCCGCCACTGCCCGCGCACCAGCATCTCCGCCTTCTGGTGGTCCGCGATACGCCCGTGGCAGCGCTCGCACTCGTACCATGCGTCGGCGGGTTTGCGGTCCGGCCACTTCACTCCGCTCCAGCGCAGAATCTGGAAGGCGCCGCAGTGCGGGCAGGGCACGTAATACTTCCGCTGGTCCGACTCCAGGTACGCCTGCTCGATCCGGCTCACCTCGGCAACGGTCGGCGTCGACACCATCGCGATCTGCCGGTTGGCGAACGTCGCCGTGCGGCGTATGGCCAGATCCACCGGGTCGCCTTCCTCCGTGCCCGCTGCACCCGTGGACGCCGACGGCGGGTATGCGTCCACCTCGTCCATCAGCAGATACCGCGCCGGCATGGACCGCAGGCCCACGGAGCTGTTGGCACCCGTGACCACCAGCACGCCACCCGGAAACTCCTTCGCCAGGATCGTGTTGCCGGAATCGCGCTCACGCGGGTCGGACACCCGTTCGGCCAGCGTGGACGTGTTCTCAATCAGCGAGGCAATCCTCTGGCGGGAAAACCGTTTGGCAAGCTCGACGGTCGGCTCCACCAGCATCGCCGGGCCGGGCGCGTAGTGGATGATGTAGCCCAGCATGTTCAGCAG
>Ga0181520_10003620_pt1 | contig 26897 bp, 22 predicted proteins | sample PEATcosm2014_Bin_29_FD_132451 | JGI IMG/M metagenome (GOLD analysis project Ga0181520, IMG submission 132451) | Peatland microbial communities from MTU Mesocosm Facility, Houghton, MI, USA - PEATcosm2014_Bin02_30_metaG | ecosystem: Environmental > Terrestrial > Soil > Wetlands > Peat | place...
GGGCCGCCAGCGTGCCGGTGGCCATTCCGCCGATGGCCGGATGAACCCAGCGCGGAATGCCGGTGAGCCGCCTGAAGCGTAAGCGCAACCAAAGCAGCGAATCCGTGAATGCCACCGAAACAATCGCCGCCAGCAGCCCCAGCAGGGCGTACCACACCAGCGACGAGGCATTGCCCAGCGTGTAGGCGCGCGGCACATGGAAGACAGGCGAGTTGCCCAGAATCGAGTGCTCCACCACCGCCGCCAGCGCCGCGGCCACAATCACCCCGGAGAGCATGGTCTGGTCCAGGTCGCCGATCAGCTCCTCCAGGGTGAAGGTGATGGCGGCAATAGGCGCGTTGAAGGCCGCGGCAATACCGGCCGCCATGCCCACCGACGCCATGCGCCGCCGGTTGACCGGCCCCAGTCGCGCGGCCCGAGCCAACAAACTGCTCACCCCGGCGCAGATCTGCACCGTTGGACCCTCCAGGCCCAGCGAAGCTCCCGCGCCAATCTGCATCGCGCACAGGACGAACTTGCCCACGGTCTCCCGAACCGTGACAAAACCAAAGCGCAGAGCATACGCGACTTTGACCTGGGGAATGCCGCTGCCTGCCGCGGCCGGCGCAAAATACGTCAGCCCCAGCCCCACAACCAAGCCTCCCAGCGTCGGCGAGAGAATGGTCCAGAAGACCCAGCTATACCCGGGCGCATGATTGGCGTGATCGATCAGCAGCGCTTCCAACCACCCGATGCTCAGGTGGAAAGCCACCGCAGCCAGCCCGCAAAGCCCGCCGGCAAGAATCGTCACCGCCAGGAGCCGCTGCTGTTCATTGGGCACGCGGTGCATCAGCCAAGTGAGAAACTTGGCGTACAGGCCCTGCAGGCCGACCCAATAGTTGATCCTTGGCTGTTCTTCGAGGGGAATAGAATTCACCCTTCCAGTATAAAAGCGGCGTGGCCCCCCGGCGTGCAGCGTGCCGGCGAACGCCCTGCCAAAGCTCGGGTCAATCGCAAATCGTCGCGCGCCGCGTTTGCGCCTCGCCCTCAATCGATTTATCGTTGACCCACAACTTGAACGAGGTGCACTGTGCAGTCCAGATTCCTTGCCGTCCTTACACTTGCCGCCGTTTCCATCGCCGCCGCCGCACAAATGCCAGACAAACCGCTCATGCGGCCCCGGATCACCGGCATCTCGCACCTGGCGGTTTATACATCGAACCCCGCCGCCACCGAGCACTTTTACGTGCAGGTTATCGGAGCCGTGAAACAGGCCGATCCCGAGAATCCCAAGGGCGTGCGCTATGCCTTGAGCGCCACGCAGTTCATCGAGGTGCTGCCGCTGCCCGAGGGCGCGGGCATCAACCGCCTCGATCACACTGCCTGGAACACCACCGACGCCGAAGCTCTGCGCCGCTGGCTCGGATCCAAGTCCTATAAAGTCCCCGGCCAGGTGGAAAAGGGCGCCGACGGCGGCTTCTGGTTCACCGTCAAGGATCCCGAGGGCAACAAGGTGGAATTCGTGCAACTCCCTGACCCTCTGAAGCCGCTGCCGGCCCCCATGGCCATCGGCCACCACATTATTCACGTGGGCTTTATGGTGCATAGCCGGACGATCGAGAATCTGTTTTACCGCGACCTGCTGGGGTTCAAGCCTTATTGGTATGGCGGCATGACGGAGGGCCGCACCGATTGGGTGAGCCAGCAGGCCCCCGACAGCCACGACTGGCTGGAGTACATGCTCACCTTTGGCAACACGCCGGTGGCGGAGAGTGCCGGCATTCCGGCCGGGATGTCGAAGCGCGACCTGGGCGTTCTGGATCATTTTTCGATCGGGGTGGACTCGGTGGATGCGGCCTTCAAGACGCTGAAAGACGGCGGCCGCCTTGCCGGCGTGGATGCGCAGGAACACACCCAGATGGGCAAAGACGGCAAGGGGCAGTTCAACCTCTGGGACCCGGACGAAGTGCGTGTGGAGCTGATGAACTTCCACGCGACGGAAAAGCCCTGCTGCTCGGCCTTCACCGCGGAAGACCCGGCGGAGTAAGCCGGCGGGTGACTCGCTCTGCCCGTTCATCGGCTGGAGGCCCAGGTCTGGGCCTCCACAAAGCACAAAACTCACCGCCTCGGTCCCGAATCCCGGGCGGGCTCTTCCCTGGAGATACAGTCGCACGCGGTTTCCCAGGTCCCCAAAAGCGAGGGACCTGATGGGGCATCCAGCACCGTCACCGCCTCCCCTTCAAGCCCCGCCCACCTTCCGCGCTAAAATCAAAGACAAGATGCCCGCCACGCTATCACCAGAAGTCATGGCCAAGTACGAGCCCGTCATCGGACTCGAAGTCCACGTCCAGTTGCTCACGGCCAGCAAGGCCTTCTGCGGTTGCGCCAACCATTTCGGCATGGCCCCCAATACCAACATCTGCCCGGTGTGCCTGGCCCTGCCCGGGGCGCTACCGGTGTTGAACGCCAAGGCCGTGGAGTTCGCCACGCTGGCCTCGCTGGCCATCAACTGCCAGGTGCGCGAGCGCTCCATCTTCGCGCGCAAGAACTACTTCTATCCCGACCTGCCCAAGGGCTACCAGATTTCGCAGTTCGACAAGCCCATTGCCGAACACGGCTGGATCGATGTGCCCACGGCCGAGGGCGGCACCAAGCGCATCGGCATCACCCGCCTGCACATGGAAGAAGATGCCGGCAAGAGCATCCACGACGGCTTTTCCGACTCTGCCACCCGCACCTACCTCGACCTGAACCGATGCGGCACGCCGCTGGCCGAGATCGTCTCCGACCCCGACATGAACACCCCCGACGAAGCCTTCGAGTACCTCACCCGCCTCAAAGAGATCCTGCTTTACTGCGGCGTCTCCGACTGCAACATGGAAGAGGGGTCGCTGCGTTGCGACGCCAACGTCAGTGTCCGTCTCAAAGGCGAAGAGCGCCTCGGCACCAAGGCCGAAGTCAAGAACGTCAACAGCTTCCGCTACGTGCGTATGGGCATCCAGTACGAGATCGAACGCCAGATCGAGGTGATCGAGTCCGGCGGCCGCGTGATTCAGGAAAGCCGCTTGTGGAATGCCGCCGAGGGCCGTACCTATTCCATGCGCTCCAAGGAGCAGGCCCACGACTACCGCTACTTCCCCGAGCCCGACCTGCCGCCCCTGGTTCTGACCCCGGAATTTATCGAACGCAAGAGAGCAGAGCTCCCCGAACTGCCCGAAGCGCGACGCGCCCGCATGATCGCCGAATACGAGATTCACCCCAAGGACTCGTTCACGCTGACCGCCTCCCGCGAGTTCGCAGATCGGTTTGAAGCCGCGGCCAAAACCGCTCGCAACCCCCGGCGCGTGGCCAATGTGCTTCTCAGCGAGGTCGGCGGCCGCCTCAAGGCCCTGAATCTCGAGCAGCACCACTCGCCCGTCTCCATGGCCGGCATTGTGCTGGCTGCCGACCTGCTCGATGAAGACAAAATCAGCTCCAAGCAGCTCAAGCAGCTCTTCGATGTCTGCTTTGAAAAAGGCGAGGACTTCGCCGCCGTCTACGAGCGCGAGAAGCCGCAGCAGATTACCGACACCTCGGCCATTGAAGCCATGATCGATCGGGTCATTGCCGCCAACCCCAAACAGGTGGAGCAATATCGCGCCGGCAAGACGACCCTGGCGGGCTTCTTTGTCGGCCAGGTCATGCGTGCCTCCAAGGGCCAGGCCAACCCGGCCCTGCTCAATGAACTCGTAACCAAGAAGCTCGACGCATAACCGCAGCCTGGATCGCCGCGGCGCATCGCTAACCCGCTAACTTGCTAACTCCGCGCAGCGGAGGCTAACTTGCTGCATCTGTGCTCAATACACCCCTCGCACCGGTCCGCTCATGGAGCGGTCAATTCCCAATGGCCGTCTGCGGAACTCCGCAGGCGGCCATTGCGTATTCACCTCCAGCCCATACCGGGCCAAATCGCTTCAAGGAGATTGCCGTCATGGTCCTGAACAAAAGCGTGGTGTACCTGCTGGTCCTCACAGGCGCAATTGCCGCTGTTCTGTCCGGGTGCAAAGTGGGCGACATGGATAGCGTGGAACAGAACGGGGGCGGCTCGGGACCGGTCAATGTCTCCAAGATGGGCGGCGATATCAATATTGTGGACGCCCCGCATGGAGCCAGCCTGAACACCATGGGCGGCAACATCCACGTGGGCAAGGCGGCGGACTTCGCCAAGGTACACACCATGGGCGGCAACATCGTCATCGATCAAGTGGATGGGTACGCCGATGCCAGCACCATGGGTGGCAGAGTCACCGTCAACTCCGCCAACGGCCCACTGAAGGCAACCACCATGGCCGGAGACATCAAGGCCCGCATCGTCGGCACTTCTTCCAATGAGCGGGATATCGAGCTGTCTTCCATGGCCGGTACCATCGAGTTGACCGTGCCCAAAGACTTCCCCATGGATGTGAGAATCACGCTGGCCTACACCAAGAACGCTTCGAGATCCTACCAGGTGGTTGATAGCATCGGGCTGATTCAACAGACAAGCGACGACTGGGAAACCTCCATGGGCACCCCCCGCAAATACATCCGCGCCAAAGGCCGCGTTGGCAGCGGATTGAACCACGTGACCATCAAGACCACCAACGGCGACGTGATCGTCAAGCAGGAGTAGGGCGGGCGATCCGCTTTCAAGCTCCTCTACGGATCCGCTCCCGATCTCGCCATCCCTGCTCATCGAGACCCCGGATGAGCAGATACACGATCAGTGTCCCTTCGCCGAGCACTCCCACAATCATCGGAAAGGGTGAAAGGGTGCGGCTCAGGCTGGGGGAGATAGTGGTCAGCCAGCAGACACCGGCACATGCCATCGAAGCACCTACAGCCTTTGGCATGAGGCGCGAACGCACGATCAGGCCGGCGATCAACAGGCAGTAAATGCCGAAGAAGACGAAATTGCTAAGGTGAGGCGGCATGTAGCCCAGGATAGGCAACCAGCAACCCAACATGCTGGCCAACGCCGCCACTGCGGAGACCCATGGATTCACACTCCGGAATAAGTGCCACAGCAGTAAGGTGACACCCGAGTAGAGTATGGAAGCTACCAGGTTGACCGCATTCCCCGCAGCCTGCATATTGCGGCTGAGCAGCACCATCGCCGCAATTCCTGCGATCATGTTCAAGAGGTAAAGCACGCCGGTCAGGCGCGCCTCCCCCTTCGGTGAAGTCGTCATGGAAGCAGTTACGTGGTAACGATCCGCATGGTTCCACACCCCGGATCCCGAATTCGCAGGATCTCGTTTGTCGCCGCACGGCCGGCCGGGCGCGGGACGAAGCGATTGACCCGGCCCTCAAACAGCGATGAGGTCTCCCATCCTTGCGCTAGCATTGACGAGCCCGATTGAACAGAACATCGTAGCTGGCGCCACTCCCGGTCTGCGGGAATTCCCCGAACCCCGCGGAAACTTCAGGGAAACTTTCCTGCGTCAGGCTGCGTATGGACCTGCAGGAGAAAATCATGAAGTTACTTCGTCTTATTTCAATCTGCCTGCTAGGTGTGTGTGCTTTGGCGCACGGACAGTCTTCCGCCAAGCCCGTCGCAATTTCCGATGGGCAGAGGTCCTTCGACTTGATGAAGACTCTGGCGGGGAATTGGAAAGGTCCGATCGCGACAGACAATCCTGCCTGGTCGACGGACCAGCTAATGCCCCTTTCCATCCGCGTTGCGTCGCATGGAAACGCGTTGATTCACGAGTTGAATACTGGCGGCCCGGAGGTCACGGTTTTCTATGTCGACAGCGATCGCTTGACGTTGCTTCACTACTGCGATTTCGGAAACAGGCCGCATATGGCGGCTCGGCCCTCGGCGGATGGGAAGACGGTGGAATTCGATTTGATCGATGCCCCCGGCAGCAACCAAGTGGGGCATGTGAGCCACGCCGTCTTCACCATTGTTGACGCGAACCATCATTTGGAAGACTGGACGTTCACGCTGGCCGACGGCACGCTCGTGCACGGCCATCTGGATTTCAAGCGGGTGCAGTAGAGGCTTAGACCCAACGGAATCGGGAATAAAAGAAGTCGAGCACGAAAGGAAGCAATGATAGACCGAGCGCAACGAACGGCCGCGAAGATCTTCGCGGCGACCTATCTGCTGAGCATGGCCATCCTCATGACGGTGTTTCCGCGCTTTTATGCGCCTTACCTGGTTTGGGATAACGGCGAGGAGACGGCGCGTCGCTTTATTCACCACGAAGAAGCCATCCGCATCTATCTGGCCGGCGCCTTCGTGCATGGGGTGGGAATGCTTGTGCTGTTGACGGCACTCTATGTGCTGCTGCGGCCGGTCAACCGCGGGATGGCGCTCTTTGCGGCCTTCAGCAGAGTCATCTATGCGGTCTTCTGGTTCATTTTTATCCTGGACATGCTGGCCGCACTGCGATTTCTGACCGGGGCGGGCGCGCTCCAGGGGTTTGGAGCGAATGGGCTTGCCGCGTTGGCCGGGGCGCAATTGGATACCGGCCGGGATGCCTATTACATAGGTTTGGCTTTCAACGCGCTCGGATCGGCGCTGTTTGCCTGGGTGCTCTATCAGTCGCGGTACATTCCGCGGGTTCTGGCCCTATGGGGCGTCCTCAGCGCTGTTTATGAGGGGTTCTGCGGCATTGCCTATCTGCTGTATCCGAGATTTGGGATCATGCATTCGCCGAACTGGTACGAGTTGCCGCCGATGACCTTCGACGTCTTGCTCTGCCTCTGGCTGCTCTTCCGCAGGCTGAAAGCGCCGGAAACGGCGTTGGCTTCTCCCGCCGCAGCCTAACCTGGCAAGGAACAGCCCGGCGAGAACCGGTCGATGACGGCTCGCCTTTCACTGGCGCCGGGGGCGCTCGACGGCCGATCGGTGTCTTTCGCAATCTGTGTCTAGGTTGTGCTTAGTGCTGCCAGCTCTTGTACACGAATTCGAGGCTGTAGCCGTCCGGGTCCAGGACGTTGGCTGCATAGTAGCGCGGGTCGTAATAGAGTCGAGCGCCCGGTGCGCCATGATCCTTGGCTCCCGCAGCAAGAGCGGCGGCATAGGCATCGTCCACTTCGCTCTGGCTGTTTGCCACGAATCCAACATGCGCTGCGTGGCTGTCTGCGCAACCCTGTCTTAACCAAAAGAAGATCCGTCCGTTTGCCCCGAATCCCTTCAGGTCCGGATGGCCAGGCGGCCCGTCTTTGCCGTCATAGTCGACGCGCGTTGTGATGCCGAGAGGGGCCAACGCCGCAGTGTAGAACGCGATCGAACGCTCGACGTCGTTCACCGTAAGAAAAACGTGATCCAGCATGGGTTTCCTTTGGCTCGTGGGGATGGGAACGAATGCGCAACTTCATTCCTTTAGGCAGATATTACTACCGGCAAGCAAACCAGGGTCCGGTAGCTGATGGGCCCAGGCTTCCAAGAAGCAAATTGCGTCACTGAAGTTGGGTGCCCTGGGTCCCTCCCGTTTGGCGACCCGGGAGATCGCAAACCCCAACCGGCCCACTCCGGGCTTCTCGGCTGATCTGGGCCTATAACCGGCGCTGCTTCCATCCGGAAAGCCTTCGACTACCCACGCGAGCGCAGTGCAATGTCTATTCTGAGCCTGGTTGCGTTCGCGGAAAGCGATTCAACTCCTGAACTTCCGATCACCGGCGATGCGGAATTCCGCCAGAGTTTCTCCATTGATCGCGCTTGCGCCACCGATGCAGCCGTTGCCTCTCAAGGGATAGAAACGAGCTGCGGGAGTTTTCCAAACCAAAAAAGCGCCCATGGGGCAGGTTCTCACCTGGCGGTCTGCCCCAATGCGCATCGCAGCCCTATTTCAGCTTGAGCTCGCAGATGAATTCCTTGCGCGCATCCCAGGAGCTGACCGTCTTCACGGCGCTTTTCTTACCGTCCTTTTCCGCCCAAAGCTCATGGTCTTCAGCCATATTCACCTGGGTGAAGCGGAACTTGCCGTCCGCGGTGGTCGTATAGCTGCGGATGGACTTGGTCTTCAGGTCCTTCAGGAAAACGGTTGCGCCTGCAATCGGCGTGGAATCCGCGTCCTCCGCGAATCCCGACACCACCCGCTGGCCCATATTCTGAGCCTGCGCCACAGCCGGACCCACCATCGGCCCGTTTAGCCTGCCCAGCGCTCCTGTTGGAACTACCCCCACTGCCAGAGCCGCAAACGCCATCCCTGTCAGCAAAACCGTTCGGGGAATCCTCACTCGTCCTCCTCTTCTTCGAATAGCTCGTCGTCCTCGTCCAGGTCGTCGTCCACCCGCGTCAACTCCAGCGGTTCAACGCCCACCACCTCGTACTCGGTTCCACATTCGGCACAGGCGAGAACATCGCCTTCTGCTACCTCGTCCATTTCAACGTCTAGTTCATTCTCGCATTCAGGGCAGTTCGGCATGGCAGCCTCCTCTCTTTCCAAAGGCATTTCAGTTCGTAAGATGACGGTACCTTACGGTACGACATGGCTATCTTTAGGGAAAAACCATCCTCAGGTCAAGGGGCGCGGACACTGCCCGCGACTCCCTCTGCCTGGCAAACGAAAATTCCCCGGGATTTCTCCAGGAGCCGTGCCTTTTGACGCACGGCCCCTGCAAAAGTGCTTATCGTCAGCCTCCCAGGATGGCGTGAATAAAATCCGCTTTGGGCTCAAATCGACTCCGGCTGCGATTCAGCCATGACACCCGTACGCCATACCGTATACCCTGTTGTCTACGATGCCCCGGCTTGGATCCAGTCCGTTTTCCTTTCCCGACTTCCGTGGCGCCACCCGCCGCCTGGTTCTGCTCAATATCTTTGCCTACTTCGCCCTGGTGTTGTTGCAGTTGGCGATTCCAACACCGGAGATCCCCTTCGTCGACCGGTTCGGCTTCATCCCCAGCGCTTTCCTGGCGCATGGCTGGCTGTGGCAGCCTCTCACCTACAGCTTCGTTCACCCGCCGGCCCTGCTCATCGGAACGGCCCTCGAGCTGATCTCGTTGTGGTTCATGGCAGGGTTCCTTGAGAACCTCCATACCCCCAGCTGGGTCATGGGTCTTTACGTCTGGTCGGTGCTGGGCACCGCTGCCGCCGCCACCGCGCTCTACGCCGGGGCCCACGCACTGGGCTATTCCATTCAGCAGGTTGCGCTCTTCGGCTGCGTGGGGGGCATCTTCGGACTGCTGGTCGCCATTGGCACGCTCTACGGAGAGATGGAGTTCCTGCTCTTTTTCACCATTGGCATCAAGGCCAAGTACCTTGTGGCCATTTACGCCCTCATCAGCATCGCCATGCTCTTTGGCGAGCAGAAATTGTATGCCTTCGCTCAGTTGGGCGGAGCCCTGGCCGGGCTGATTTATGTCAAGCTTGCCCCCCGCCGCGGCGCTCAGCTTGTGGGCGTCGTCGGTGTCAGCGAAAAGTGGTACGCCCTGCGCAACCGCTACTATCGCTGGAAGCGGAGGCGCGCCGCTCGAAAATTCGAAGTCTACATGCGCTCCCAAGGCCGCACCGTGCATATGGATGGTCAAGGCAAGCGGCTGGACGACGACGCCAACGACAAGAAGCGTTGGAATTAGCAAAGCTCCTCATGCTGAAAATAGGAGATGGGGTTTCCGTGCTGCGGGAAGCCTCTGGGTGTCAGGGCACGGCTTCAGCCGTGCCGATAAGCCCAATAGAATGAGTGAGGCTTTAGCCCCTGAGGCATGCTCCTCGGGCCCATCGCACCAACATATGCCCGTTTCAGCAGCCCGTCGGGCCGCTGAAACGACTACTGCCGATCTTTCCCTTGGTGCCGGAGGTTTTTTACGGCATACATCGCACCGTCGGCGACCTTGAGCAGTTCTTCCCGCGTTTCCCCGTTTTCCGGGAACAGGGCCACTCCGATACTCGCTGCCCCATGAATTTTGATTCCCGCTACCACGAAGGGTTCATTGAAGCAGGCTTCCAGTCTCGCGATGATTCGATCCAGATCGGGATGGCAATGCTGCAGCATCACCAGGGCGGCGAACTCGTCTCCGCCCAGGCGGGCAAGCATATCACCGCCCAGCAACTGCCGGTTCATGCGCAAGGCCACTTCCTGCAGGTAGAGATCTCCTACGTGGTGCCCGTAGGTGTCGTTGATCGGCTTGAATTTGTCCAGGTCGATGTAAATCAACCCGAGCGTCATCCCGCTTGCACCGGCTTCGACGATCTTCGCATCGATGAACTTTTCCAGCGCGAAGCGGTTGGGAATCTCGGTCAGCAAATCGAACTCCGAACGGCGGCGCAGGTCGGAATACAGGCGTCTGGTCTCAATCGCCAGGGTTACCAGCCGCGCCCCGTTATGCAGAGCCAGGGTCTCCTCGGGCGTCGGCTTGATCCAGGTGTCGAGCCCGGCAAACAGGGTCCCCAGCGCCGGCCCCGAGCGGGCTACGATCTCCTTCTGCACAATCCGTAGTTGATTTGTCTCAGGTGGGCAATCCCCATGGACGGCGCCATCCCCGATCAGGCACCAGCAAGGAGCGCCATGCAGCATCGATGACACCATTCCGGCAATATCGTCAATGATTTCTCCCAGCGGCTGCGCCCCGTTGATGCCTTCCAGAATATGGCTCCGTTGCCGTTCGACCTCCGCCGATGCAGCCACATGGCGGCGCACCTTCCGTTCCAGGGTCCAGCCCCGGACCCCGCCCAGCGTCATCAGCACTAGCAGCACGCCGACTAGGATCGTCAGGTTACGCACGTTGAGCAACGAAGGTTCTTGAATCACGACAATGTCGTCAAACGTGCGCATCAACAGATTGAAGGGAACATCCCCGGCAAACGGATCGGAGCTCTCCAGAATGCAGACCCCGGAGACCCGTACAACCGATCCCAGCGGGATCAGCTTCATGGGATGAGTCTGCAGATCCTCCCCATAACCGTGGTGGTAGATGGCAGAGAAAATGTATCCGTCCGTCTGCAAGACATACTCGTCCTGGGAGTTTTCCCGAACCTCGCTGACTACGCGCCCTTCGATCGATACCAGGTCGTAGAGGTTCCTGCTCAAACTGAGCTGGGCCCTGGTCACCGGCCGCGGAATCGCAGGAGCGCGGTCCTGACTCTCTTCGATTTGTCCACCATCGAGAGTCAGGAAGCCATCCTCCACGGTGGGGAATCCGGTAGCCTCGGCGTGGTTGCCAACATGCAACGGCTTCTCCTCCAAGGTCATCACACGCAGGCTCTTGTCGCCATTTTGAAGCACCGCAAAGGCGCCGGCCTGATAGTAGGTCACGGTGCCTTCGACCTTGACTCTTTTGGTCTGGTCGGTCACGTGATAGCTGGAAAAGATTTCATCCATCGGAGTGGAGGGAAGGGACCAGGGGCTGGCGACGGCGCGTTTGATAACTTTCACAGAATCGAGTGTCGAGACGTGAAGCACGATGCCCCTCACCTCCATCTTGCCGTCGAATTCTCCGCCCGCAACACCGGTAATCTCCACCTCGGCATCCAGCAGATCTTTGGTCGTGTTTAGATTGCCGTTGTCCAAATACGCTGAGACGATGCCCCCATCGGTCACCACCTCCAAACTCGTGCTCAACACATTTGCGTGGTCAAGAAGCACTGCCGAGCGAATCACGCCATGCAGGGTGACGACTTCGCAATCGTGTTTGGCATGACTCAACTCATCGAAAGTGGTCGCCACAGCCTTCGGAACATTGCCGTGCCGAAGCACCGTGATGCTTTGGCTGGCCACGATGGGATGAAAGCTGTCTGCCGTGGTTCCCTGAATCAGTACACGGTCGCCGGCAACCAGTTTGGCTCCGGCCGGCGGGACGACGTACATCGCCACGCCGTCGTCCTGCACAAAAAGGGTGGATTCATAGCCCCGGAAATAAGTAACCGTGGCTTCGAACGAGACCGGCAGTTTGTGGCTGGCCTGGGCATTGGTGAGGCTGTGAATTGCGCGCAGCGTGGTGATTGGCGCCGGCTCCGCTGCCCAGGCAGCCGGCAAAAAGGCCAGGACAAGCGCGGCAAGCGCTGTAATCGACTTCTTCATGAATGAGAATCCAATGCTCCGAGGCTGGTGACGATGGCCCATTGAATTCTCTATCGGCGGGCGGCGACTGCGAATCAATGTTTGAGGCGCATTTACAGGTCACAAACTCGCTTCAGATCGAAAACCCATCGTTTTGTGGCGTGGATCCCGGTTTGCCGGTGATCGACCGCGCCTTTTGATGCGGTTTGCGGTGGTGCTTGGCCGCATACATGGCGGCGTCCGCGAAGCTCAGCAGGCCGTCTTTGGTGGCGGCGTTTTCAGGATAGAGAGCGATGCCGACGCTCGCCGAGCCGTGCAGCAGATAGGCATCCGCCGCAAACGGATCGTCAAAACACCTCTCCAGACGCAGCGCAATCTCCTCCACCTCGGCGCGGTTGCGGACCTGAGGCACCAGCACGGCAAATTCGTCCCCGCCCAATCGCGCCAGCACATCCGCGGGCCGCAATTGCCGCTTCATGCGAATCGCCACCTGTTGCAGGTAGAGATCCCCGACCTGATGCCCGCATACGTCGTTCACCTGCTTGAACTCGTCCAGATCGATATAGATCAATCCAAAGATCCCGGCGGTTTTCCGTGCTTCCAGAATCATGGCGTCCAACTGCCTGTCCACCGAAAAGCGGTTATGGATATCGGTCAGCAAGTCGTACTCCGAACGATGGATCAGATCGGTGTAGAGCCGTCGCGTCTCAATGGCCAGAGCCGCGAGACCTGCACCCGTCGAGAGTGCCTCTGCTTCGTTGGGTCCGCCCACGCTCAGCGGATCCAGACCCGCGAAAATCCGGCCAAGCGCCGGACCGGTGCGCCCTGGAATCTCTTCCCGGGCAATGCGCAACCCACCCAAATCGGAAGGGGGATTGCCCAGACGCGCGCCCCCGGAAACCTCGCACCAACAGGGCGCCCCGCCCAACTTGAACGAGACCAGCCCGGTAATCTCTTCCAGGATTTCGGCCAGGGGCCTGACCCCGTTGATGTCTTCCAGAATGCGGCTCCGCCGTCGTTCAAGGGCTGCCTCGGCCTCGATCCGCCGCGCCAGGGCGGACGAATGCAGCCGCAGCTTCCGCTCCAGTGTCCAACTGCGCAGGCCGGCGGCAAACGCCACAAGCACCAGCAATCCGACGGCCAGCATCAACCGCTGCATGTTCCACCATGGGGGCTGGGCAACCTCCACCACGTCGTCAAACGACCGCAACAGGATGTCGAACGGCACCTGCGCGTTGAAGGGCTTCGAGTCCTCAAGCACGCAGATGCCCGTCACCCGCACCCTGGTTCCCGCCGCCACCTGCTTCATCGGCTGAAGCCCGGTCTCGGGATGATGGTAGATCGCCGTAAAGAGCTGGTTGTCGGCAAACAGCACAAACTCGTCCTGCGAGGCCTCCCGAACCGCCGTCACCACCTCGCCCTCGATGGAAACCAGGTCGGAGGGATGGCCGCTGCCGGTCAGTTGCCTCCAGGTCAGAGCCAAAGGCTGCACCGGGGCTCGCACTTGGGTATCCCTGACCTCCGCATGAGTCAGCTCCAGCAGCCCGTTTTGCGCGCTGGGGAATCCGATCGCATCCGCCACATCGCCGATCTGCCACGGTCCCCGAGTCCGCGTAGCCAGCCAAAGGCTCTTGCTCCCATCTTGGATAACCATTGCGGTGCCCGGCTGGTAATACGTGATGGCCCCGTGAATGCGAAGCCTCTGAGACAGGTCGCGCACATGATAGGTCGTGATGATCTGGTCCATGGGCGTTACAGGAAGCGTCCAGGGATCGACTTGCGCTGCAGCCAGCACCTTCACGTCCGCGAGTTTTGACACGTTCAGTTGCGCGCCGATGCCCTGCATCTTGCCGTCGAACAACAGCCCGGCGACTCCGGTTACCGATACTTCCGCATCCAGCCGGCTCGACAGCGCCGCGGCCTCTTCCCCGTCGATGAACGTTTCAATGTACCCCCCCTCGGTCTGCATCTCCACGCGACCGACCGTGTGCATCGGCAGGCGCGAATTGCGCACATCCTCCCGCTTTTGCATGTCCACCGTGCGAATCACCGCCCGCACCGTGACCAATTTGCAGTCGTACTTGCCGCGAATCAACTCATCGAATGTAATTGGGATGGGTTTCGGAAGGGCGCCATGGCCGATCGCCTTGATGTTCCTGGTTACCACGATGGGCCTGAAACTGCTCTGCGTCGTCCCCTCAATTCGGATCCGATCCCCCGGAACCAGCGCCGCATCCGTCTCGGCGTTCACATAGATTGCGTCATCGCCGTCCTGCACAAAAAGCGTTCGTTCCGATCTCCGGAAGAAGGTTACGGTGGCCTCGAAATCCACCGCCAGGCCGAGGCCCGCCTGGGCATTGCTGAGTTCCTGAATGGAGTGCAAGGTCGTCAGAGGACCGCCCGCGGCCCATGTTCCTGGCACCGCCCATGCTACGACGATCGCGAGCGCGTATATCAGTCTTCTCATCGGCTTTACCGGTTCAATGCGCTGCAGTCATGCCTCCCAGATATCCATCGGCGGTATCTCCCCGTTCCGGGTGCTTCACGCGGGAAAATCACCGAATCGACGGGACTGGAACTTCTCCCGAGGTTCAGGTGCCGCAATTGTACTCTTTTGGGAATTTGGGACCTGTGCCGTGAAGGCGCCGCCCCTGTTCGAAATCCCGAAACGGGACCGAGAAACTTACTCCGAGACAGCGGCTGGTTCTAGCTCGTCGGGTCCTGCAGGCTTTGAACATCCGACGGGTCGCAGATGGCCGGATCGCGGCGCTTGCGGGCGTTTTTGGCGACGTACATGTAAGCATCCGCCGTGGTCAGAAGCGTGTCCTTGGTCCGGGCGTCTTCAGGGTAGATCGCAATCCCCACACTGGCCGAACCGCGAAGAATGTAACCCTCCACGGCGAATGGATCGTCGAAGCAGCGCTCCAGGCGTGAGGCAATCTCTTCCACATCGGCCCGGCTGCGCACCACACCCACCAGCACCGCAAATTCGTCGCCGCCCAATCGCGCCAGCATGTCAACGGAACGAAGCTGCCGCTTCATCCTCTGGGACACGTCTTGCAGGAACAGATCGCCAATTTTGTGCCCATAGCGGTCGTTGACCTGCTTGAAATCGTCCAGATCGATGTAGATCAGGCCGAAAATACTGGCCTTCAGACGAGCTTGTTCAATCTGGGCTTCCAGACAGCGGTCCAGCGAGAAGCGGTTGTGGATGTCGGTAAGCAGATCGAACTCGGACCGGTGCAGAAGATCCGAATAAAGGTGACGGGTTTCGATGGCCAGTGTGGCCAGCCCGGCAGCCAGTGAAAGCGCCTCGGACTCATCGGCGCTCGGCTCGGAGGATCCTGTCGCACGCTCGTCCAGACCGGCAAAGATCGTCCCCAATGCGGGGCCGGATCGTGCCGGTATCTCCTTGCGCAGGATGCGCAGCCCTTGGTCCTTGGGATGGTCGCCCAGCCGCGCGCCATTGGAGATTTCGCACCACGCCGGAGCGCCATGGAGGCTGAACGAAACCAGCTTGGTGATCTCTTCCAGGACCTCGGCCAGCGGCCTCGATCCGTTAATGTCCTCCAGGATGGCGCTGCGACGCCGTTCCAGGGCAGCCTCGGCCTCGATTCGCCCGGCCATCGCCGCCGTCTGGCGGCGAACCTGACGCTCCAGAAGCCATCCCCGAGCCCCCACCACCAATACCGCCGCGAACAGCAGTCCGGCCAGCATCGACAAATTACGAACATTCAGCAGCGACGGATTGGCCACAACCACCACATCGCCCGGCGATCCCAGCAGGATATTGAACGGGACTTCCGCCCCGGGGACGATGTCGGTCGGATCCGAGACCACGCAGATCCCGGTCACCCGAACGATCGATCCCATGGGGATGCGGACGATCGGCGCCGGCGGACCGCCGCCTACCGGATGGTGGTAGATCGCGCTCAGCAGCCGTCCATCCGATTCCAGCACATACTCGTCCTGTTCGGCCTCCCGCACCTGGAAAGCCACCCGCCCTTCGATGGAGACAAGATCGTTCTGGTGGCCCTCCGATTTGTTCGAACTCCAAAAGCCCAATTGAAGCCATCTCATCGTCTGCGGAATCACCGGGGCAAAGATGTGGGTGTCCTGAATGGTGGCGTCGGTCAAGGTCAGAAGCCGGTCGTGCGCATCCGGAAACCCGGTCGCGTCCGCTTCGTCGCCAACCTGCAGCGGCTCCAGCGTGTGGGTCGAGAGCCACAGGCTCTTCGAACCCTCCTGCAATACCACCGCCGAGCCCGGCCGATAGTACGTAATCGTCCCGTGCACCCGCACCCGAGGCGAAAGATCGTGCATCTGATAGCCGGCCAGAATCTTGTCCATGCCCGTCACCGGCAAGGACCACGGGCTGGCTCCGGCAGGCTTCAGCACGCGAATATCTTTGAGGCCGGCCACATAGAGAACCACCCCGGTCACTTGCATCTTGTTGTCGAATTTGCCGGCCGCCACCGCGGTCAGTTCCACATCGTCATCCAAGAGCCGTCTCAAGGCCGATTCATCGTCGCTGTCCACGTCCGCTTCCAGGTGCCCGGAGTCGGCCAGCAGTTGCAGCCGGCCACTGTGCCCGGAAGGGGTTTGGCTGGCAACCAGGTCCGCAGACCGCACCTTGGCTCGGAACGACACCACCATGGAGTCGTGCTTGGCGTTGATCAACTCCTCGAAAGTCGTGGCCAACGGTTTAGGCAGTTCCCCATGACGGATCAGCTCGATGATTTCGCCCTGGACGATGGGCCGAAAACTCCCCTGCGTCACGCCCTTCACCAAGATCCGGTCCCCGGGAGTCAGTTGCAGGTGGCCCGGCGGCCGGACGAAGATGGCATCGTCGCCATCCTGCACAAACAGCAGATTCTCGTATCCCCGGGAGTAGCCGACTGTGGCCTGGAATTCGACCGGAAGGGAGTGACTGGCCTCGGCATTGCTCAAAACATGAATGGCGTGCAGCGACGTCAGGGGCGCCGCAGCCGCCGGCCAGGCGACCCCCGTCCACAAAGAGAAAAGTGCACACGCCCCAAACAGTTTCATCATGCTGAAAATCCAATACTTCCAGTGTGGTTTCGTAATTGCCCATTGAGCTTATCGGCTGCCTCTTGCAACTGATCATCTTCATGCGGCAAGACGTTCGGTATGTGCGACGAAGCGCGCTCGTCCAAGACGAAGGACCAATTCTCGCGGTCCAGCCACTAGCTTCGATCCTGCGAGCCGATGTCCGATTCTTCCAGCGCCGCGCCCAGCTTGCGCGTGTTCTTGCGGACATACATGGCCGCGTCGGCGGTGATCAACAGGCTGTCCTTGGTGATCCCGTCCTCCGGATACAGTGCGATACCCACGCTGGCGGTGCACTCCAACCGATGCCCCTCGAGCAAAAACGGCGCGTCGAAGCAGCGTTCCAGGCGCAGCGCCACTTCCTCCACCTCCGCCCGGTTCCGCACCACCCCCACCAGCACCGCAAATTCGTCGCCTCCCAGGCGCGCCAACAGATCCTGCGCACGGAGTTGCCGCTTCATCCGCTGCGCCGCCTCTTGCAGGTAGATATCGCCGACCTTGTGCCCGTACACATCGTTGACCTGCTTGAAATCATCCAGATCGATGTAGATCAGCCCGAAGATGCTGGCATCTTTCCGGGCCACTTCAATCTGGGCGTCCAGGTGCTTATCCAGCGAAAACCGGTTGTGGATGTCGGTCAGAAGGTCGAACTCCAGCCGATGCAGCAGGTCGATGTAGAGCCGGCGGGTCTCAATGGCCAGCGTTGCCAGCCGCGCTCCCAGCGCCAGGGCCTTACCCTCTTGCGGGACGGCCGGCTGGGCGGGGTCGAAGGCCACAATCAGCACTCCCAGTACCGTTCCATTGCGCGCCAGGATCTGCTCCCTGACCAGCCGATAGAGCGCCGCATGGGGCGGCCGCGTACCCAGCCTTGCGCCGTCTGTCACTTCACACCAGCAGGGAATCCCGTTCAGGCTGAACGAAACCAGTTCCGTGATCTCTTCCAGAATCTCGGCCAGAGGGCGGCTGCCATTGATGTCTTCCAGTATGCGGCTGCGGCGCTGCTCCAGTTGCGCCATGTGGCGCTCCAGTGCGGCCTCGGCTTCAATCCGGACCGACAGCACCGCGGTCTGGTGGCGAACCTTTCTGCGCAACAGGACGCCCCACAAGCCCACCAGAATCACCGCCAGAATCAGAACGCTCACCACCCGAATCAGGTTGCCGATATTCAGCCAGGACGGCTCCGCTACCAGCGTCAGATCCTCGGCAGAACGCATCAGGATGTTGAAGGGCACATTCCGGTCGAAAGGGTTCGAGTCTTCCAGAATGCAAATGCCGGTTACGCTCACCCGCGATCCCAGCCGAATCTGTTTCATCGGCCCCGCCGAAGCTGCGTCGGAAATATCCGGATGACGGTAAATGGCTGAGAATATGTGACCGTCGGAGACCAGAACGAACTCGTCCTGCGCAGGCTCGCGGACCGCCATCACCACTTCACCCTCGATCGAGGTAAGGTCGAAGACATGCTTGCTGGTGGCCAATTGGGACCAATTCGCAGCAACAGGAGCCAGCGGCGCCTGTTTGCCGCGACTCAGCACTTCTCCGTCACGCAGGGTCAGGAATCCGTCGTGCACATCGGGGAACCCGGTGACATCGGCAACGTCGCCTATATTCAACGGGAAAAATGACTCGGTCATTACCCACAAGCTTTTGGTGCCGCTCTGCAAAACCAGCGCGGACCCCGGCTGATAGTACGTAACCGTCCCGTGTACCCGGATCCGGTTCGAGTGGTTCTCCACCCGATATCCGGTCAGGATCTCGTCCATGGGCGTGACCGCCAGCGTGTTCGGGTCAATCGCAGCCGGGGACAGCACTTTCACTTGCGCCAGCGATGGAACGTGCAGAAGCAGGCCCGTTTGCTGCATCTTGCCATCGAATCGCCCCGACAGCGCACCGGTCACTTCCACTTCCGCGTCCAGCAGACCCTTCAGAACCGCAGCATCCGTGCCGTCCACACCTGCCTCCATGGAGGAGCCGGACACCAGCAGTTCCAGACGGGAATTCTTGAAACTGCCATTCTGAGTCACGTCGGCGGTAAGAACCCGCCCTCGAACCGTCACCAATTTGCAGTCGAACTGCGCGCCGATCAGTTGCTGAAACGTTACCGGCTGGGCCTTCACCGCAAAGCCCCGGCCCAGCACCGTGATCCTGTCGGCCACCACGATCGGACGGAAGCTGGGCAAGGTCGTGCCATGAATCAGAACGCGATCCCCGGGAGCAATCTTGTCGTTGACGCTCGGCAACACATAAATGGCAGTGTCGCCATCTTGGACAAAAAGCGTCCTCTCGTACGGGCGGAAATACGTGACCGTGGCCTGGAACGATACCGGCAAGCCTTGTCCGGCTTCGGCATTGCTGAGCTGGTGAATGGATTGCAGCGTGGTCAGCGGCACAGGCGCGGCGCCACAGGCCACAAAGGCGCAGCCGACAAGGAACACAAATGCTGGAATCCGTCTCTTCATTTCAATCTCCCGGACCAATCCGGGCCCCCGAGCATTTGCCCCCTGTTACCTCCTATCGGCAGGCTTCGCACAATGAATAATCCTGAAAAAGGCCGTCGGCTGCCCCTGGGAGTGCCGCACGCTAGGCCAGGGGATCGCCGAAAGGGCGGTGCTTTGTCACAGAGCACGGCTTTAGCCGTGTCGATAAGGCGAATAGGATGAGCGGGCTTTACAGGCTGCGGAAAAACTCGATTTGAGTTCGTTTTGAAAGGGCACGACTTCAGTCGTGCCGATAACGGCAATAGAATGAGCGTGGCTTTAGCCACTGAGGGATGCTTTTGAGAACTTGTTGGTCAATACAAGGACTTTTCCGCAGCCTGTTTAGAAGTCCTGGGCGATATTTTCCAGCAGATTCTGCCCAAACAAGGCCTTTTCCGCAGCCTGTTTAGCCGTGCCGAAACCAACATCCAAAACAGTCCGGGCTTTGCAGCCTGCAGAAAAACTCATGCGGACGGTGGGTCGGGACTTCGGTCCCGGAACAAAGGCAACGAAATCGACGCGGCTTTAGCCGCTGCGGTTTGCTTTTCTGCCCCACTTGCCCGATATTCTCCCTTTTTCTGCAGCCTCTGGCGGGGCGGCCTGCAGGGTCCGGCCCCTATATTCAGGCCGCCTCGTCCGGGTTGGCCCATGCGTCCACATGCCAGGATTTCGCCAGCGACCTGCGGCAGGCTTGCGCCAGGTTCAGCGAAAGCTGCAGCAGTCCCTCCCGTTCCATATCCATATTCATATTCACGGGCGGAGCCTCCGGCGTCTCCACTGCGTCCTGGACCGCGGCGCTCGGTGCCGGGCCGACTGCGGCCCTGGCTTCGATGGCCTGGATGCCGTGCCGGAAATCGCGCATGGCCAGGGCCACCTCCTCGTTCTCAACCAGCGCCAGCTCGCCTGAATAGAGCTCCAGGAACCGCTTGATCGCCGCCTGCACATCGCGATCTTCCTCCGATGTGGCAACCACCGCCGCAGCCCGGGTTACGTCGGTATAGAGCTCCAGTTGCCTCTGCAGAAAGGGCTTGGTGGCCTCAATGATCCGGGCGCGGTTGGCACGTTCTGCATCGGCCGCGGCGGCTGCGAGCTCGCTGCGCGATTTCTCGCGCCAGGTATAGACGGTCCAAAGAAAAGTGCCCAGGGCGCCTACCGTGCCAAGCGCCTTGTATAGGTTGTCGAAAGAGGTTTGGTCGGCGAAAACGCAAATCATGATGGCTCGATAGTAACTGCGGTCGGCCAGATTCGTCACAGGGAAACCTGCACCGATCCATCCGCCCGATTAGCGGTGCCGCTTTCCTTCTCTTGCAGCAAAGAAGCAAAGTCGACGGCCCCGAATTCTGGAGCATACTGGATGGCGAAGCGAAAAGGAGACCCTTCCATGTCTCGTTTCTCATCGTTCGCCGCGATTCTTCTGCTTCCGGCCCTGGTCCTGGGTCAGCAGGCCGGATCCGACGCCCCGCCCCAAACCCTTCTGCACGTCACCAGCCGCCTGGTTTATGTCGATGTCCTGGTGCGCGACGCGCAAGGCCACGTCGTCCAGGGCCTGAGGAAGCAAGACTTCCAGGTGAAAGAAGACGGGAAGCCGCAGTCCATTGAGTTTTTTACCGCCCACACCCCCGAGCCCAGGAGCACGACCCCAGCGGATTTGGCGCCCAGGACCGAATTCTCCAATGCCAATCCCCGCAGCGCCGACAAGGCAATCACCATCGTGTTGTTTGACCTGCTGAATACGCCCAGCGACGACCAGTTGACCGCGCGCCAGCAGATGCTCAAATTCCTGAACATCATGCCTGCGGGCGAGCACATGGCGCTGTTCACGCTCGGCAAAGGGTTGCAGATGGTGCAGGGCGAGACAGGAAGCGCTGCGCTGCGGGCGGCCGCTGAAAAAATGCTTCGGCCCACGGGTTCGAGCCTCGAAGTGTCCCGCACCGGGGCGGCCCAGGGCAGCATGATCGCAGCCAACTCCGTGGCGCAACTCGGCCGCATCGCAGGCTCCACCGCCATGTCCAGATCTGGCCCGGGCTTCGATTCCCAGAGCGCCGAGGTCAGAGCGCGCTCCACCATCTCGGCATTGGGGCAATTGGCCAACGCCATGTCCGGCTATGCTGGCCGCAAGAGCCTTTATTGGCTTTCGGAGAGCTTTCCGCTTTCCATCGACATCGTTGGTCCGCCCACAACCGGCGGGGTCAGCGGCACGCCGACCCAGTTCACCGTCAGCATGAATAACCTGCAAGGCCACTTCAGCCAAACCTCCAAGCAGGAGATGGCAGCGACGCTCAACCTGCTGGCCAGCGCCCGCATCGCCGTTTATCCCACCAGCGTCTTCGGACTCGCCACGCAGTCGGCCACCGCCGCCCTCGGTGGTCCGGTCGTCGGGGGCGGCCTGCCCGACGACCCGCGCGGAGGCACCTTCACCCTGAACAACCTCAAAAGCGAGATGGACGACCTGGCGCGCGTCACCGGCGGCCAAGCCATCTTCGGCACCAACGACGTGGCCGGAGCCACGCAGAGCACCTTCGAGGACGGCGCAACCTATTACTCGCTCGCCTATCGGCCCACCAACGCCAATTGGAACGGCAATTTCCGCCAGATCGAGGTGACGGCGGAGGGCGGCGGCTCGCTCACATACCGGCGCGGCTACTTCGCGGTTGCCGACGGCAAGCCTGCGGACACAGCCAACGACCTTGAAACCGTGCTCCAGCCCGGCGTCCCCGAAGCCAGCGGTCTGCGCCTCCGTTCCCAGGTTCTGCCGCCCGACCCGCAGCATCCCGGGCTCCAGGTGCAATCCACGGTCGACGCCTCGGATGTCGACTTCACCACCACGCCCGACGGCCACCGCCACGCCAAACTGGCCGTGCAACTGATCGCCTACAGCGACTCCGCACAGCAGGCCAAGACCCTGCCCCAAACCTCCGGCAATCTGAACATCGACCTCGACCCCGACCGCTACAACTTCATCCTCAAGGCCGGAATCGCCTTTCGCCAGCAATTGCCCCTCAAGCCGGGCAGATACCATGTGATGCTCGGCGTAAGCGACCAGGGCAGCCACAAACTGGGCACAATGGAGATGCCGCTGGCCGTGCCGGCAAGCTGACGGGGGCCCGGGTTGAGGACCAACGCTCGCAACGCGGTGCAAGCGGCTTATTTCGACTCCGCGCCTCCCGAATCGATCCGGCTGCGCCTGGTTCGCGACGAGGTGCTGGCCGTGGCACGATGGACCCGCCCGATCTACGGCTGGTCGTTTCTAGGCGGCCTTGTTGACTCGCAGGGTGACGCGCAAACCGGCGGCGGTGGCCATCTTCACCAGCATGTCCAGCCCGAAGGCATCGATCTTGCCGTGAATGAGGTTGGAGATGCGCGGCTGGGTGACGCCGAAGACTTTGGCGGCCTGGGCTTGGGTCAGGCCTTCGCTCTTGATGTTCCGCGTGAGCGCCAGCATGAGCACGGAGCGGAGCTTCAGGTTCTCAGCTTTGCCCGGATCGGGCTCGATGGCGTCCCAGACGCTCTTGTAGACCTTGGTCTTCGTCATTTCCCCATCTCCCGGACGAGTTCCTTGTAACGCCGCTTGGCCAGATCGATGTCGTTGTCGTCTGTCTTGCGCGTTTTCTTCTGAAAACAATGCAGGACATATACCGCGTGGGGAAATGTCGCTACATAGATGGCCCGAAAAGCGCCGTCCTTCTCGTGGATCCGAATTTCTCTCACGCCGGGGCCGATTCCGGTCATCGGCTTCCAGTCGTCTGGATCTTCGCCTTCCTGCACCTGGAAAAGCTGAAAGCCCGCTTTTCGCCGGGCGGCGGCTGGAAACCGGGACAGATCCTCCAAAGCGCTGCCACGAAACTCGATGGGCCTTGCCGGTCTTTCCACGCTGCCATTATATAGAATTTTGCATAATGCGGACCAAGAATTCTCTGTCCGGGGCTCGTGGTTTTTCCGGGCCCGAAAGGCTGGGCTTTGGCAGACGGCTGCTCGGGTCTTTGCTTTCCCAGGTCCCAGAAGCGGGAACGGGGAACCCGCCAGAGGGCATCTGGGAGACGGACGGATCAAGCCACCCGAACGCGAGCTTTCGAAACGCCCTCGGGAGTGGGATGCACCGAGATTCTGATGTCCTGCCCAAGCAGCATGAGCAAGCGCATCAGCCTCTCGATGGAGAACCCCGCCAGGCGGCCGCGAAGCAGCATCGAGACCTTGGGCTGGTCGAGTCCAAGCAGCTTGGCGGCTTTCGCCTGGGTGAGCTTGCGCTCCTGAATGAGCACAGAAATCTTGTTGGCCAGTTCAGCCTTGGCCAACGCCTCTTCCGGCTCCCGCAAACCGAGGTCGGCGAAGACATTTCCGCTGCTGACAACGTAATCTAGCTCCTGCTTCGGCATGTTCAGGCCTCCCGTTCGCGGTCAATCTCGATGGCTCGCTGGAGCCTCTGTCTTACCAGGTCGATTTCACTCTTGGGCGTCGCAATTCCGTGTTTCGACTTCTTCTGGAAAGCGTGTAAGACATAGACGGCATGCTCAAGCCTGACGGTGTAGACGGTGCGAAACGTGTCGGCACGGTGGTCCGAGACCACTTCCAGGATTCCGCCCGGGAAGCCTCTCAGCGGCTTGGCATCCGGATGCTTGTTGCCCATTTGCGCCTGATAGAGAGCAAAACCAACGTGGCGCTGTACCGGTTCCGGGAACCCGGACAAGATGCGGTACGAGTTACCAACGAAGAGCAATTCTTTCATCGTGCGGTTTGCTCAGGGTCCAATATGCCAGATTTGGCATGAGCCGTCAAGAGATGTTGGGTTGAAGAGGTTCCCGGTATCCCAGGGCCCAGAAGCGGGACCTGGGCCAACCGCCGAAAGGGAAAGCGAGCTGAGGCGGGCTCGTCCCAGCGTTCCGCTGAACTCCACATTGGGGCTATTGTCATGGCCTCACTGCACGAGGGTTTTCTTTTTTTCATTTTCAAGCAGGTGGAACAAGATTCAGCGGTATGCAAGGATTTGGGGCCGCAGAGGCTCCAATCAATAGATTGAACCCAGGTTTCCATAGTTTCTGGCTGCGCATGAGCGTTCATGCGCAGCCAGAAACTATGGAAACTAATTTGGACTAAAGGAAACAAGGAAAGATATTCCTGTTTAACTTCGACGACAATATTCAAAACAAATAACTTAATGTTGTTTTCGATGCGTGAATAGGCGCCGACATATATCTATTATTCTCTTAAACTGCCCAATAACGCCTATTCATTTTGGGGTTCTCGGGCACATCGGCCGGGATGGTTAGCTCTGTTTCTATTCTAAGTAATTGAGGTAAAAAGGGTTGATTTGTATTTTTTTTCTTGATGGCTTGAGGATTCCTGTTGCGGTTGGAGTCGATCTATTAGATAATTGCATTTTGAAGGTGCGCTATGCGGCGGCCGTCGACAGGAGAGGAGAGGGAATGCCACCGAAATCTGGCGTTGCGAAAAGGCGGGAAGCGATTCGTCAGGAATACTGGCCGACCGAGGATCTTTGGACCGGCGAAAGGGAGGCCGGATGGTTCCCAGCGCCCAGGTCGCTTCCACTCATCCTGGTGCTGCTTTCTTCGAAAGAGATCAGCAGTGGCAAGGACCCCTCAACCGTTTACCTCGACTTGCTGAGCCGACAAAGAGGAGAGGGCGTAGTTGAGATGGCGCACGAGGCAGAACACGCATTTGCGGCCGGATACGAAGGCAAGAGGGCAATTCGCACGTGGGAAGAGAGAATGCGGGTCCTTGAAGAGCTAGGGTTTATCCGGACGGTGAAGATCGGGAACCAGCGGCATAAATATGCAGCCATTGTGCACCCTACCGCTGCGGTTCAAGGCCTTCGGAAGCAGAACAGGATTTCGGAAGCTTGGTGGAGGGCGTACATCGATAATAAGAGGGCCTCCGGAGAGGCAACATACGAGGATCGGCCAGTGGAGAGCCCTGCAGCCTGAGATCATTTGTCGGCTGCCTCGGCAGTGAGGCAACTTACAACCCTCTTCTAAAGTTGGAGGTTGGAGACCATGTTGATGAGAAGAGTATTAGCCTGCCGTCATCAAGCTCGCCGTGACGTCGGGCCAAAACAGAAAGGCCCGAATCGCTGATCTCTTGGCGGGGACGCGATTCGAGCCGTGGTGAGTGTCTAGTTCTGTCCGCCCCTCGCCTTGCGGCGGGGGCGATTGTAGAGGGTACTGCGGGGCCTTCATGGCCCCCACCCCTCTGTATTGTCCATTGTAGTTCACCCGGGGCACGGCCCCAAGGACAAAACAAATGGCACTTTACAAGTACAGCACGCATTTGTACCAGTCGGTCAACACCGAGTTCGATAAAGAGTACGAGCCAGGTTCAACCGCAGCTTGGTCTGGAATATACCGTTGCACGGGCTGTGGCCGTGAAGTCGTTCACACGACCGGAAAGCCAATCCCGCCGCAAAACCATCACCAACACACGACGAATCAAGGAAAAATCAGGTGGAGGCTAGTAGTAACCGATTCTCCTGATCCCTCCTAGTTAATTGGTCTGCTCTACTCCCGTTCTAGGCCCCGGAGTGGGGCTTAGAACGGGAATACCGATTGGTTTCTGGCCTTGCCTACGCCTTCACCAGCACCGCGCCGTTCAGCCGTTCCTTGACCAGTTCATGCCCCCGGCTGAACAGCTCTTCCAGCGGCAGTTTGCCCGCCTCCACATCGGCCAAAATCGCCTTCTGCGCCACGTACTCCTTGTTGACGATGCCGGCTTTGGACTGCAACATGCGCCAGGACTTGCGGCGCTCGGTGCAGAACATGACTAACTGGCGGCTGAGGGCGTAGTAAGTCTTCTTGCCGGCATCCTCGACGGTGATGTAGACGCCGAAGTCGGGGATGAAGGCTCGGTGTTTGGGGTCGAGATAGCGGCGGTAGACCACATCCTGCTGCGTGATCCGAACCAGCATGTTATCCAGCGGAATGAGCTTGGCCGCGGCCTCGGGCTTGAGCTTCTTCAGGTGGTTGCGGAAGCGGGCTTCCGTGGTGCACCAGTGGGCCACGGTGTAACGGCGAATGTCGCCGCTGACCTTGTCCTTGGTCTCGTACCAATCCAAATCGATGGACGGGTTGCCCTTGAGGTCGAGGGCTTCCTGGTAGGTTTCGCCGAGGCGCGGGTTGAAGACGAACTCGGGCACGCCGCGGGAGTCGCGGACGCGCTGGGCCTGGAACAGAGCCATGTCGTCGGCCACGCCGTGCTCGGGCTGGCAGGTGGTGAAGGCCTGGATGAACATGGTGCCGCGGTACTCCAAGCCGTCGAGAATGGCGCGGTAGAGCTTGGGAGCGTTGGCCATCGAAACCTGGGCCACGAAGGGCGAACCGTGCCCGGCGAGGAAGGTTTCGGCCACCGTCTTCTTCTCGGTGTTCTTGCCCTGGGTGGCGGCGCCGAAGAC
>Ga0181520_10003621_pt1 | contig 26892 bp, 25 predicted proteins | sample PEATcosm2014_Bin_29_FD_132451 | JGI IMG/M metagenome (GOLD analysis project Ga0181520, IMG submission 132451) | Peatland microbial communities from MTU Mesocosm Facility, Houghton, MI, USA - PEATcosm2014_Bin02_30_metaG | ecosystem: Environmental > Terrestrial > Soil > Wetlands > Peat | place...
CATCGCCATGGCGCTTCGAGCCGGGGTTCCCGTTGCCGACCTCGAATTCGTCCAGTTCCACCCGACGGCCCTTCATCACGCGGCCATGCCCCGCCCGCTCATCTCCGAGGCGCTCCGCGGCCATGGGGCGGTGCTGCGCGACTCGGCGGGCAACCGTTTCGTCGACGAGCTTCTCCGCGAGACCTCGTGAGCCGTGCCATCGCCGTCAAGTTGGCGGAGGAGGGAAGCGAGCACGTATGGCTCGACGCCACGGGCCTCGAAGACTTCGGGAGAAGGTTCCCGACGATCGCGGAAACCCTGGACGAGGCCGGGTTCGACCCGGTACACGACTGGTTGCCGGTCGCGCCGGCGGCCCACTACATATCCGGTGGGATCCTCGTGGACCTCGATGGCGCGACCGCGCTCCCGGGGCTCTGGGCGGCCGGTGAGGTCGCGTGCAGCGGTGTCCACGGGGCAAACCGTCTTGCCTCGAACTCCCTCCTGGAAGGCATGGTCTTCGGAGCCCGGTGTGTCGACGCCATCTTGTCGGGCCGCGACGGGCCCGAGCCCACGGGGGCGCTCGCGGGGCTTGGTTCCGGACGCGGCGCGGCTCGACTGGGTGCTTCGCGCTCGGGGCCGATCGCAGTGAGGCCGGTTGCGGGCTGTACCTGCGGCGCAGACCCGCTCGCAGCTCGGACCCCGCTCGAGCCCGGCGCGCCGGACGCAGACGCGAACGCGGAGGCGCAACGCGCCGTCTTGCAGGCGGCGATGACGAATTGGGCGGGTGTCGTGCGTGATGCCTCTTCCCTCGCACTGGCCCTCGAAGCGGTCAAAGGGGTTGTCGCTTCGCTCTGCTGGGCACAGGACCGGGCGACAGCCGAGGTTCGGAACCTCACCGAGGTCTCCAGGGCGCTGTTGGAGGCGGCGACCGAGCGCGAAGAGACCCGGGGGTCCCAGGCACGCTCAGACTTCCCTGAGACGTCACAGGACTTCCTGTGCAGGTTGTCCCACGGCCCGCACCACGACGTGCGGCACGGAGACCGGGCTCATCAGGGCTCGGCGGTGACCGGGCCGTGACGATGTCGACCCCGGTGTACAGAGACGACGTCCATCCACCGGCTGGGGCGGTCCACGAGGCCGTGAGGGTGGCACTCGCGGAGGATCTCCTCCCCCTCGGTGACCTGTCAGCAGCGCTGCTGCCCGAACATTCGCGCGCAAGAGGGGCCTTCGTAGCCCGTGCGCCAGGAGTAGTGGCAGGCACGCGCTGTGTCGAACAGACCTGCCTCCAGGTCGATACGGAGCTCGAGGTGACCTGGCTGGTGGGAGAAGGCGGCGAGATCGGACCGGGCGAGGTGATAGGCAGGGTCGAGGGCCGGCTTCGGTCCCTGCTCACCGCCGAGCGGACCGCGCTCAATTTCCTCTGTCATCTCTCAGGCGTTGCCACAGCAGCCAGGCGCTATGTCGAGGCCGCCCGAGCGGCCAACCCGTCGGCGCGGATCTGGGACACCCGCAAGACCACGCCCGGACTGAGATCGCTCGAGAAGGCCGCAGTGAGGGCAGGCGGAGCCGCCAACCATCGCGGGAGCCTGTCGGAGGCGGTGTTGATAAAGGACAATCACCTCGTGGGGCTCTCGATCAGCAAGGCCGTCCGCTTGGCGCTCGAGCGCTGGCCGGGCCGTATGGTCGAGGTGGAGTGTGAGCGCGCCGAGCAGGTGGCCGAGGCGCTCGATGCCGGGGCGACCCTTGTCATGTGCGACAACATGTCCCCGGACGAAGTCCGCGAGTGCGTGCAGCTCGTGCGGGGCCACTCTCGTGGGGCCACCGGTTCAGTCCTGGTCGAGGCCTCGGGCGGCATCAACCTCGAGAACGTCGCCGCTTTCGCGCGGGCAGGCGCGGACGTCATCTCGGTCGGTGCCCTGACCCATTCGGTCGTGGCGCTCGACATCGGGCTCGATCTCGAGACTGTGACCTTCACCGCGAGCTGACGAGCCCGGCCCGGCCCGTGCACCGCTCAGCCGACGTGCCCGGTGACGTAGGCCTTGGTGCGGGCGTCGCTCGGCGAGTCGAAGACCTGGTCCGCGGGACCGACCTCGACGAGCTCGCCCACACGGTCATCCCCGAGGAGGAAGACGGCAACGTTGTCGGAGACACGCGCGGCCTGGAACATGTTGTGGGTGACGAGGGCGATGGTCACCTCACTGGAGAGGTGCCTGATGAGGTCTTCGATCTTGGCCGTGGCGACAGGATCGAGCGCCGAGCACGGCTCGTCCATGAGGAGCACCTCCGGCTCGATGGCGAGAGCACGCGCGATGCACAGGCGCTGTTGCTGGCCACCGGAAAGGCGCAGCGCGGGTTGGTGGAGTCGGTCCTTGACGATGTCCCACAGGGCGGCGTTGTGAAGGGCGGCTATGCCCATCTCGCGGAGGAGCCGCTTGCTGCGCACCCCATTGAAGCGAAGCCCGGAGATCACGTTGTCGAAGATGCTCATCGTCGGGAAGGGATTCGGCCTTTGGAACACCATCCCTATCCGGCTGCGCAGCACCTCCGGCTGAACGTCCGGCCCGTAGACCTCGAGGTTGCCGAGGCGGACACTCCCCCGGACGGCACCTCCGGTGTGGTCGTGGAGCCTGTTGATGGCACGCAGCACGCTCGTCTTGCCACACCCGGACGGGCCCACGAGAGCTGTTACCTGGCGGGCGGGCATCTGGAGGGTGACATTGCGGACGGCGACATGGTCCCCGAAGGTGATGCTCACGTCCTCGAGCGTCACGGCAGTGCCGTACGGTCCGGGATCACCCCTTTCTGCCGGCGTTCTCGTCTCTCTGACGAGAAGTGCCGTCCGGTCGTCGACATGGGCGCGCCGGTCGGAGGCGGGGCTCAACTTCTCGTCTTGGTCATCGTCGTGTCGCTTCATCGTGTCTTCCTGTTGAGTGTCCAGGCGAGGGTCCGGGCGGCCACGCTCAGAATCAGTACCAGGCCGAGGAGCACGAGGGCGGTTCCCCACGCGGTCTGCTGGGCGTCCGGGAACGGCTGGGTCGCGTCGTTGAAGATCAGCAAGGTCATTGCAAGTGTGGGCGAAGCCACCGTGAACAGCAGCGGAGCGGTCTCGCCCACGGCGCGGGCCAGTGCCAACAGGTTGCCGGTGACAACTCCCGGCAGAGCTCCCCGCAGGACGACGGAGCGGGCCACGCGCGACCGGCGCGCGCCGAGCGAGATCCCCGCCTCCCACAGGTCTACCGAAACGGTCCGCATGGCCTCCTCGTTGGCCCGGATCATGATGGGCAGCATCAAGACCCCGAGCGCGAAGCCGGCCGCCACGTTGGAGAACCGGTGGAACTGCTCGACATAGACCGCGTAGGCGAAGATGCCGATGATGATCGACGGAACACCGGACATCACATCAGCGGCGAAGCGGATCGACGAGGCGATCGGTCCCGGACGCTCGAACAGGAACAGGGCGACGAAGAGCCCGAGTGGCACCGCCATGGCCACGGCGTAGGCGACGATCTCACCGGAGCCGATGATCGCGGTGGAGATGCCCCCACCGGGCACTCCCTCGGGCGTTGGGGCGTGCACGAGGAAACCGATGCTCAGTGCTCCCGCGCCTTTGGAGACGGTTGCTACGACCAGGGCGACCAGAGGCGCCACACCGATCGGCACGGCGATCAGGCAGATCACCTGCATGGTGCGCCCCGTTAGCCGCCGCCTGCGAATCGATCGACGGGCGCAGTCGCGCACGATCACCCGGCGACGGGCTACCTCGACGGCCCCCATGTCCGGTAAGGCGCCGTCTCCCACCTCCGCGGCCTGCAACGTCCTCATACGACGGCGCCCCCGACACCGAGCAGGCGGCGGCCGCCCCTTCTGCGGACGAGAAGCTGTCCCGCGACATTGACGAGGATCGTGAGCAGGAGCAGGGTTCCGGCCAGGGCGATCACCGCGCTCGTGCCTAGTCCGGGGGACGCCTCAGCGAACTGGTTGACGATGGCCGACCCCAGTGTCGCCCCGGGCGCGAGGAGCGAATGGGGGATGGCCGGGCGGTTGCCGATCACAAGTGCCACGGCGATGCTCTCACCGAGCGCGCGTCCGATTGCCAGCGTGACGGCCGCGGCGATGCCCGACCGTGCGCCGGGCAACACGGTGCGCCTGACCACCTGCCAATGGGTGGCACCCAGCGCCATGGCCGCTTCCCTGTCGGCGAGGGGCACACCGCCCAGCGCGGTCCGGCTCAAGGCCACGACGGTCGGCAGCGTCATGATGGCGAGGACGACCGAGGCGAGCAGAATGCTCGGTCCGTAGGCGGGGCCGTGAAAGAACCAGTCGAGGACCGGGAGCCGTTCGAGCACCGGCTCGACGTCGGTGGCGAACAACGGGGAGAGCACAAGCAGTGCCCACAGGCCCACGACGATGCTCGGTACGGCGGCGAGGAACTCGATCGAGGTGGACAACGGCGCTGCCAGCCACCGCGGAGTGAGCTCGGAGAGGGACACGGAGATGCCGAGGCCGATGGGCACGACGATGACCATGGCCACCGAGGTCGTGATAACGGTCCCGACCACAAGCGTCCCACCTGCATACTCTCCGGCATCGGGGTTCCAGGTCCCTGACCAGAGAAAGCTCAGACCCGAGTGGGCGAACGCCTGGCTCGACTGCGAGACGATGCTTACCAAAAGGCCGATCACAAGGGCAGCAAAAAGCCCGGCCGCGCCCCAACGGACGATCGCGTAGAGCGGGCTCGAGGGCAGGCGCCGACGCTTGTGCCATGGACGCAGCCCGGCCGGACCGTCGCCGCCCTCACCGGGCACGACTGACCCGGTGACAGGCGAGGGCGGCGAGGAGTTGATCGGATCGTTCACAGCTTAAGTGGTGCCGCTCCCCTGTCTAAGACTGCAATTCGGCCAGCGTCGTCTTGGCAAGTTGGGCGACATTAGCAGGAAGCGGCGAGTAGCCGAGCGATTTCGCCTGCTGTTGTCCGGTAGTCACGACGTAGTAGAAGAGCTTGTCGAGTGCGGCGCTCTTGGCGGCGTTCGCCTGCTTCTTGTACAGCAGCGTCCAGCTGAAATTGGCCAATGGATAGGTCGATGGGCCGGATTCGTCAATGATCGAGAAGCTGCTGGCACTGAGGTGCGTCGCCTGAGCCCCGGCTTGGCCGATCGTGAACGACGACGGCGCAACGTAAGCGCCCGACCCGTTCTCCAACGCTGCATTGGTGAAACCCGCCTTCGAGGCGTATCCGAACGAGACGAAGCCGATCGCCCCGGGCGTGTCCTTTACGAACGTGGCGACTCCGGTGTTGAGCTGCTCACCCTCGCCCAGGTCCGGCAGCGGCCAGGACGTGGACGCTTTCGACGTGCCGATCTTGAGGACCCAATTCGTCGAGGTCGAGATGAGGTACTCATCGAGGTCCCATCCGGGCCCGGACGAGTCGGCACGGTGCACGGGCACGATGGGCAGGTTCGGCAGGTTCGAGACGCCCGAGACCTTTGCGATAACGGGACTGTCCCAGTTCGTGATCGCCCCGTCGAAGATCGCGGCGAGCGTCGGCCCGTCGAGGCGCAGGCCGTTCGGAGCGCCGGGAACGTTGTAGCTGATTGCCACACCGCCCAGTTCTACAGGTACCTGTAGGACGGTGCCCCCCTTTGCCGCGGCCAGGGCAGATGCGGACATGGGGATCTCCGAGTCACCGAAGTCGACGGTGTTCTCCTGGATGTCCTTGATGCCGACGCTGCTGCCGGCCGGTGAGTAATTGATGGTGACCTTCGAGTGGAGCTGCTCGTAGTCGTAGAACACCTTCTCGAAGAACGGCGCGATGGAGTTGGCTCCGGCACCGTTGAGGGTGATCTTGCTAGGTGACGCGAAATCCGCCAGCTGGAAGACTCTGGCCCGCGCCTGCGTCGACGAACCGTTCACGACACGGCCGGCGTCGGAGCTCGCCAGGCTCGACCAGCATGCTGTCACCAGAACCGCACCGAGCAGGAGCGCTGCAGGCGCGAACAGGCGTAATCTCATCGGATTTCTCCCCCAGAAGTCGTAGTTGCCGTTAGGGATCACTATTATAACCTTACTCTATAGGTTCGCTAGAAATACTAGCAGCTGCCGGTCTTCTTTCCCAGTTCCAGCTGTGCCGGCAACCGCGCCAGCCGGTCGCCACAGACGACAGATCGCCCCGGTGGGCCCGCGGAGGAGCCTTGTTCGCCGCGTACTGCTCACGCGGCCAGCTTGGGCGGCTCCCGTTCCAGCCCGGAAAGCGCCACTGCGGACGGCCCGGTGCCTGGATCCCCCGGGACCCGCAGCCGGTCAGCTAGCTTCGGCGCTCTCCCGCGGTCGGGGACCCGAGGCGAGCGCGCTCGCGGCTGGTCTGTCCGCCGGTCGGCATTCCGATGGTTCTTGGCTTCCGGCAACGCCGACTGCCTGCCTCTGGCTCGAAGTGGGCTCGCTGCAGCAGAACCATGGTTCGCTCAGCCGCGGCCTCGGACCTGTGGGGCCGGCGGATTTGCTGGCGCGGCGCGTGCTCGTCGTTCTTGAGCGCGTGCCGTGAAGAGACTCGTAGGCGCGCACGCGGGCATCGACCTCCGTGAACACCTCCTCGGTCGCGACCGGCGTCGTTGCGGCTGTTTCCACTAATGCCGCCAGCTCTTGCTGGAGGTCGTCGAGGCCTGACTCCGCGGCCGTCCAGATCCAGCTCAGCAAGGCATCGTCGTAGTGTTCGAGCTGCGAGGTGACCTCCGGCGCCGACGCCAGGAGGGAGCCCTCCGGGATCAGGAGCCGGATCGTGTACTGGACGGCGTCGACGTTGGCCACAAGATCATGGGCGACGACGAACTCGAGCATGGCACGGACCTCGTCCGCTCTCGCCCAGGGTGTGAACGGCAGCCATGAAGGCCTGATCTCGATCCCGTGTCCTCGCAGCAAGCTCACCGCCGCGCTCTCCTCAGCCGCTGTGTGCCCTTTGTCCAAGATGCGCAGAGTCGTGTCGTCGACTGACTCGAACGCCGACACGACAAAGAGACAGCCCGCTCTTGCCAAACCCGCCCACAGATCCTCGTGGGCCAAGATGTGCTCGACCTTGGTCGTGCAGTCAAAGCTCAGGTCCGGGAAACAAGAGTGGACTGCCTGGGCGACGCGCACGGCATGTCGGGGTCCGTTGAGGAAGTCGGGGTCGGCAAAGCTGACGTGCCGTGCGCCCATCGCCACGAGCTGGGACACGTCGCTTAGGACCACATTTTCGGGCACGACGCGCAGGCGCCCGTCGTATACGACCGGCAGAGGGCAGTGCCGGCAACGGTGCGAGCAGCCGTGGCTGGCCTCAACTGCGCCCGCCAGCCGGGTCTCGTCTCCCAGCACGAGGCGCGCGTATTGCTCCAGCGGTGGCAGCAGATCGCGTGCCGGCGTGACGAAACCGCTGCGGCCCAGGTGAACCACGACGTCGCCCGCGTAGTCCCGCGCGGCGGGCGTGGCGTCGCCGTTGGCCCAGGCGAGCAGGGCGGGCTCGTACTCCCCGACGATCACCCGGTCGGCTGTGCGGGCGCCAGTCACGTCGCGGCTCATGGCGGCGTAAAGGCCGTAAAGGCAGATCGGGAGCTCAGGGTGCGAAGCCCGCACAGAAGCCGCGAGCGCCACGGCCATCCTCATCGCGGTGTGCATCGGGACCGAGAATGCAACTGCTTCGGCCCAGTCAACAAGAGCGGGGTCCCACGGTTCAACGGACACGTCGATAGCGCGCACATCGTGACCGCCGGCCCGAAGAGCCGCAGCTGGGGAGGCTACGTGCACGGGCTGGTGTCCCAGCTCGTAGGTGGAAACGAGAAGGACGCGCACGCTGGAACGCTATAGCCACAGCGACCGCGGGCCGTCCGGGGACCGCTTGGACGAGCGACCGCCTTAACATGAGACAGGCCCCTTCCATTGAGGACGAGTGATGAGCGACAGCGGCAGCAGCGGTAGTGACGGCGTCCCGGTCCTTCGTCTCACGGCTCCGGCCCTTTCGGAGATCCTTGCCTTGAGGGATGCCGAGAACGCCCCCGAGTCGCTCGCCCTGTGCGTGGAGATCAGCGGCGCGCACGACGACGTCTACACATATGACATGTACTTCCAGCCCACCTCGGATGCGGCGCCAGGCGACTGGATCGACCAGCTGGACGCCCTCACCTTGATAGTGCCCGGCCAGAGCCTCGACCGGATACGTGGCTCGGTTCTGGACCTGAGCGCGGCCGAGGACGGCGGCGGGATGGTCATAAGGAACCCGAACCGGCCACCTCCTGCTCAGAGGAGCCCGGCGATGACCGGGCCGCCGCCGGACCTGAGCGGAGATGTCGCTCAGCGGCTCCTCCAGGTTCTGGATGAGCAGATCAACCCTGCCATCGCGGCACACGGCGGGCGTGCGGACCTCGTGGCGGTCGAGGATGACACCGCCTACCTGCGTCTGTCAGGTGGCTGCGCAGGCTGTGGCCTGGCAGCTGTGACGCTGAGCCAGGGCATCGAGGTGGCAATCCGTGAGAGCGTGCCCGAGATCGTCAACATCGTCGACGTGACCGACCACGCGTCAGGGACCAACCCCTATTACGAGGCCGCCAAGAAATAGGCACTCGGCGGTCGGGTCTTCGTGCCGCCTCGACTCAGGTCTCGACGAAACGGCGGATGTCCGAGGCTGCATAGGACTCGGCGACGGCGTCGATGCGCGCCGTGGCCTCGACGCTGCGCACCACTTCAGCAAGGCGGAATGCGGGGATGGCGCAGGTCATCTCGACGCCCGGCAAGCCGGTTCGGGACCGGCTGAGCGTGCAGCCGAGACTGGCTGCCAACTCACCGTGTTCCTTGGCGAGAGCGATGACGCGGCACTGCGGCTTGCCGCCGATCTGCAGTCCCGGCACCGCTTCGGCCAGGAGCATTAGCTGACCGGCATTGACGCGGATGAGGACGACATCGGGCGCGAGCGGGGTCTCAGCTAGCGGCCCGTAGGTCACCGACCCCGGGCGTTCGCGCACCGCCGGGATATCCGGGATCTGCTCGACACTGACCCAGCCCGATTCCACCAGTGCGGCCACATCGGAGTTGCCGGCCAGCTCGTCTAGACCCGCGAAGCCGTGGACCAAGGTGCCCACACTGCAATTGGCGTGGTCACTGGCAACCGTGGAAAAGGTCCGGTCGATTGCCTTGGTCCAAAAGACGCACCCGGCCGGCACCGGTCCTGTCCTCCCGTCCGGCGCGGGCGGCGGCTTGGGGCCCTCGTAGGCGTCGATGCCCGGGGGTGGCCCGGCGCCGAAGGTGATCGCGATCGGTGGTGTCGTCAAGTCCAGTGACGCGGTGAGCGCGTCTGCGAGCTGTGACCAAGAAGGAGAATCCATGGCAGCAGTTCTAGTGGCGCGGTTCTCAGCTTTCGGCCACGACACCGACCGGGTGGCAGAACCTGACGGGAATGGGTTCTCCGGGCCGGCAACCGTGTTGACGGCGTCTTGGCAGGACTTGGGCGCGACCTGTGAAAAGGCGTGGCCGCGAGCGGTCATCGCTGAGAAGCGGGGCCGCGGCGCCGAGCGTGGTCAGACGAGCCGCGACATCAGCCGTGCGGGAAGCCGGTCGACGACCAGGTGATGCTGGCTGCGGTCATCGAGGCACCGGCCTGGCACGTTATGGCTCCGTTCTTGGCTACTCCGTAATAGGTGCCCGCGGCGAGGGTGGCCTGGCCGTTCTTGGCCCCAGCCAACGTGGCTTTTTGGTCCTGGACGATCCAACAGTCCTTGGTGCCAGGAGAGTAGGCCGCCATCACCAAGAGCCCTGTGGAGCCGCTGTAGTAGACGGAGACGACGTTCGACTTAGTGGACGCGGCGGTGCTCGTGTAGGTCAAGCCCGTGTCTATGGCCGTGATCGTCGACACGCCCGAGGCTGACCCACCCATCAGATTGCTGTAGGTCTGGTTGTTGGCTGTGTAGAAGGTGTCCGCGCCGGTCAGGGCTGTCTGCAAGTTGGCCTGCGCGGCGGTGTTGTTGGCCGTCTTGGTCACCGATAGGAAAGTCGGGATCGCGATCGCGAGCAGGATTCCGATGATGAGAAGGACGACGAGCAGCTCGATGAGCGTAAAGCCTTCCCCACCAGCCTCCTCGAATCCGAGGCGCCGCGCACGGAACCCCTGGGTTTGTCTCATGAGGCCTTCCTTGTCAGATCATCAACACTCGATCGTGAATAATCGTCACATATTGAATCGGCCGCGTGGCGCTGGAACCTTAGGAGAACTTCGCCTGGGCAAGTTGGGCAAGCAGGTAATGCGAGGTCGATTGCCGTTTTTGGCTCTTTCCCTGCTGCCAGACCGGGCCGTTAACGACCCTGAGGCGGGCCGCTGCCAATTCCGCTGACTCCGACGCGCCGCGTCATCCCCACCAGAACGATGCGGCGATGACCACGTAAAGACCCACGAGGCATGCACCCTCGAGCCAGGTCGACTCCCCGTCCAGCACTACGAAAGCCGCTATCAGTGTCGTCAGAGCCAGGACGACGCCGAGCAGCGGCGACAGCACCAAGGTGAGCTGGGCACCGCCTATGACTGCTGAGAGGAGCACCAAGGCGGGAATGAGCACTAGCGCGATCTGCACAGGGCTCTGCAGGATGACCGAGAGCGCGTAGTCGCTGCGATTGCGGGCGGCGAGCTGTACGCCGACGACATTTTCGACCGCGTTGCCGGCGATCGCCACGACGACAAGCCCCGCGAACGCCTCTGACATGTGGAGGGCCGAGAGTGCAGGGCTGAGAGCGGCTACGAACCAGTCCGACACGAAAGCCGCGGCGAGGCTCGAGGCGAGCAGCAACACGACCACGAGCGGGACGGACCAGTGGCCGGTCGTGTCACCGGCCTCGTCGCTCTGCCCATCGTGGCTCGCGCTCGTCGCCTGTGTTCCCGCCTCGGTCGCCCCTGTGAGACGGTCCGGGGACGGTTGCGCTTGCCGGCGCACCGATCCCGGAGCGGAGAGTACGAAGACGATCAGCAGCACCACGGCGGCGACATCGGAAAGGGCGATCTCGTGACGCCGGACGGCGAGGTCGAGATGCACACCCAGAGTCGGGATCATGAGGACCGAGACGGCAAGTACCAAAAGGACGACGATCGTGCGTGCGCTTTCAGCGGGGAAGTGTTGCGTGCCGTGCCTCGCGCCGCCGACGATGAACGCCAGGCCCAGCACGAGCAGCACGTTGGCCAGGATCGAACCGACGAGTGCGGCCTGGACGACTCCGACCAGACCCGCCCGGAGCGCGAAGATCCCGAAGAAGAGCTCCGGAAGATTGCCGAGGCCTGACTGGACGACGCCGGTCATCCCCGATCCGAGACGGTCTCCGAGCCGGTCGACACTACGGCCGACGATGGCGGCGAGGAGCCCGAGGGCCAAGGCGGAAATGACGAACGGGGCGACGCGTCCTGTGGGCACGTACCGGGTGACGGCGGACGCAGCTGTCAAGAGCGCGCCGGCGGAAAGGAGCCGGACGTCGCCTCGAGAGAGCGTGGAGGTCACGGCCGCTGTCTAGCCTGGGACGCAGGAGTTGTCGGTTCGAGTCAAGGACCTCATTTTCATGCAACCATACGGCGTCCGGCCTCGCCGGGCCTTCGCGGTCATCGGGGTGACCGCACCCGTGATGAGCTAGACAGAGGCGTGATGCTGCTCGCTCTAGACGTGGGAAACACCCAGACCGTGATCGGACTGTTCGAGGCGCACGGTGGTCCGGGACCAAACAGTCATGTAGGCCGCGAACCGATGTCCGCGCCTCGTCCACGCGTCCCGGCGGCAGGCGCTCCAGGTGAATTGGCGGGCCTGTTGCACCATTGGCGTCTTGCAACGATTGTCGAACGCACTGCGGATGAGTACGCACTCCTCATCACCGAACTGCTCCGTCTGGTCGGGCTCGAGTTCAAAGCGCCTCCCGACGGAGGTGTTCTAGGCATGGTCGTGTCCTCCTCGGTGCCGGAAGTGACTTCCGCTATCCGGGAGATGGCCCATGTCTGGTTCGACGTCCCACTGGTCGTCGTCGAGCCGGGGATCCGCACCGGGATGCCGATCCTGTACGACAATCCGAAGGACGTAGGAGCGGACCGCGTCGCCAACGCTGTCGGGGCCATAGACCTGTACGGCGGTCCGGCAATTGTGGTCGACCTGGGCACCGCCACGACGTTCGACGCCATTTCGCCGGGCGGAGAGTACCTGGGCGGCGCGATAACCCCCGGTATCGCGATCAGCATGGAAGCGCTTTTCGAACATGCCGCGGCGCTGCGCCGTGTTGAGCTCGTTGAGCCTCGCAGCGTAATAGGCAAGTCGACCGTGGAGTCGATCCAATCCGGCGCCATCTACGGGTACACAGGTCTCGTCGATGCAATGTGCCGGCGCATAGCAGACGAGCTCGGGCCCTCTGCCATCATCGCGACCGGTGGGCTCGCCGGGCTCGTGACGCCCCTGTCGGAGATGATCCAGCACCACGAGCCCTGGCTCACTTTGCACGGGCTCCGCCTTGTCTTCGAGCGCAACATGGTGCACGACGGGAGTGGGAGAGAGACGTGAAGGAGATTGGGTACCGTTTCGAGACGACGTCGGGTGCAGGTGACGCCGCCCGCTCGTTTGCCCACCTCGAAACTGGCGAGGAGTCGGGTGTGACGGTGGCCGCCGCCGGGCGCATCATGCGCTCGCGACCCCAGGGGAGGCTCGCATTTGCCGAGCTCCGGGACTGGACCGGGGCCATCCAGCTGTTCGCACTCGCTTCCCTCACGCCCGATTTCGAAGAGTTCTGCCGCCTTTCGCTCGGTGACTGGATAGGTGTGACAGGCGAGGTGGTCCGCACACAACGAGGCGAGCTGTCGATAAAGGTGGCGTCCTGGGAGCTTTTGGCGCGAGCCCGGCGCGGCTTTGGTGACAAGTGGCACGGCGTCTCCGATCCCGACATCCGCTATCGCCAGCGCGAGCTCGACCTGTGGGCGAACGACGGCGTGCGCGACGTATTCCTGCTGCGGTCCAAGGTGGTCGCCTCGATACGTCGTCGACTGGCTGCGGCCGGCTTTGTCGAGGTCGAGACACCTGTGTTGCACCCCATCCTCGGTGGGGCGACCGCGCGGCCGTTCGTCACGCACTACAACGCGCTCCACACCGACGTCTACCTCCGCATCGCTACCGAGCTCTACCTGAAGCGCTGCGTGGTGGGCGGGTTGGAACGCGTGTTCGAGATCGGGAGGACGTTCCGCAACGAAGGGCTGTCGCCGCGCCACAACCCTGAGTTCACGATGCTCGAGCTCTACCAGGCCTACGGCGACTACACCGACATGATGCTGATCTGCGAGGACATCGTCGCCGGCACCGCCGAAGAGCTTCTGGGCAGAACTGTCATCACCTACCAGGGCAGGGAGGTCGACCTGACGCCCCCTTGGCGGAGAGCCACCCTCGAGGAGCTCATCGCCGAGCACGCCGGGGTCGAGGTGGACCTGTCCATGGGAGCCGAGCAGCTGAGGCGCCTGGCGTCCAGCCTCGCAGTGCCCTTCGAGCCCTGGTACGGCCCGGGCAAGCTGATTCTCGAGATTTACGAGAAGACGACCGAGTCAGAGCTCTGGGGCCCGGTGTTCGTGTGCGACTATCCCCAAGAGGTCTCGCCGTTGGCGCGCCAGCACCGGTCCAAGCCCGGTTATGTGGAGCGGTTCGAGCCCATCATCGCAGGTCGCGAGATCGGCAACGCCTTTAGTGAGCTGGCGGACCCCGATGACCAGCGGGCCCGCTTCGAGGATCAGGAGCGGGAAAAGGCCCTCGGTGACGACGAGGCGATGACCGTCGACTGGGACTACCTGCGGGCTCTGGAGCTCGGGTTGCCACCGACCGGCGGTCTCGGCCTCGGGATCGACCGGCTCGTGATGCTTTACGCGGATGTCGCGAACATCAAAGAGGTGCTGCTGTTCCCGGCGCTGCGTCCCGAGGACAGAGCGGCGGAACCTCAGGCCGAACAGGTGGGACCCGTGCAAGCCGAGCCCTGAGCCGGCGCGCGCCGCCGATCAGCTGGCGAGAACTTTCGCGGTCGAATCCTGCAGGTCGTCGACGACGTTGTAGCCGAACTCGACGAGGGCCTTCGGTATCACCCCGTCGCCGAGCCGGGCTGCCGCGGCGGCAGCGGTCCGGGCGTAGTCCCGGGCCATCCCGTGGGCCGCCGAGATTGCCGGGGAGGCCGAGACGAGCGCCCTTGCCTCCTCGCGCTCGCCCTGGTTGAGCGGGTGCCCGAGAAGGTCACGAAGCCTCGGGCCGACCGCGGGGTCGCGGAGCGCACGCTGGACGGGCAGGGTGTAGATGCCTTCGGCGAGGTCCTGGCCTGGCGGTTTACCCAGCTCGGCCTCGGTGGCGACAATGTCCAGGACGTCGTCGCGGATCTGAAATACCATGCCGAAAGCCTCGCCGAAGGCTGAGAGGTCATCGATCTGGGACCGATTGAGACCGGCTGTCAACGCACCGATGCGGCATGCTGTCGACATCAGTGCCGCGGTCTTGTTAGAGATGCAGCGCAGGTAGTCGTCCTCGTCGCGCTCGATCTGGAAGGCTGCTCGCACCTCGGCGACCTGGCCCTCGCAGAGCCGGGCGAGCGTCGCCGCGAGCAGGCCGGCGACCTCAGTGCCGAGTTGAGCGGCGATCTCCGCCGCCCTGGCGAGGAGAAAGTCGCCCGCCACGATGGCCACGAGGTTGCCCCAGCGAGCGTTGACGCTCTCGACGCTGCGCCGACGGGTCGCCTCGTCCATGACGTCGTCGTGGTAGAGCGAGGCAAGATGGACAAGCTCGACAGAAACTCCTCCGAGCAGGATGTCTGTGGTGACGTCGTCTCCCTGGAGGTAGGAGGCCGCCAGCGCGAGCGAGGGCCGGAGGCGTTTTCCCCCGGCTTGTATGAGGTGGCTCGCCACCTCGTTCAAGAAAGCGTCCTCGCCGAGCACCGAGTCCCGGAGGCACAGCTCGAGCCGAGCAAGATCCTCCTCGCGTATCGGGAGGGCGAAAGGGTCCAGGCTGCTCACCAAGTCCGCCACCTTACGCCAAAGGAGCACCGAACCGACAGCCGGACGCCCACCCCAGTATTCCGCCGCACTGTAATCTTCCCCTCCCAGGTGTTCAATTCCGCTCAGCTTGTCGACCCGGATCGCACCGCTAAGGGTTTGGGGGCCGTAGTCCGATGTTAAGAGGGGGAGCTTGCTTCCGAGGCGGCGGGTTTTCGCGCAACGGGCCGGTAGACTTCTCGCACAGGGAAGACCACAAGGGAGTCTGAGTTGTTCGAGCGATTCACCGATCGGGCACGCAGGGTATTGGTCCTGGCTCAAGAGGAAGCACGTCTCTTGAACCACAGCTTCATCGGGACCGAGCACATCCTGCTCGGCCTCATTCACGAGGGCGAGGGAGTCGCGGCCAAGGCGCTGGAATCCCTTGGCATCTCGCTCGAGGCCGTGCGCGAGAAAGTCGAGGAGACCATCGGACCCGCGGGGTCGGCACCGACAGGGTCGCCTCCGTTCACACCACGTGCGAAGAAGGTTCTCGAGCTGTCGCTCCGGGAGGCGCTGCAACTCGGCCACAACTACATCGGCACTGAGCACATGCTTCTGGGTCTCGTGCGCGAGGGTGAGGGCGTCGCCGCTCAGGTCCTGGTCAGCCTGGGTGCCGACCTGACCCGTGTTCGTCAACAGGTCATTCAGCTCCTTTCCGGTTACCAGGGACGTGAAGGCGCGACGACCGCGCCTGGGGCCGCAAGCTCCGACAGCCCCGCCGGGTCGCCTCTCTTGGACCAGTTCGGCCGTAACCTGACCCAGCTGGCGCGCGAGCACAAGCTCGATCCCGTCATCGGCCGTGACCGGGAGATCGAGCGCGTCATGCAGGTGTTGTCACGGCGCACGAAGAACAACCCGGTTCTCATTGGCGAGCCGGGTGTCGGCAAGACCGCCATCGTCGAAGGCCTGTCCCAGCAGATCGTCGAGGACGACGTCCCCGAGACTTTGAAGGGCAAGCAGCTCTACACCCTTGACCTGGGCGCGCTTGTCGCAGGCAGCCGCTACCGGGGCGACTTCGAGGAGCGGCTCAAGAAGGTCCTGAAGGAGATCCGCACACGCGGCGACATCATCTTGTTCATCGACGAGCTCCACACCCTCGTAGGTGCCGGCGCGGCCGAGGGTGCAATCGACGCCGCCTCGATCCTCAAGCCCATGCTCGCCCGCGGCGAGCTCCAGACGATCGGCGCGACGACTCTCGACGAGTACCGCAAGCACCTCGAGAAGGACGCCGCGCTCGAAAGGCGCTTCCAGCCGATCAAGGTCGAGGAGCCGACCCTGGCACACACGATCGAGATCCTGAGAGGGCTCCGCGACCGGTACGAGAAGCACCACCAGGTGACGATCACAGATCAGGCTCTCGTCGCCGCGGCGAACCTCGCCGACCGCTACATATCGGACCGTTTCCTCCCGGACAAGGCGATCGACCTGATCGACGAGGCGGGCTCGCGTTTGCGCATCCGGCGCATGTCCACCCCGCCCGAGCACCGCAAGATCGACGAGGAGCTTTCCAAGATCCGTCACGACAAGGACGCAGCCATCGGCCGATCGAACTTCGAGGAGGCGAAGAAGCTCGCCGACAAGGAGAGCGACGCCCTCGAGCGCAAGGCGGCGCTGAGCCTGTCGTGGCGCTCCGCCGGCGAAGAGCTTTTCGACGTCGTCGACGAGGACGTCATTGCCGAGGTCCTCGCCAACTGGACCGGAATCCCGGTCTACAAGCTCACCGAGGAGGAGACCGCCCGGCTCCTGCGCCTCGAAGAGGACCTGCACAAGCGTGTCGTTGGGCAGGAGGACGCTATCAACGCGTTGTCACGCGCCATCCGCCGTACCCGTGCCGGCCTCAAGGACCCCAAGCGCCCGAGCGGGTCGTTCATCTTCCTCGGCCCGACAGGTGTGGGCAAGACCGAACTGGCCAAGACGCTCGCGGAGCTGCTCTTCGGTGACGAGGCCTCGCTGATCCAGCTCGACATGAGCGAGTACATGGAGAAGCACACTGTGAGCCGGCTTGTCGGGTCGCCTCCTGGCTACGTGGGCTACGAGGAGGGCGGCCAGCTCACAGAAGCAGTCCGCCGCAAGCCGTTCGCTGTCGTGCTGTTCGACGAGATCGAAAAGGCGCACCCGGACATCTTCAACACGCTCTTGCAGATCCTCGAGGACGGCCGTCTCACCGATGCCCAGGGACGCACGGTCGACTTCAAGAACACCGTGCTCATCATGACCTCGAACCTCGGGACCTCCGACCTGCGCAAGCTGTCCCTCGGCTTCCAGAAGTCCAGCGAGTCGGTGACCTACGAGCGCATGAAGCTACGTGTGCAGGAGGCCCTCAAGAACCACTTCCGGCCCGAGTTCCTGAACAGGATCGACGAGGTCATCGTGTTCCACGAGCTCACCATGGACGAAGTGGTCGAGATCGTGGAGCTCCTCATCCGCCGAGTCCGCGATCAGCTCGAGGGCCAAGGCATTGGACTGGAGCTCACCCTCGCCGCCAAGCAGTTCGTGGCCCAGAGAGGTTACGCGCCCGAGCTCGGGGCGAGGCCCTTGCGCCGCTCGATCCAGCAGCTCGTGGAGGACCCACTGTCAGAGAAGATCCTCTGGAAGGAATTCCGGGTCGGCGAGACTGTGATCGTCGACGAGGAGGACGGGGCGCTGGTCTTCCGCGCCATAGAGGGCTTCGAACCCCCTGCTGTCGAGTTCGCAGGAGCGGGCGCCGACTCCTGAGCACTTCGGCCGGCAGGCCTTGCCGGATCGCACTGTGACACCCGACTCGTAACGTCGAAACATGACGCGACCGAGGTCGATACACCGCTGCCAGGCATGTGGGCACGGCTCGTCTCGTTGGTCGGGACGCTGTCTTGCCTGCGGTGAGTGGAACAGCCTCGTGGAGGAGCTGGTGCCGGCCTTGTCCCCGGCCGCCGCCGGGCGTGCGGACTTGCCGGGGTTGTGTGGCTCGGCGATCAACGCGACCGCCCTGCCAATGAGCTCGATCAACGCGGACGGTGCCGTTGCAACCGTGACCGGTATCGGCGAGCTCGACCGGGTCCTCGGCGGGGGCCTGGTTGCTGGCTCGGTCACGGTGCTCGGCGGCGAGCCCGGAGTCGGCAAGTCCACGCTCGTGCTGCAGGCGCTCGCCAGTCTCGCGGCAACGGGGAGGACGTCTCTGCTCATAGCGGCGGAGGAGTCCGGCGAGCAGGTTCGCCGCCGCGCCGAGCGCCTCGGCGCGGTGGTCGAGAACTGCTACGTCCTGGCGACGACGGACCTCGACGTCGCCATGAGTGCTGCAAGCCGCCTGGAGCCGTCGGTCCTGGTCGTCGACTCGATCCAGGCCGTGTCCGACTCGGCGTGCGGGTCCCCTGCCGGGTCACCCAGCCAGGTGCGCGAGTGCGCGGGCCGCCTCGTGCGCTACGCGAAGTCCCAGGGAGTCGCGACCTTGCTGGTCGGCCATGTCACAAAGGACGGTGGGCTGGCCGGGCCGCGCACTCTCGAGCACATCGTGGATACCGTGCTGTCGTTCGACGGTGATCGACACCAGTCCCTCCGCCTGGTGTCGGCTTCCAAGCACCGCTACGGTCCCACTGGCGAGCTCGGGCTCTTCGAGATGACAGAGACCGGCCTGAAAGGACTTGTGGATCCGAGCGCCGTATTGCTCGGGGACCGCCGCCGCGGCGTACCCGGCAGCATCGCCGTGCCCGTGCTCGAGGGGCGCAGGCCGCTCATGATCGAGATTCAAGGGCTGGTCGGACCGCAGAGCTCCGCAGTGCCGAGGAGGGTCGCGCAAGGAGTCGTCGGCGGCCGGCTCGCCTTGCTTCTTGCTGTGCTGGAGCGCAGGTGCCATCTCGCCCTCGGCACCTCGGACGTGTTCGTCTCCACCGTTGGCGGTCTTCGCGTGAGCGAGCCCGCAGCCGACCTAGGCATCGCTTTGGCCCTGGTCTCGGCTGTGACAGGCATCGCCGTCGGGGAAGATGTCGTGGCTTGCGGGGAAGTCGGGCTGGCCGGTGAGCTGCGACAAGTGCAGGCCACCGAGCGCCGCCTCGCCGAGGCGGTGAGGCTCGGATTCCGCCGTGCCGTCGTGCCTCAGTCCGCCCCCGAAGGACCGATGGAACTGGAGCTGCTCAGAGCAGGTACCCTCTTGGAGGCGGTTCGGCTGTTGTTCGGTGTGGTTCCTGCCGCCAGGTCGCGCCTCAGCACCGAGACCGGCGACGGTCCCGAGTTGAGCGATGGCCGCGACGTCCGTACCCTGGTGAGGACCCCACCTTCCCTCGTTTCGTGAGGAGTTCCATTGTTTGATGTCGGGGACAAGGTTGTCTATCCCCATCACGGTGCCGCCGTTGTAGAGCGGCGGGAGATGCGAGAGGCCTTTGGCGAGAAACGCGAGTACCTCGTGCTCCGGCTCGCGTACGGCGATCTCACACTTATGGTGCCGTCCGACAACACAGCAGAGGTCGGGCTTCGAGAAGTGATCAACGACGAGGAGGTGGAGGAGGTCTTCGCGGTCCTTGGCAAGAAGGAGGCGCGGATGCCCACAAACTGGTCTCGCCGCTACAAGAACCACGTCGAGAAGCTCAAGTCGGGTGACATATATCAGGTCGCAGAAGTTGTTCGGAATCTCTCGATCCGCGACAAGGACCGGGGCCTCTCCGCAGGAGAGAAGCGGATGCTCACGCGGGCGCGCCAGATCCTCGTTTCGGAGCTGACCTTCGCAATTGGCGTGAGCGAGGCCGAGGCGGAGGAGCGCCTCAACGCCGCTCTGCCCTAGCGCAGGGTGAGCAACCGGCGCGTGGGCGTCGAGGTCTGGGTGATCGTAGTCGCGGCCGGTCAAGGACGGCGATTCGGTCAACCCAAACAATTCGTCTCTTTAGGTGGCCGGCCCGTGATCGAGTGGAGCCTCGAGGCGGCCCGATCGGTGGCCCGCGGCGTGGTGGCTGTCGTACCGGAAGCCTTTCTCGGCAACCCCGCAGTGGGAAAGGGTGCCGATCGGGTGATCGCAGGGGGGCCGACCCGAGCATCCTCGGTCCGCCGAGGCCTCGCGGCGGTTCCGGAGAACGCCGACATCGTCGTCGTTCACGATGCCGCCCGGCCACTGGCGTCGCGCGAACTGTTCCGCGCCGTGGTCGACGCTGTCACGGCCGGCGCCGACGGTGCCGTTCCGGGGCTCGCGGTCGCGGACACCGTCAAGCGAGTTCGTGGCGACCGTGTTGTGGAAACACTCGACCGCAGCGAGCTTGTGGCGGTGCAGACGCCGCAAGCCTTCCGAGTCGAGGCGCTGCGTCGCGCACACGTCGGCGCGCCGGAGGCGACCGACGACGCAGGCCTGCTCGAGGCTCTCGGCCTGAGCGTCGTGGTGGTCCCAGGCGAATACCACAATCTGAAGTTGACCTCACCTGACGACCTTGCGACGGCAGAGAAGTGGAGCAGCCGGTGACCCCCAAACTGCGAGTAGGCATCGGATTTGATCAGCATGGCTTCGTTGCCGGGCCGACCACTGCGAGGGTGCTCGTACTGGGAGGCGTGCGATTCGACGCGGAGCGGGGTCTCAACGGCCACAGCGATGCTGACGTCGTGGCCCATGCGGTCGCGGACGCCATGCTCGGCGCCGCCGCACTCGGCGACCTCGGAGACCACTTTCCTGACACCGACCAGCGTTGGGCCGGAGCCGACAGCTTGGCGCTATTGGCACAGGTGGCGGATCTCCTCAAGGCAACAGGCCTTCGGCTCGCGAACGCGGACTGCACGGTGATCTGCGAGACCCCTCGGATCGGCGATGCGCGTGAGATCATGATGGAGCGGCTGAGCGCGGCGGCGGCGGGTCCCGTGCACGTGAAGGCGACCCGGCCAGAAGGGCTCGGGAGCCTGGGGCGCGCCGAAGGTATTGCCTGTCTCGCCACCGCGTTGCTCGAAGAGATCGGTTTGTGATGCCAGAAGCAAATAAAGGAGATGGCACGCCCCGCACCCCTCGCGGCCCGAAAGGTCGTGTCGCAGCCAGCCGCGCAGCGGGCTCGGGGCGCGCTGGGGCGCGGGAGACCGGCACGTCACGCGCAGTAGGTGCGCGAGGCGGCGGGGGACGCTCGGGTGCCTCGAGCACGTCCAGGGACGGTCTTGCTGCCGGGGCGCGGGGTGCCGGTGTCGCAGGTAGGGGAAGGCCTGGTGGTGGCGTCGCAGGTGCGAGGGCCGGTTATCGCAGCGCGGCTGCCGGTGATCGCTCCTCGGGCACCGCCGGCACGGCTCGAGGCGCTGGTGCGACGGGTTATCGCGGCTCCGGCTCCCCCTACCCGGGGTCGGGCACGGCTGGCCCTTATCGGGGCCGTGGCGGTCCCGGTGCCTCCAGCCCATACCGTGGTCCCGCCCGCCCGGCCTCGTCAGCGGCAGGCAGGGGCCACGATCCCGGCGCTTTGCGGTCAAGAGGCCTCGGCCAGTCCTCCGACAAGGACGCCAGTGCCGCTCGTCGGGCACCGACGAGACCCTCGCCGCAGCGAGACGGTCGTCGCGGCACGTCGAGTGGTGGCTGGGATAGGCCAGCGCCTCGACGTGACCGTCCCTTTGCTTCGAGGGGTGACGGCACCCGGACTGACCGGGAAGGCCACGTGCAAGGCGAGGCCGACTCCGGGCCGCTTCCGAGCTCGATCGGCCGCGCCGCCACCGCAGGTCGCAACCTCTGGCCGAGGCCGCCCCGCGCGCCTAGGTCGGAGGTGCCCGGCGCAAGGCGAGAGCTCGCCGGCGGGAACCGGGGAGTAGCGGGTCCCTCGGGTCGCAGACCGCCCGCGTCTGGCGGTCCCAAGGCGCCGTCGTTCACCCGCCGCAGCCCCGGTGGCCCGAGCAAGCCCTTCGGCCGCGGTGGTCGTTCCGCCGAATCGCCCGGCGGCTCGGCGAAGCTGCGACGGGAGCTTGGAGGCGACCAGGTCGAAGGTCGCCAAGCCGTGCGGGAGCTGCTCGCCGCTCACCGGAGGGCGGTGCACGAGATCTGGATGATGGAGGGCAGCGATCCTGCCGCGATCCTGCGCGAGATCCAGTCGCTCGCCCGGGAGGGCCACGTCCCGGTGCGCCTTGTGAGTCAGCGCCAGATCCAACAGGTGCAGGGGTCCGAGGCGCCCCAGGGCGTGATTGCCTTTGCCGAGCCTCTGACCGAGGTCGACCTGGCCGATCTCGTCGGCGCGGCGCCCGGTGAGGTTCGAGCCTCTGTTACGTCTGCCCGCGTCGGCGACGCCGAAGTCGGGGAGGGCGGCGGAGCCGCCGACGCCGAGCCCGGAGAGGCTGATCACGGCGACACCGGCTTGTCGGCAGGCCAAGACGTAGGCCGGGAGCAGTCGGGTCGGCGAGGCAAGTCGCAGAAGACGGCCTTTCTCGTCGTGGTCGATGGCGTGACCGATCCGCAGAACCTGGGTGCTCTGTTGCGCAGCGCCGAGTGCGCGGGTGTGACCGGGGTCGTGCTGCCCCGCCACCGGAGCGCTCATGTCACCCCGACGGTCACCAAGGTGGCGGCAGGCGCGGTCGAGCACGTCAGCATCGCCGTTGTCCCTGGAGTCCCGGGCGCGCTCCAGGATCTGGAGCGCCTCGGCGTCTGGACGATCGGTCTCGACGAACGCGGGTCAGAGCCGGTGTTCAGCCTCGGCCTCGGGGACCGGCCGGTCGCTCTCGTGATCGGGGCCGAGGGACGAGGCCTGTCACCGCTGTCGCGCCAACGCTGCGATGTGGTCGCGCGGATCCCTTTGCACGGCTCCATCGACTCTCTCAACGTCTCGGCCGCCGGGGCCGTCGCCATGTTCGAGGTGGCGCGCCAGCGGGCCCTGGAAGCCGGCTGAGCGGTCCCGGCCGCGCAGCGACGACAGAGACCCCAGTTCGTCAGTAGAGCCCCGTGCCTCTTCTGGAACGCGGCGTCACGACCGCCTGAACGACGTCGTCGCTACCGGGCCGACATCGGCACGTAGTCGCGGCGCCGATGCCCGACATAGAGCTGCCTCGGCCGCGCGATCTTCGCGTTGTGCTCGAGCATCTCGCTCCAGTGCGCCACCCACCCCGCCACGCGCGGCACAGCGAACAGCACCGGGAACATCTCGACCGGGAAGCCCATGGCCTGGTAAATGAGCCCGGAGTAGAAGTCGACGTTCGGGTACAGCTTGCGGGAGATGAAGTACTCGTCGGCCAGCGCGACCTCTTCGAGTCTGAGGGCGATGTCCAAGAGCGGGTTCTTGCCCGTGACCTCGAAGACCTCATAGGCGATCTCGCGGATGATCTTCGCCCGCGGGTCGTAGTTCTTGTAGACGCGATGGCCGAATCCCTGCAGGCGACCGTGCCCTTCCTTTACGGAGCGGACGAAGTCAGGGACGTTCTCGATGCTTCCGATGTCGGTGAGCATCCTGATCACGGCTTCGTTCGCCCCGCCGTGCAGAGGCCCGTATAGGGCGGCGCAGGCGGCGGCACACGCCGAGTACGGGTCGACCTGCGAAGAGGCGACCACGCGAAGCGCGGCGGTCGAGCAGTTCTGCTCATGGTCGGCGTGCAGGATGAAAAGGGCATCCATCGCCCGCACGAGCGTCGGGTGCGCGTCGAAGCGTGACTCAGGAGTCTTGAGCACCATGGACAGGAAGTTCGACGGGAAGTCGTGGGAGTTGTCGGGATAGACGAACGGCATGCCGACGCTGTAGCGGTGCGCCGCGGCGGCGAGAGTCGGCATCTTCGCGATCAGGCGGATGATCTGCTTGTGGCGCACCGCGGGATCGAAGATGTTCTTCGCGTCCGGGTAGTACGTGGAAAGTGCTGCGATCGCCGAGACGAGGATTCCCATGGGGTGGGCGTCATAATGGAAGCCCTCCAGGAACCTCTTGCGCATGCTCTCGTGTATGAACGTGTGGTAGGTGATCTCCTGCACCCATTGCGCGGCCTGCGCCGCGGTCGGCAACTCGCCATAGAGGAGCAGGTACGCCACCTCGAGGTAGGTCGACTCCTTTGTCAGCTGCTCGATCGGGTAGCCCCGGTACTCGAGGACTCCCTTCTCGCCGTCGACGAAGGTGATGGCGCTCTCGGCTGCAGCCGTCGTCATGAACGCCGGGTCGTAGAACCAGACACCGGGCAGGAGCTTGCTCCACTGGTCTGCTGCGATGCCGCCGTCGACGATCGGGATCTCGATCGACTGACCGTTGCGGTTATCGGTGATCGTCACGCTCTCTACCACGACCTCCACCTCCGTTCGGCTCTTTGCCAGGCTGACGTCGTTGGAGCCCGGTCTCGGGATGATCCTCAAGTCCTAGTCACAACATCCTATGGCAGTGCCGGACGGTGCCAACTCCGGGTCGGTTGCTCCGCGAGCCGACAGCGCCGTGCGGACGCCGACCGTACCTCTCGGCGTCCGGCAACTAGCATGCCGCGGACATCCCTCCAGGGCGAAAAGAGCCCTGCGGCGGGCCCGAGCTTCGTTAGGGGAGCCGTTGACGACAGAGCGATCCTCGCAGAACCACCTGCGCCGTCGGCGCAGCGGCATCGGCCACTCCACGGCACCCCGACGGGCTTTCTGCTAGCAGGCGGGCGTTGATGACGGAGCGGTCTCTTCAAAGCCTCTACGAGGACCCGGCGACCACTCTCAGCTCGGGACTGGAGCGTGCCCGGCTGCAGGCGACGGTTCTCGCGGAGATCGCGGCGTCGTCGCGCAGGCCCCTCGTGGTGGTCGACATCGGATGCGGCGACGGCATGGCCACCGCTGTCGCCAAAGCGCGATGCGACGAGACGCCGGGGGCCGACGTCACTATCATCGGGCTCGACTGGTCGTGCGTCGCGCTTGATCGTGCCCGGCAGCGCGGTGTCCCCGTTGTTCGTGGGGCAGTGGGCGGTTTCGGCCTGCCACTGGCTCGCGCCAGCGTGGACGTGGTCGTCATGAGCGAGCTGATCGAGCACCTGGTGGACACAGATGCTGCGCTCGCAGAGGCAGGACGTGTGCTCGTTCCCGGCGGGAGGTTGCTGTTGTCGACGCCAAACTTGGCGGCTTGGTACAACCGTGTGCTGCTGGTCTTCGGCATCCAGCCGGCCTTCACCGAGGTCTCGATGCGTGGCATCTACGGCCGGCCCGGCCGCGACGTTGTCGGGCACCTGCGGATCTTCACCCGCCGGGCACTAGAGGAGATATTGGCCGCAGCCGGATTCGTCGATATCGGCATCGCCGGCGCCCCTTACCACGACGTACCCCGGCCGTTGCGTCCGCTCGACCGCCTGTTCTGCCGCACGCCCGGCCTCTCGTCCATTCTGCTCGCTTGTGCTCGGCGACCCTTATGAGCGTGGACGCCCACACCTCGGCGGGCATCGCCATCGCGGCGGCGTCGGCGGTGCTGACCGGCAGCGGCACGGTCGTGGAGAAGGTCGCTCTCAGGCGGCTGCCAGAGATTCATGCCCGCCACTTCTGGGCGATGCTACGAACCCTGTGCTCCTCCCAGCAGTGGTTGTGGGGATGCGCCTGCTTGCTGGGGGGTCTCGTTTGCCAGGGCCTCGCCTTGTCCCTGGCGCCGATCTCGGTGGCTCAGCCCATCTTCGCGTCCGGAATCGTCCTTTTGCTCGTGCTGTCCCACTTCGTGCTGCACGACCGCCTCCGGCCCATGGAGTGGTCAGCCCTCGCGACGATCGTGATCGCGCTGGTGCTGCTGGGCCTGTCGATCGACACGCGTGTCGATCACGCAGGTGGGCCGGCGCGGCTCTTGTACTTCCTGCTCGCTGCCATCCCGACTTCTGCCGTCGGTCTGGCGATCTTTGTGATCGCCGACCGCGCCCACAGCTCCGAGCGGCGGTTCAGGCGCCTGCGGGCTCCGCTCTTCGGCGTGGCGGCCGGCCTTCTCTACGGCGTGGCCGGGCTCGGCCTCAAGTCGGCGGCGACCTATGTCCAGCGCTGGGGCCTCCTCGGTTCGGTGCCTCACCTCGTGAGCTCGCCCGATCTGTACGTGCTGGCGGTGACGATGGTGACCGGCCTTGTGCTGTTCCAAACCGGTCTGCAACGTTGTTCGGCGTCGGTCGTGTCGCCGGTGAACATCGTCACGTCCACCGCCTATGTGATCGCGGTGGGCACCGTGCTGTTCAACGAGCATCTCCCCACCTCCGCCGGTCCGCTAGGGCTGCGGATGGCGGGCTTCGCCGGCGTCGTGGTCGGCCTCGTCACCCTCGCGGTCGCGGGCGAGCGGGAAGAACTGCGCATCGAGGACCTCGAGACCGCGGCCGAGTCCGCTCCGGCCGTCACCTCGAAAGACGAGGTCGATCAGCTCAAGTTCAGCCGGTAGACGTTCGTCTCCCGCTTCACGAAGCCCGCCTTCGTGTACAGGCGGTTTGCCGCCTCCCGGGACGACCGCGACGTCAAGTTGACGTGAAGGGCGCCCCGTGCGCGGGCGAGCCCCACAGCCTGGGAGACGAGCTCGGCTCCCACACCGTGGCCCCGGGCGGACTCGTCGACGACGACGTCCTCGATGACGGCGTGCAGCCCGGTCGGGATCCTGTAGATGACGAGCGTTGTGGTACCGACGATGGCGGCGTCGTGAGAGCCAAGGCGGGCGACAAGCAACGTACTGGCGGGTAAGGCAACGATCTCCTCCAGCTCGGCGCGACCGGGAGCGGGGGCACTCGAGGACAGTTGCGGCACAAGGCGTGCCATGGTGTCGACCAGATCGTCGGTCACCTCGTAGATGCGATCCACAACGACGTCATCGGCCTTCATGCGGGCGAGTGTATCCAGGCACCTCGGGGCCCGAAGGGAGACTCCGACCGGTCCGACCCGGCGGTCGTCACCGCCCCCAGATCTGTCCTCGCGGCCAATCGAAGAGAACCTCGACCGAGTCGCCCCGTATGGCGGCGAAGGCGTGCTCGCTCCACACCCCGGCATTGGCGAGAGGGGCGGGAAGTGAGTCCTCGCCGAACCACCCCACGTCGGCGCACTC
>Ga0181520_10003622_pt1 | contig 26891 bp, 25 predicted proteins | sample PEATcosm2014_Bin_29_FD_132451 | JGI IMG/M metagenome (GOLD analysis project Ga0181520, IMG submission 132451) | Peatland microbial communities from MTU Mesocosm Facility, Houghton, MI, USA - PEATcosm2014_Bin02_30_metaG | ecosystem: Environmental > Terrestrial > Soil > Wetlands > Peat | place...
TCCGGTTTACTCAAATGACTGACGAGTTCTTCCTTACTGCATCCAACCAGATTGTCAAAGATCTGCGCGCCCTTACCCGGCATCGTAATACCGGACCCGAACGCAGGCCTCGAAACTTGCGCCAGCCGCCGATTCCAGCCCACGCCCGCCTTACATCGACGATTTGAGCGAGCCGGAAATTTCGATTATTGCGACCAGAACTTCGGTCTGGCTATCGGCTGACTTCATTCAGGTTAACAAACCGAGACAGTCTTGGCAAGAGGCGGTAACAATTTCAGAAACTTTCCTCTGAATTATTCTGAGGCGGCGCCCTGCCGGCCGGCCGTGGGCTCCACATACACCGTGCGGGTGGGAAAGGGAATTCGGATGCCTTCCTCCCTGAATCGACGGAGGATACGCTTGCGAAGCTCGTGCCGTACACCATATTGGCTGGCAAACTCGTCCACCTGGAAGTTGAGTGTGAAGCCAAGCGAAGAATCGCCAAAGCCCGGATCAAACATCACAGAAGGCGCCGGCTCGGCCAGCAGGCCGGGGACTTTCGCCACAGCCTGGCTGGCAACTTCCAGCAAAACGCGTTCGATGCGATCCGGGTCGGAATCGTACTCCACCCCGATCTGTAAGGAAGCGGCCATGCGCTTTTCGGGGAGGTAGTAGTTGGTGACGATGGCCTGCGACAGCTTGGCGTTGGGCACGATGACCAGGTTATTGTTCAGCCCGCGGATGCTGGTGCTGCGCCATCCGATGTCCGTTACGTAGCCTTCTTCGCCGGTGTTGAGCTTGATGTAGTCGTCCAGGCGCACCTGCCCGGCCACCGCCACGTAGAAGCCGCCGAACAGGTTCGAGAGGGTATCCTGGAGCGCCAGCGCCACGGCCAGACCGCCGACCCCGAGGGCTGTCAGAATAGGGGTGATCTTGGCGCCCACGGCGCTAAGGATCAATAAGATACCGAGGATGAAGACGCCCAGTTGCGCGAGGTTCTGAGTGAGCGTGGTCACGGGAAGCGCGCCGGGGATCTGGCCTCCAAAGAAGCGCACCAGGTCGCGCGCCATGCGCATCCCCATCAGGGTGAGCGAGAAAATCCAGAGCGCCAGCAGGGTAGTGGCGGTCCAATGGGTGACCGAGTCGGGCAGGGGCGACGACTCCAGGGCCAGATGCGCGGCCAGGATAACCGCCCAGATCAAGGTCGGGCCGCGCATGGAATTCGTGAGAATTTGCGCCGGGCGGCTGCCGGTTCGCTGGCTCCATCGGTGCAGGGCCCCGATAAACAGCCGGCGCGCCAGGTACCCGAGCGCCAGAACCACCGCAAAGATACCGAGCGGCAGCAGCAGCTCCATGGGGTCCATGGCTAACAGGCGCGGGATCAGCCGCCGGATCGCATTCATGGCAGTCTCTATGAACAGATTCGCACAAACAAACCGGTTGCACGTGCGCCAACCCGGCATCGTCAACCTAATATGCCGAAGGTGCGGATTGCTGCGTTCCTGGCTGCCGTAATGCTTACCGCATGCATGGCGGCCAATGAGCCATCCGCGGAGGTTCTCTACAAGCGCGGCCGGAGCGCGGAAAAGGCCGGCCACATGGCCCAGGCGTATCTTCTATATTCCGAAGCGGCCGCCATGGAACCGAACAACCTGACTTACTGGCTGCGCAGCCAGGCGGTGCGTTCGCGTGCAGCGCTCGAAGCCAAACCCGCCCCGGTCGTGGCGATGGATTCCCCGGATGATGGCGACGATACGGAGACGCCGGTTGCGCTCGAAACCGCTACCGTCAGGGACTTGGCCGATGCACGCCAGCCGCTGCCGCCCGCCGAGCTGGCTTCCCAACCGGGCACGCGGGATTTCGACCTGACCGGCGATCCGAAATCCCTGTTCGGGCAGGTGGCCCATGCGTTCGGCCTGGATTGCGTCTTCGACGGCGAGTATCAGCCCGTAGCTCCGCTGCGCTTCCGCGTGGAGGGGCTCGATTACCGGCAGGCGCTGCACGCCCTGGAGGCGGCCACGGCTTCCTTCATCGTGCCGCTTACCCCCAAGGTATTCCTGGTGGCGCGGGACACCGCCCCGAAGCGCGCCGAACTGGAGCCGAACGTGGCCGTGGGAGTGCATCTGGGAGAAGCCACCAATCCGCAGGATTTCACAGCCGCCATCACCGCGGTGCAGCAATCCATGGCTCTCGAGAAAGCCGCCTGGGATACGCAGGACAACATGGTGGTCCTGCGGGGTCCCATTTCCAAAGTGCTGCCGGCACGTGCCCTGCTCGAGCAATTGGTGCATGCGCGCGGCCAGGTGGTGGTAGAGGTGAAGCTGGTGGAAGTCAGCCGCAACGATATGATCACCTACGGCATCGATTTCCCCACTCTGTTCAGTCTCACCCCGCTAACGACCTGGCTCAACAACACCGTCAGCACACCGCAGAATATCGTCGGCCTGCTGGCTTTCGGTGGAGGCAAGACCCTCATAGGCCTGGGCATCCTGACCCCCTCGGCGGTGGCGCAGATGACCAAATCCTCGGGCGCGCTGATGATCCAATCCGAGCTGCGTTCGGTGGATGGCCAGCCGGCCAGTCTGCATGTGGGCGATCGCTACCCCGTCCTGACCGCGGGCTACTTCGGACCGGCCAGCTTTACGTCCGGCGCCCAGGGAAACGTATACACGCCGCCACCCTCCTTTACATACGAAGACTTGGGCTTCAGCATCAAGGTCACACCCAGCGTGCACGGGACCGCCAGCGTCACGCTGGACATCGACGCCGAGTTCAAAGTCTTGTCGGGGCAATCGGTGAACGGGATACCGGTGATCTCGAGCCGCGTGCTGAAATCCAAGGCGCAGCTCGATTTCGGAGAATGGGCGGCGGTGACTGGTCTGCTGGATGTGAACGAGGCGCGCAGCGTCGCCGGATTGGCGGGCCTCTCCCAGGTTCCCTATCTGGGGCCGCTCACGAGCGTTCACACCCATAGCACCAGCAACGACCAGATCCTGGTGCTGATTCGGCCGCACCTGGTGACCCTGCCGCCGAGCGAGACGGTACCGGTGAGGCTGGGCTTGGGATCCGACAGCAAGCCCATCAGCCCTCTATAAACCGCATCCGCGCGCCCTTGAACCTATCGGTAAGGCGCGGCCGGCCGCGGCCTTACTCGCGGCTGGGAATGATCCTCAAGGTATTGAAGCAGGTATGCTAATCTGAATTTTCATACCAAACTCAGGAGTGCGTTCATGTTTAAAAGATTGGGGCTCAGGCTATTGATGGCCTGCCCGGCGTTGCTGATGTTCGGCCAAGTGGCATCCGCCCAGCTCAAGGTCGGCGTGGTGAACATGCAGCGGGCAGTCTTCGAATCGGCCGAGATCAAGAAAGCCGACATCGAGATGCAGGCGCGCTACAAGCCGCGGGCGGACCGGGCCCAGGCGCTGCAGAATGAAATTGCCTCCATCGCCCAGCAGCTCCAGGCCGGCTCCGGAAAACTGACCCCGCAGGCGGAGTCCGATCTCAACGCCGAGGGAACCCGCAAGCAGCGCGAACTGACGCGTATGAACGAGGATATGCAGGCGGACGTAGAGCGCGAGCGCAACGAGATTCTCAGCAAGAGCACCCAGAAGATGGCCGAGGTGGTTAAGAAACTGGCGGAAAGCAAAGGCCTGGATCTGGTGCTGGACAACGGCACGACGCTCTACTTCAAGCCGACCATGGATGTTACCGACGAGGCCATCGCGGCTTACAACAAGGCCTACCCAGTGACCGGCGCCGCGGCCGCCGCGCCGGCTGCACCGGCGCAGAAGTAAACTGAGGGTGGAACTCCGATGGCCGGCTACCTCGATGAATACGGAGTCAGCGATGAGCAGCGGGCCAGGACTATCCGGCGGGTCGTAATCTGGGTCTTGGGCCTGGCGATAGCCGCCGGAATGCTGCTCTTCATCTTCCATAATTTCAGCGAAGACCGCCAGGTAAAGCGCTTCCTCGCCCTGCTGGAAGCCCGCGACTACAAAGCGGCATATGCCCTGTGGGGCTGCACCGACGCGCATCCCTGCCGCGATTACGCCATGACGTCGTTCATGCAGGATTGGGGACCGCAGGCCGTGCCGCCGGGCAAGTTCCAGGTTCTCGACGGAGAGTCCTGCGGCTCCGGCGTGATCGTCGATACCGATCTGGGCACCGCCGGCGACCGGAAGCTCTGGGTGGAGAGCAAAGACCTGAGCATCGGATTTCCGCCCTTCGAACAGTGTCCGCAGCGTAATCGCATCGCCGATTTTGTGCGGAACATCAAGTATCGCCTGCACGGCCGCACGTACAAATAGCCTGGGCGCGCCTTTCCGGCTTCGGCGCGTCCTAGAATGGGTACGTATATGGGAACCATGGCGGCGGGCCTCCTGATTCGCCCGCGAGCCGAGTATAAAGGCAATCCCGACGGGCAGAAGTGGATACCGATGGCAGAGCGCTAGCGCTCCTCCGAACATGGACGAACGAGCTTACTATACCGACACCCAAACCACCCGGCCGGCGGAGCTGAACTGCCCGTACTGCCACAGCCACGAGAGCTACGAGCTGCGATGGGCGGTGAAGAAGAAGAAGGACCGTCTCCCTCCCGGCGCCGACGAGCGAGACCGGGCCAAGTTTCAGAAGGCCCAGAGCTATATGGTCCTTCTGGACGATAAGGTAGCCTGTAAGAACCTGCGCTGCCGCAAGAGATTCGACATCTCGGGCATCAAGAGCATGGCTTTCCTGTAAGCGCGCGCACCGTCCCACGATCGGCCACTAAAGAGTCTGCCTGACTCCGCCGATAAGCCAGACGTGATGCAAACGCTATCTCTTCGTGGCAGATTCGCGGTTTGGACCTCCGCGGTCGTTATCGCCTCCACCCTGGCGCTGATGTGCGGTATCTACCTGGTATCGTCCCAGGTCCTCAGGGAACAAGCCGATGACGAGATGGATCGCATTGTCGGCAAAACGGCCGAAGAGTTGGACTTGTGGCTCGGCGCCCGCGCGCGCGACGCGGTCAATCTCGCCGAACTCGAGCCATTTGCGGCCGCCTGCGCCGGCCGCGAACGCCCGATAGCCGAGCAGGCTCTGGTGCGAATTCATCACCGGTCGCCGTTCTATGAGAACGTGTTCCTGGCAGACCCGAACGGCAAGGAGTTTCTCGATTCGGTGGGCGGCAAATCGGTGGGGTTCGAGTTGGCGAGCGTCGGAGGGTTCCGGGGCAACGTGGAGCACGCGCGGCAGGGCGAAGTGTGGATAGGAGAGGCCATGAAGTCGCCCGCCAGCGGGAGGCCTGTAGCCTTGTTGACCGCGCCCGTCAAGAACGGGGATCGCGTCATCGGCATACTGGGGACGCCTATTGAGCTATCGGCATTCTCGGATTCTTTTGTAAGCCAATATCGCGTTCGCCAGACCGGCTATCTGTACATGCTGGATTCCTCGGGACTGATGCTGGCTCATCCCGACCGTGCCAAGATTCTGACGGCAAACGCCCGCGATCAGGACTTCGGCCGTGAAATCCTGAGCCGGGGCAGCGGATCGTTGGACTACGTATTTGACGGAGTGGCCAGGACCGCGCATTTCAAGCGTGCGCACGAGAAGCCCTGGACGATCGTGGCGGTCGCCCCGCAGAGGGAATATGTGGCGGGTGCGCGAACCATCCAGTTCTGCTTGATGTTGTTCGGGTTTCTGGCTTTGGCGGGCACCGTTGCCGCGGTGACATATCTGGCCGGACGGGTCTCGCGGGTGATTGGCGGCTCGGTGTCCCATCTGGAACGCGCCGCGCGGCAATTCTTCGCCGCCTCCTCGCAAATTTCCGGGGCCAGCAATTCGCTCGCGCAAGGCGCCTCCGAGCAGGCCGCTTCGATAGAGGAGACTTCCGCGACGGCCGAAGAGGTCGGATCGATCACTAAGCAGAATACCGAACGCTCGCAGAAGATCGCCGATCTCATGAGCCAGGCCATTCCGCTCGTTGAGGCGGTCAACGCCGCGCATCGCCAACTGGGTAACGCGGTCACCGAGGTGAGCGTCTCGAGCGAAAAGGTATCGAAAGTCATCAAGATCATCGACGAGATTGCATTTCAGACCAATATTCTGGCGCTGAACGCCGCGGTCGAAGCGGCGCGGGCCGGCGAGTCCGGTTTGGGGTTCGCGGTGGTGGCCGACGAGGTTCGGAATCTTGCGCACCGCTCCGCCAATGCCGCCAGCGAAACCGCCGCGCTGATCGAGGAGTCGCTCACGAAATCCCGCGAGAGCCGCGAAAGACTCGGAACGGTGCAGAAGGCGATGGATGCGCATAACCGCATTGCCGAAGCCCTGAAGGTGGAGACCGATCAGATCCGCGTCGCCTCCGAAGAGCAGGCGCGCGGCATCGCGCAGATGAGCTCGGCGATTTTACAGATGAGCCAGGTGACCCAGAGCACGGCGGCGCAGGCCGAAGAAGGCGCTTCGGCGGCCGAGGAGTTGAATGCGCAATCCAAGGCCCTGGAAGAGATCGTGGAGAACCTGGCCACCATGATCAGCGGCGGCTAATCCGTTCGCAGACTTGTCCTCGACTTTCGACGACGATCTCGATTTCATAAGGCTGCCCGTGACAGCCTTGCCACTACGGCCACTGACTTGGAGATGGCACCGAACGCCGGGGCCAGGTGGCGCAGCGCACCGCCGCCAGCGCCGAACAAGGCGCCTCGGCCTCGTGAGCTGACCGCCCAATCCGAAGCCGTGCAAGACACCGCCAACCGGCTCGCCTCCATACTGGGCTGATCGCCGGCGCCGCCTACTTCCGCATCAGGGCTTTGACTTCGTCGGGCGCTTCGAACTTTTCCTTGGGGATCTCGGCGTTGAACTTCACGCTTTCCACAGTGAAGGCGATCTGCTGCGAGGCGGCCTTCTGCAGAATCTTGTGCGCCATCAGCAGGCCGCCCTCCTTACGGTAATCGCTCTCGGCGGATTCCACCGCGATATCGCCCATGGGACTCTTCACCGTCATGACGCTCTTCACCAGCAGGCCCGATTGCTTATCGAAATAGCGCGTCACGGGATTGCCCTCGGCCGGGGTCAGAACCACCTTGTAGCATTCCTGCCCGTCCACGCTTTCGAGAGCGGCGGTTTCGGCTTGCTTGTAGAGGTCGCGCCAATGCACGTGGCCGTTGAAGCGGGCCTCGCGCAGCGTCATGGATTTCTCCTCGCCTTCCTTCAGACGCGGTCCCTGCATGGCCGACAGCGACCAGGCCACTTTGCCGTCGGTCCCTTCCAGGATCTTGCCGATGCCCGTAATTTCGATTTCCGTGAGGCTTTGATTCGGCTCGGCCGAATAGAGCGAGACCTTCCCCTGTATCCCCATCCCGACGATTTCCATCGAGCCGGTGGCGATTTCGCTGTGGGTCTTCTCATAGGCGCCGCGCCCGCCAGTCACCTCGACGAAGCGGTCTAGAATGGTTTCCGCCTTGGGCAGGTCGTCGGCGGCGTTCAGCCGCGCGCCGGCAGCCGCCACCAGCGCCGCGGCCAGCGCGATTCGCGTCGCAATCGAACGGGATGGCATGTTTTCCCTCAATTCCTCTGGCGTTCAATCCAGCTTACCGCCGCTTCCAGGGCGGCATCCCGACCCTCCAGAAGGTCGCGGCGCTCGATCCCGATCTCCTCGTCGGGGATCACGCCCGACCCTTCCAGCGATTTACCGCCAAAGGAAACGTAGCTGGCGATCGCATATTGGAAGCCATCCCCATTGGGCAGCTTCTCGAAAACCGAAGGCAGGGCGGCTCCCGCCGTGCGCGCCCCGAACACGCGGGCTCGCCCGAGGTCCTTCATCCCCTCGGCGAAGATTTCGGAAGTGGAGGCCGAGCAGGCGTCCACCAGGATCGCCAGCGGCCCACGGAACGGTTCGGGGCGCGGGAAGACCGCGAAGATCACGCGCGTATCGCGGGTCTGCATGGCGCCCAGTTGCCGGCCCGCCTGGCCGATGAACCAGCCCGCCACTCCCGTGGCCAGTCCGCCGATGCCGCCCGGGTTGCCGCGCAGGTCGATCACCAGCCCGCGGCAGTCCCCGCATCCGGCCACCATCTCCCGAAACGCCCGGACGAGCGTCTCGGGCTCGAAGAACAGATTAAAGCGTATATAGCCGATCTCGGGGCGCACGCGCCGCGATTCCACCCAGAAGTACATGGCCGGCAAATATCCCAGCTTGGCGGGTGTTCCGCGCGGGCGGGAACGCTCCAACTCCACGGCCACACTGCGCTCCGCGCCGTCGCGAAACGCGACGCGCACGGGATCGCCAATCCGGCCGGAAAGCCGCGCCATTACGCTGCGCGCCTGGAGAAGTTCGACCGTCGTGGAACCCGCCAGGCTCTCGCGGATGGCGGCCAGCGCCGGAGCGATCTCCTTTCCCCCCACGCCGGCAATCTCCCAACCCGGCTTGACGCCGCGAGCCGCGGCAGAAGATCCCGGCTCGACGGCGAAAACCGTGGCGCGGCCTTCCACCATGCGGACGTCGATTCCCGGACTTCCCTGGCCCGGGTCGCGGCTGCCCTCCAACTCGGCGTACGACTGTGCCGGGAGGATGGCGAAATGCGATTGTCTGAGGCGCGCCAGGAGAGCGGAGAGCGCCGCTCGCGCCTCCTCCATGCTGGTGGCGGCTTCCACCCTGGGGCGCAACTCCCGGCGGGCGGCCTGCCAATCGAGCCCGCCCAGTTGCGGATCCCAATACTTGTCGCGCACGGTGGTCCAGACCCAGTCGAAGGAATCCAGGTTCGATTGCCGCTGGGCGGCAGTGAGCGAAGCACGGTCGGCGGCCGGGGCCGCGCACGCCAAGGCGAGAAAGAAGATGCCGAGGCGCGCAGCCATGCTCAGACTATAACATTGGCGGGCAGCCGCACCGGTGCCGAATCGGCCCATGAACCAATGCCACGGCGGCGGCGCTAGACTCGGGTCAGGAGGGTTTATGCCGGATCAAGATCAGGGCCACGGAGCGGTTCGGCCCCGCACCGCCGTGCTCACTCGGGGATTCGACCCCAGCCTGTCGTTCGGATCGGCCAGGCCGGCGGTTTTCCGCAGCTCGACCTACGTCTTCGCCAGCCCCGAGGCGGCCGAACATGCCTTCGCCATCACCACCGGCAAGATCAAACCCGCCGAGGGGGAGCGCGCCGACCTGATCTACTCGCGCTTTTCGCATCCCAATTCCGAGATTCTGGAGGACCAGATCGTGCCCCTGGAGGCCGGCGGGCGCGAGGCGGCGGCCTTCAATTCGGGGATGGCGGCCATCATGACGGCGTTTTTCGCCTATGCCCGCCCCAACAGCTCGGTGGTCTACACCACGCCCCTCTATGGCGGCACCACCGGCTTGATCCACACCTTCCTCGAGCCGTTCGGCGTGCGCGGCATCCCGGTGCACTCGGGCGATTCGGAGGGTATCGACGAGGCCATCAGTTCGGCCCGGAACTGCTGCATCGTCTTACTGGAAACGCCCGCGAATCCGACCCTCATCATGACCGACATCGAGCGCGCTGCCTCCACCGCGGCGGCTCACCCGGATAAGCCCGTCGTGATGGTGGACAATACGTTTCTGGGCCCCACTTTCCAGCACCCCTTGCTGCTGGGCGCCGACATTTCGCTCTATTCGGGCACCAAGTATCTTTCCGGCTTCAGCGACATGCTGGCCGGCGTGGCGATCGCGCGCACCTCCGAGGCCATCCAGAAGCTGCGCAGCCGCCGCAGCATGTTCGGCAACATCTTGCAACCCGACGAGTGCTGGATGCTGAACAGCCGCCTGCCCACGGTGGCGCTGCGCATGAACCGCCAGAGCAAGAATACGCAGAGGCTGGCCGAGGCGCTCCACGGCCACCGGCACCTTTCGCGCGTGATTTACCCGACCTTGTTCGACGACCCCGAGCAGAAGCGCATTTACGAGAAACAGTGCGACTACCCGGGCGGCATTTTCTCGCTGGATTTCAAGGGCGGCAAAGAGGCGGCCTTCGAATTCCTGCGCCGCCTGCGGATCGCTCACAATGCCGTCTCCCTGGGAGGAGTCGAGACGCTCACCTGCCACCCCAAGACCACCACGCACTCCGGCATGACCGCGGAGGAACTGGCCGAATCAGGAGTCACCGACGGACTGGTGCGCATCTCGGCGGGCATCGAAGACTGGCGGGACCTGCTGGCCGATTTCGAGCAGGCCCTCGCCGCCATCGGTTGAGCCGCGGCTACATGGGAGCGTCCGCCAGGCGCTTGGCGACCTTCGCCTTCACGGCTTCCCGGGACTCTCCGAGCCACGATGAGCCGGCGTGGGGCAGCACGCCGGTGAGTTCGTCCCAGGTCCATGGTTTTTCGGGCGGGAAGGCCCCATAGCCGAGCAGATCGCTGACCCGCCAGCATACTTTAATCAGGTTGTATGGGCTGATTTCTCCGGGAACCGGGTTCTCATGGTGAGTGGCGATGACCGCGGCTAGTTCGTCCGGGAAGTCCCAATCCTGTGCCAGGTAGGCACCCGCCGCGCAGTGGTCGATCTCGAAGAGATCGCGCTCGGTTTGCAGCAGATCGAAGCCGAAGCGGCCGGAGACCTCCAGCATACGGGAGTATTCCTCGGGGTAAGCCGCCATCAGCCCCAGCGTTCCCAGGTTGTGCATCAGACCGGCCGTATAGCCGGCATCCCGATCCAGCCTTACGGTGCGGGCGGCTTCTTCCGCCACGATGGCGGTCACCAGGCTGTGAACCCACACCTTGCGCAACACTCCGATCCGCACCGAGGCGCGCACCATGCGGTTCACGGCGACAGTGGCAGCCATGGTTTTGATTCGGTCCGTACCCACGATCATGATGGCGCGGGCCAGGCTGGTGACCTCGCGGGGTACGCCGAAGAGCGCCGAGTTGGCCAGGCGCAGCAGCTCACCCGAGAAGGAGGGGTCCATCTTGACGAGATCGCCTAGCTCGCGGACGCTGGGATCCTCCTTCTTGGCAAGGGCCATGATGCGCTGGGCTACGGCGGGGAAGGGCGGCAGCGGCCGGAGGGCCCATGGCGCCTGGGGTCGAACGAGAGTTTCGCTCATAATACACTCCGGCAGTACTATCGGCTGAATGCTCCCTAAACATGCGGGCATTTTCACCCCGGCCGAAAAAAAAGTTTAGGCGCACCACGCCGGTGCCGTTTACCTGTGGATTTGGGCGGGTGGCCTTAACGGCAGATCGCGGCCGCGCCGGCAATCCCCGCGTCGGCTCCGTAGCGCGCCATCACCAAGGGGATTTCGGCCGCTCGCTGGTTGACCGACCAGTGCGGCAACTCTTTAATGATACGTGGGAAAAAGTGGCTCATCAGCTCGGCCACGCCGCCCCCGACCACCACCACGTCGGGCTCCAGCATGTCGATCACGTTGCCCAGCCAAACGGCCAGAAGATCGGCGGTCTCTTCGAGGATCTCCGTGGCCAGCGCGTCGCCCTCGCGGAAGGCCTCGCCCACATGTTCGGCGCGCACCTGCTCCAGGCTGCCACCCGCCAGGTCCAAAACGCGCTCGCGCACGCTCCCGCGCTGTGCCAGCTTGGCCCGCGCCCGCAGTGCGATGGCCGGGCCGGCGCACAGAGCCTCGACGCAGCCGCGTTTGCCGCATCCGCAGATGGGGCCACGATAATCGATGCTATTGTGCCCGCCCTCGGCGGCACTTCCGGTGCGGCCGTGGTAGATCTTCTTATCGAAGATGATCCCGGTCCCGAAGCCTGTGCCGATGGTGGCATAAAAGACGTTCGTGTAGCCGGCGCCGGCACCCCACAGGACCTCGGCCAGGGCGGCCGCGTTGGCGTCGTTATCCACGCGCGCGGGCACGCCGAAAGCCCGGCTGGTCTCGGCGGCCAGCGGGAAATTACGCCAGCAGGGCAGGTTAGGCGGATTGATCACCACGCCGCTGTAAGGATCAAGCGGCCCCGGAGAGCAGAGGCCGATGCCCTGAAGTGCGGCGCGTGCTTCGGGGACTTCGGCGAGCACGGCCTCGATAGCGCTCTTAACGGACGCGAAGCCGGCGGCTCCATCCCCGGTCGCCAACATGGGCACGCGGCTTTTGCCGGCGATGGCGCCGCTCGAATCCACCACACCGGCAGCCACCTTGGTACCCCCGATATCCACTCCGATCGTCACAGATTCCGGCATGCGGTCAGCCTGCTCCTTACGCCATACCCAGCTCCCTCTGCATCTCCTCGAGCTGCTTGGCCAGATAAGCGTTGATCTTCACAGAGCGCTCCGAATTCGCGGGTAAACGGCAGCGTACCACAGATGCGTGGCCGATCTGGGAGATAATGGCTATCGGTGTCCCGCCCCTCGGGGCCGCCTGGGGCATCGAAGGGAGATGGCATGTCATCCGGAAACGACTCCGTCGATCGCAGAGATTTTCTCAAATCCGTGGGCGCCGCCAGCGTGACGCTGGGCGCCGCCGGCAAGGCTTTGTCGGCCCGCAGCGCCGGCAGGACGCCCGGAAGGACGATCGGCGCCAACGACAAGATCGGTGTGGGCGTGGTCGGATATGGAGGGCGCGGGAACTACGTAGCCAGCCAGTTCACCGAGTACGCGGAGAAGACCAACGCCTGCCAGATCGTGGCGGTCTGCGACGTGTGGGAGAAACGCAAACGCGAGGGCGCCGAGAAGTACAAGGTGAAAGGCTACACCGATTATCGCGAACTGCTGGCGCAGCCCGGCGTGGACGCGGTGATCGTGGCCACGCCCGATCACTGGCATGGGAAAGTCGCGCTGGATTCCCTCGACCAGGGCAAGGACGTGTACCTGGAAAAGCCTATGGTGCACACCAATGAAGAGGCGCGCCTGCTGGTGAACACGGTCCAGGAAACCAAGCGAGTTCTGCAGGTGGGGTCGCAGACCACGTCGGCCGAGATGTGGTGGAAGGCCAAGAAGGCTATCGCCGATGGCATGATCGGGCAGATGATCATGAGCCAGGGATCCTATCACCGCAACTCCTTCACCGGGGAATGGAACGAGGGCTGGCCCATGGATAAGAACGCCGGTCCGGACGGCAAGGGCGACGACCACATCGATTGGAACATGTTCCTGGGCACGGAGTTTAAGCTGGCGCCCAAGCGGCCCTACAATGCCGACCGCTTCTTCCGCTTCCGCAAGTATTGGGATTATTCGGGCGGGATCGCGACGGACCTTTTCTTCCACGTGGTGGCGCCGCTCAACATCTGCTGGGATGAGCCGCAGTTCCCCGCCAAGGTCACGGCGCACGGCGGCATCTACGTCTTCAAAGACGAGCGCGAAGTGCCCGATACCTTTCACCTGCTGGCGGATTATGCCAAGGGCCACTCACTGGTGCTGAGTTCCAGCATGGCCAACTCGCAGCACATCCCCGGCCTCATCCGCGGGCACGAGGGAACCATCATCATGGTGGATCACGGCCGCTTCGAGGGCATGGTGCCCAATATCACGGTGAAGCCGGAACAGCACTGGAACGAGGAAGCCAAGACCGACAAGCTGATCGGCGGCGACGCCTACAAGAACAAATTCGGCGAGAAGGAGATCAAGATACCGATCGACCAGACCGATCCGCTGCAGGCGCACATCGGGAACTTCCTGAAGTGCATGCGCACCCACGAAAAGCCAAACCTGGACGTGGAGACCGGCGCGAAAGCCTGTGTGCTGATCAACCTGGCCGTGCAATCGTATCGCGAAGGCCGCACGCTGTACTGGGACGAGAAGCGCTGGAAGGCATCCGATAAGCCCGTGAAGGGTTAGAGCGCTTCTACCTCATTTCACGCCGGTGGGCGCCGGCTGCGTGTCCGGCGCCCGCTGGCAAGCCGTGCGCTACAATCCCTGTTCCAATACCGCTGAACGGGGAGAAGAAGCGATGAATTCGGTCGAACGCATCCACGCAACCCTCCACTTCCAACGTCCCGACCGTGTGCCGGTCGATCTCCACAACTTCCAACCCGCGGCGCGTGCCACGGGCAGGCCATTGCCGGAGGTGTTCCGCGACGGGGAGCTGCTGGCCGAGGCGATGCTGGCGGCCTGGCGCGAGTTCGGGCACGACATGATTCTGCTGGAGAACGGCACGGCCTGCAACGCGCAAGCCTGCGGCGCGACCGTCACGTACCTGGAGAACAGCGCGCCCGTCTCGCACACTCCCTTGCTCAAGGAACTGGCGGACGTGCTGACGCTGGAGGTGCCGGATCCCTACAAGGCTTTCCCCATGTGCGAAATCCTCAAGGCGACGCGCATCCTGGCCAAGGAAACCGCCGGGCAAGTCTGGATTTGCGCACGGGCCGACCAGGGGCCGATGGATCTGGCGGCGCAGTTGCGGGGCCTCGACAATTTCATGATGGACATCGGGGCCGGCGAGGAGGAAAACCTCGTGGACGCCCTGCTGGATTATGCCCGGCGCGTCGCCACGCGGTACGCCCTCGCGCTGATCGAATGCGGCGGACACTCCACCTCCATTGGCGAGGCGGTGGCCAGTCCGGACACGCTCTCTCCGCGGCACTACCGCCGATACGCCCAGCCACAGGAAAAGCGCATGGCGGATGAACTGCGCGATCGGCAGATCGTCCTGCACAATCACATTTGCGGCAACACGCTGCGGATCGCCGACGATTTCATCTCGACCGGTGCGCCGGTCCTCGAGATCGACCATAAGACAAACGCGCGGATGATTAAGGAGAAAGCGCGCGGCAAGGCGACCTTGCTGGGGAACATCGATACCGGGCTTCTCTATTCCGGCACGCCGGCGGAAGTGGAGGCGGCCTGCCGGGAGGCCATTGAGACGATGGCGCCGGACTACGGCTTCATCCTGGGGCCCGGCTGCGCGCTGGGCACGGATACGCCGGCGGCCAATATCCACGCGCTGGTCGAATCGGCCCGGAAATATGGCGCGTACCGGTAGGAATCGAAGGGAAACCCGCTCGTGACTTTATCGCTGCTCGATTTTGTGGTGATCGGACTCTACGCGCTGGCTATCGGCGCGGTCGGGTTCGTTCTCGTGCGCAAGGCCAGTTCGGTCGAAGGGTACTTCCTGGCGGGCCGGGGTCTTACGTGGCCGTTCATCGGGGCGTCGTTGTTCGCGGCCAACATTGCGGCGGAGCATTTCGTAGGATTAGCCGGGTCGGGATACGCGGACGGCATGGCGGTGGGCGGCTTCGAGTGGATGGCGGCTTACTGCCTGGTGCCGCTCATCGTGCTGTTCCTGCCGTTCTACATCCGCAACAAAATTTTCACGGTGCCGGAGTTTCTGGAGCAGCGCTTCAGCAAGAGTGTGCGGCTGCTCTTTTCGGGATTCATGGTGGTGCTCTCGGTGGTGGCGAAGATATCGATTTCGCTATGGGCATCGGCGCTGGTGTTCGAGGATCTGTTCGGATGGCACCGGCTCACGGTGATCTGGGTGGTGGGCCTGATCACGGCACTGTACACCATGAAAGGCGGGCTGCGCGTGGTGGTCTATACCGACGCGCTGCAAAGCACCATGCTGCTGGCCGCCGCGGTGGTGCTGACGATCGCGGGGCTGACGAAGGTCGGCGGCTGGGCGGAGCTGCACGCCAAAGTCGGCCCGGCGATGTTCGAGATGGTGAAGCCCATCACGCACCCCAACTATCCGTGGTTCGGCATGTTCGTCGGCGTGTTCCTGCTGGGCAGTTTCTATTGGTCGATGGACCAGGTGCTTGTGCAACGCGCGTTCGCGGCGAAAGATCTCAACGAGGGCCGGCTGGGCGCGATCTTCTGCGGATTCCTCAAACTGTCGACCCCCTTCCTGCTGGTGCTGCCGGGTGTGATTGCACGGGCCTTGTACCCGCATCTGGCGAAGGCCGATCACGCCTATCCGGCGTTGCTGCGCGAGCTGATGCCGCACGGCCTGCTAGGGCTGACCGTGGCCGGCCTGGCGGCGGCGCTGATGGGGCACATCAGCGCGACTTACAACTCCATCGCCACGCTCGTGACGCGCGATTTCTACCTCTACTGGCGGCCGCGCGCATCGGCCGAACGGCAGGTATTTTGCGGGCGCGTGGCGGTGCTGGCGGTGTTTTTCCTGGGCGCGCTATGGGCCCCGGTGATCGGGACGTTCGGCAATCTGTGGATTTACCTGCAAACCGTCCAGGCTTACTTGATGATGCCGTTTGCCGGCATTTTCTTTGCCGGCGTGTTGTGGAAGCGGACGACCGCAAAGGGCGTCTTAGCCTGTCTGGCGACGACCTGCGTGGTTTGTCCCCTGTTCATGGCGAACGGGCAGGCGAACTTTCTGCCGTTCATGGACAACGCCCTTTTGCGGCCCTGGCTACACGCGGCGTTCGTCGCGTTCCTGATCTCGATGGCCATGCTGGTGATCGTGAGCCTGGCGACGGCCGCAACGTCCGAGGAGAAACTGCGCACCACGACAGTGCGCGATTGGCGGTCGCTGGCGATGCTGGACCATGTGTCCCTCCTCCGCAACTACGCCTTCTGGCTCGGTCTGCTGCTGGCGATCTGCACTACGCTGTGGATCTGGATGCGCTGAGCCGGCGGGCGGCGGGCTTGGTCATCTTCGCAACAACCCCGGCGCTTCGCCGCTCCCGGCGTCGTCTAGACTGAAACCAGTGGGGTTGAATCGGCGCGCAAGATAATGCAAATACGAAGTCGGGATCTGGCCCGATGGGTCGAGGAACTGCGCCGGCGCGAAACGCAACTGGTCTTCGTTCTGAGCCTGGTGATCGGCGCGCTGGTCGGGCTGGTGGTGGTGGCGTTCATCCTGCTTACCGGCAGGCTGGCGGCGCGCATGTACCCGCCGGGCGGGATCGGCCTGCGGCGAATTCTGGTCCCCACGCTGGGGTCGCTCGGCACCGGCTACCTTCTGTATCGCTACTTCCCTTTCGCGCGCGGCAGCGGCATTCCGCAGACCAAGTTCGCTCTGTTCATCAACGACGGCGTCATCAGCCTGCGAACGGTGCTGGGGAAATTTTTCTGCTGCTCGGCATCGCTCGCGAGCGGCATTTCGCTGGGCCGCGAGGGTCCCTCGGTGCAGGTGGGCGCCGGCCTGGGTTCGGTAATCGCGCGGCGCCTGGGTCTCGATAAAGATCGCGTCAAGGCGCTCGTCCCGGTAAGCTGCTCGGCGGCGCTGGCGGCCGCGTTCAATACGCCCATCGCCGCTGTGCTGTTCTCGCTTGAAGAGATCATGGGCGATCTGAACGCGCCCGTGCTCGGCTCGGCGGTCCTGAGTTCGGCCACCTCCTGGATGGTCCTGCATCTGGTGCTGGGCGATGAACCGCTGTTCCACGTGCCGGCTTATCAACTGGTGCATCCGGTCGAGTTCGCCGTCTATGCGGTGCTGGGCGTGGTGGGCGGATTGGGGTCGGTGTGCTTCGTCAAACTGCTGCTGGGAATTCGCGCCCGCTTTGCGCGCTTCCCGCGGCGGACGGTCTGGTTCCAGCCGGTGGCCGGCGGGTTGGGCGTGGGATTGATGGGCTTCTTCGTCCCGGAAGTTCTCGGCGTGGGTTATGACGTGGTGGAGCGCGCGCTCAACGGCGATATGGTGCTGCGGCTGCTGGTGCTGCTGGCAGTGCTCAAGATCGTGGCAACGGCGCTGTGCTACGGCTCCGGCAACGCCGGCGGAATTTTCGGGCCGTCGCTGTTCATCGGCGCGATGATGGGCGGCGCGGTGGGCAGCGTGGCGCACGCGCTTTGGCCGGCGCACACGGCCTCGCCGGGCGCCTACGCGCTGGTGGGAATGGGGACGGCCTTCGCCGGAATCGTGCGGACGCCCATGACTTCGGTGATCATGATCTTCGAAACCACGCGGGATTACACCATCATCGTTCCGCTCATGATCTCGAACCTGATCGCCTTCTTCATCTCTCAGAAGCTGCAAAAGGAGCCGATTTACGAAGCGTTGGCGCACCAGGACGGGGTGCATCTGCCCACCACGGCGGCGGATCCCGCGATGATGCGCGTGGTCCAGGCGATGCGGCCGGCCCCCGAAGCGCTCCCGGCGGAGATGGACGCGGCCACGGCGGCCGGGCGCGTGCACGGAGAATCGCTGGATGCCTGGCCGGTGGCTGGCCGAAACGGCTTCGTGGGGATGGTCCGCAAGGCCGACCTGGAGGGCGCGACCGCGCGCGGCGAGGGCGGGAAGAAGCTGGCCGAGATCGCGGACGAACGCGCTTTTTCGCACTTGCATCCGGATCATCGGTTGGGGCTGGCCCTGGAGCGCATGGGAGCCGAGCACGTCAAGGTACTGCCGGTCGTGAGCCGCGCCAACAAGGGGCAGTTGATGGGCATCGTGACGCTGGACGATGTACTGCGCGCTTACGGCGTGGCAGCCGCAGGCCAAACGGAAAAGAGCGATGGAATCGCCTAGTATCGCCTCGAGCGCTCCCGGCCCATCGTTCCTGGGCACGCTGGCGCTGGTCTTTGTCGCCATCGTGGCGCTGTTCGCCATCGACACGTTCCTGGCCAAGGTAGAGCAGTCCGAGACGGCCGCGCAGGCCGCCCGGCTCTTCCGCGAAGGGCAGCGCCTGGCGCAGGAATGCCGCTCCGCCGATAGCATCGCGCGCTTGCGGGCCGCTCTGGCCCTCTCGCGCGACAACCCGGAATACCAATTGGCGCTGGCGGACGCTCTGTTCAGGGCCGGCAGGCTGGCGGACGCCGATGCGCTGCTCACCACCATGCTGCAGAACGACGCCACGGATGGCGGCGCCAACCTGCTGATGGCGCGCGTGCTGGCCCAGCAGGGAAAGTTGGAAGCGGCCGAGTTCTACTATCACATGGCGATCTATGGCCGATGGCCCCAGGATGCCGCGGCCAACCGCATCAGGGCGCGCTTCGAGCTGATCGACCTGCTGGTGAAGGAGGGCAATCGCAAGGCGCTGCTGGCCGAGCTGCTTCCGCTGCAGGATGAGGCACCGGTGGACCTGGAGACGCGGCGGCGCATAGCCCATCTGTTCCTGCTAGCCGGCTCGCCCGGGCGCGCGGCGGATATGTTCCGGCAGATCCTCCGTGAGAATCGCGAAGACGCGGATGCCTATGCCGGATTGGGCGAAGCCGAGATCGCGAGCGGCAATTACCGGATCGCCGAAACGAACTTAGAGATGGCTGCACGCCTGAAACCCGCAGAAGAAGACATCCGCAAGCGCCTGGAACTGGCGCGCCAGGTGCTGGCTCTCGATCCCATGCTGCGCGGCCTCGGCGCGGCCGAGCGCTACCGCCGGACCCGGGAGTTGGTCGAACTGGCGCTCGACAGCGTGAAGCCATGCGCCGGCGATGGGCCTTCCGGGACGCTTCAAACTCTGACCGACGAAGCGGGCCAGGCGCTCCAGCGGCGCCTGAGCCCCGCGCAGCAGGACGAGGCCACGGAAGCCAATCTGGAACTTGCCGAGCGTCTATGGCAGGCCCGCCAAAAGGAGTGCAAGCAGACGACGCAGCCGGGCGAAGAACCCCTGGCGCTGGTCCTGGCCAAAGATTCGGCAAAATGAGAGTTTCACTTCCGAGTTCTCCTGCCGGGGCTTCGTGCCGGCGTACACCCCGCTCGTGTAGACTCCGCGACGCAATTGGTGACACCCGCGCAAACAACCCGCGCGACAGTCCGCGCAAACGTCCGGAGCAAAGGATCCGCTTTGTTGTATACTGAGACCCGTCGGCGCCCTGGGGCGGGACCGGCGGAAAGGGATCGTTCATGAAGAGGAGAGCATTTCTAAAGTCGCTGGCGGCCGCGCCCGCTGCCTGTCTGGCGCTTCCGCGACTCGCCGAAGCCGCGCTGCCTAAAGCCAAGATCACGCGGGTGCGCATCTACCGTCCGCCCGATCTCAACGAGCTCTTCAACCAGAGCAACATGCTGGTGACGGTGGAGACCGACGCCGGGATCACCGGCATCGGCGAGGGCGGCGCCAAAGATACCCTGGAGCAGTGCGCCGGCTCGCTCATCGGCAAGGACCCGTTCAAGGTCGAAGCCATCTGGCAGGAAGAATACATGGCGTGGTTCTACCCGCCGGGCCGCGAGAAACAGGACGCCATGGGCGCGCTCGACCTGGCTCTATGGGACATCAAAGGAAAAGCCATGGGCCTGCCGATCCACCAGATCCTGGGCGGCGCGGTACGCAACTATTGCGAGTGCTACAACACTGGCAATGTGCGCGTGCCGCCGGGCCCCGGAGGCGCCCCGGCCACGATCAAGGACCGCGTTCAGGCCACCCTGGCCGCCGGCTATAAGGTGTACCGCATCGGCGCGGCCGATCCCGGCAACGGCCCGTGGGACGTGCGCGAGCGGCTGATGCAACTGGCCCGCGAAGCCCAGGAGATCCGCGAAGCCCTCGGCAACACCGGCGACTGGAGCGTCGATTTCCACCAGCGCTTCGAATATATCGATGCCCTGCGCGGCTGCAAGCTGATCGAGCCGTTCTCGCCCTACCTGGTGGAGGACCCCGTCCGCACTGAACATTTCCTGGAGGACATCCCCAAACTCCGCCAGATGACCAGCGTGCCCATCGCGGCCGGCGAAGAGTGGGGCTGGCGCTACGACTTCAACAAGCTGGTCGAGAACCACGATATCGATTACAACCGCTGCACCCTGCCCAACGTCGGCGGCATAACGGAATTCCTCAAAATCATGGCGCTGTGCGACACCCACGCCGTGGGCATCATCCCGCACTTCACCGGTCCGGTGGCCACCGCCGCGCTGGTGCAATGCCTGATCACCTATCCCGGCTCGGTGATGTTCGAATACAACTACGGAGATCGCAAGATCCCGTATCTTCCCGAGTACACGGATTTCAAAGCCGGCAAGCTCTACGCCCCGGATCGTCCGGGCCTGGGCGTGACCATCGACACCAAGCCGCTGACGCAGATCGGTGAAGTCACCCAGGCGATCCACCGCTCGATCTACAGCCGTCCCGATGGCTCGCTGACCCACTGGTAGACCCGGTGGGGCATGCTTTAGCTTGCCCTTGCCCAGTTGACGTCAGTAAACACGCGCCCGGATGTACAATCGATGGTGGCCAGGAAGCCGACTCTTCCCGGCCGCCATCTTTTTTTGCGAGGTGAGCCTCATGACGGTTTCCCGGCGCGGTATGATTCAGGGTTCCGTCGCCACGCTGGCCGGCGCGGGCGCGGTGCTGCCGGCCTCCGGCGCGACTACCCGGAAGAGCAATTACAAGGGCTGCTTCTATTTCTCGGAAGCGTTCAGCGACCCGCAGAGCAACGATGTGAAGATCGCCAAGCAGGTGGGCGTGGATTACGTAATTGCGGGCAACACCTGCCGGGGCCGCAAAGAGGAATACATGGCCAGCGTCCGCCGGGCCATAGACGAGTTCGGCGCGGTGGGCATGAAGATAGCCGGCGTGGAAGGCACTCCGGTATCGATGGAGAGCGTCAAGCTGGGCACGCCCGAGCGCGACGCCGAAATCGAGAACCTGAAGTGGGCCATCGAAGCGCTCTCCAAAAACGGCATCAGCATGATCTGCTACAACTTCATGGCCGGCCTGGGCTGGACGCGCACCAGCCAGTCCGTCCGCGAGCGCGGCGGGGCCCTCACCAGCGAGTTCGATCTCGAAACGGCCACCCGGCAGGGACCCACCGAGTTCGGCGAAATCGGCGAAGAGAAGATGTGGCGGAACATGGAGTACTTCATCAAAGAGATCATGCCGGTGGCCGACAAGTTCAAGATGAAGATGGCGCTGCATCCCGACGATCCGCCGCTCTCGCCCCTGCGCGGCATTGCGCGCATCGTGATCAGCAAAAAGAATTACGAACGCATCATGGCCATGGCGCCCAGCCCCTATAACGGCATCACTTATTGCCAGGCCAACTTCGTACTCATGAAAGAAGATGTCTACGCGCTGGCCAAGGAGTGGTGCGACCGCAACAAGATTTTCTTCGTGCACTACCGCGACATCGAGGGCGATACGCGGCACTTCCACGAGACCTTCCACGACAACGGCCCTACCGACATGGTTCGCATGCTGGAGATCTACAGCCAGGGCGGATTTGTCGGGCCCATCCGCCCCGACCACGCTCCTTCGCTCTCCGGTGAGGCGCCGGACGGGAAGTCGTCGGGTTACAACATTGGCGCGAAGGTCATGGCCTTCGGGTACATGAAGGGCGTCATGCAGTCGTTGGGACTGAAGTACGCGTAGCGAAATCCAGTCTGCCCGGGCGTGCCCGGAGACAGCTCAGGACGCCATGACCAGACGCTCCGCAGCCAGGCGCTGAATCCACCTTAGTTGCGCCTCCGTTTCGGGCACCGTTTGGCCGCGAGCGGCACTAACGACGGCTAACGCTCTGTTGACCTCCATTCCGGAAGTCACGAGCATTCCAGCCGCAACCAATCCAGAGCGTCCGATACCCTGGCGGCAATGCACGGCAACGCTCTTGCCTTCTTCAAGCGCATCCCCAATTGTCCGGAGCAGCGAGAGAGCGCCCGGCAAGGATGCCGGCACCCCGCGGTCGGGAATCGGAAATGAAACAAAGTGAAGCCCCTCTGAGTTGGCCGCGGGACCCTCGGATGTCAGTTCCAATTGAGCGGCTTCTTCCTCCTCGAGCAAGGAGACCACGACCTCCAGCCCCGCTCGCCGCCAGCCGGCGGCCTCGTCTTCCAGCCAGTCTCCGCCCCTGGGGCGCGCCGCAATCGCCAGCCGGCCGCGCCAAGCGCCTGGTATCCAAAACAGTTCGGGCGTCATGGCTCTCTTTCGATTATCTCTCGGGGAAGGCTGTCGATATCCTCCCCGCGCTCGGCAAGCACACTAAGCCGGTGATGGCCATCGAGAATCGTTCCATCCCGCCGAACCTTCAGCGAACCCTGCTGCCCGGGAGCTAGGGAATGTTTCAACTCTTCAGACGGAAGAGCGCGAAAGAGTTGCAGTTTGACGCGATTCAGGGTCGCCCTGGCGTGCAGGAACCTGAGTTTCGGCAATTGCGATTCCACGAGACTCCCAAAATGTCGCTAAGGGACTGGCTGCTGGATTTCGCGGTTTCCCCCGATTATTTTGAGGTTGACCCTGGACGGGAAGCCGCATCGAACCACATAGGATTAGTAGTGCCACCCTGGCGATTATCTTAAGAGTTATCCCGCCCTATAGCCCCGCGCTCTTGGCGGCCACGCGGGCCACGCTGGACCAATCCATCTCGGCCTGGCCCTGCGCCAGGCCCTCCAGCATGCGGTCGCGCAGCAGACTGGCCAGGGGCATGGGCGAAGCGCATTCCTGAGTGACTTCGAGCAGCAGGCGGATGTCTTTCTGGCCGAGCTTCAGGGCGAAGCCGGCCGGCTCGTACCGGCCCTCCGCGATGGTTTTGCCGTAGTTGGCATAGACCGGCGAGGCGAACAGGGCGTTCATGGCATCCAGAAAGACGTGTGGGTCCACGGCGGCTTTGCGCAGCGTGGCAAAGGCCTCGCCGAACGCCTCCAGCATGCTGGCGATCATGAAGTTCCCGCAGAGCTTCACGGCGTTGGCCTGCCACGGCTCCGAACCCGCCACGAAGGTCTGGCGGCCGATGGCATCGAAGATCGGGCGATGGCGCTCCAACACGGCTGCGGCGCCGGCGGCTATCACCAGCAATTTCGCCTGTGCGGCGGCGTCGGGGCGGCCGAAGACCGGTGCGCTCAGGAAACCTTGGCCGCGCCCGGCGTGCCCGGCGGCCAGGCAGCGCACCAGCCCGGTGCTGATGGTGCTGCTCGACATGTGGGTGGCGCCCGGCTCCAGCACGGCAGGCAAATTGAGCGCTTCCACCGCGCTATCGTCGGCCAGCATGGTAATGACGGTTTCCGCGCCACGGCAGGCCTCTTCCAGCGAAGCCGCGACCCGCGCACCCTCGGCCTCCAGGGCCTGCGCTTTTCCGCGAGTGCGGTTGAACACAGCCAGATCGTGTCCGGCGCGGAGCAGGTTGCGCGCCATCCCCGATCCCATCTTGCCCAATCCGATAAATGCCAGCTTCATACCGCCATAATAGCGGTTGAACCTGCGGTCAAATGTCCGCCAGGGGACCAAAGACCTTGTAAACGGGAACCGACGCGGCCCAAAAGTCGTACTGAAGGAGCAGAGGTGCGGTAATGTTCTGCGATCGCTGCGGCACACAGTTGCCCGAAACCGCCGCGTTTTGCCCGTCCTGCGGCAAAGCTCTGCGCGTTACACCGATGATGCCCGTGCGGAGCCGCCTGGCCGGCCATTTGCGCCTGCTGGGCATTTTCTGGCTGGCTATATCCATCTTCCGCTTGCTGCCGGGGCTTTTCCTGTTCTCGATTTTCCATCACATAATCCCGCAGTTGGGCGGCGGCGTGCCTTTCTTCGTCCATGAGTTGCTGCGGGGAATCGGCGCGCTCCTGTTGGGCGGCGCGATACTCGGGATCATCGCCGGCTGGGGCTTGCTGGAGCGGCAGCCGTGGGCGCGCATGCTGGCCATCGTTCTGGGATTCGTCAGCCTGCTGGAGATGCCGTTCGGCACGGCGCTGGGCATCTACACTCTGTGGGTGCTGCTACCGGCCGAGTCGGAACAGGAGTACCGCCGGATAGCGGATGCGGCGTAACGCGGATCACAAACGTAAACCATTTCACCGCGGGTTGCGTCGTACAATCTGAGGGGGAAACGTATGCGCCTGTTACACTTCGGCCTCGCTTTCGCGCTGGCGATGGCCGCTTTCGCGGATACCGTCACGTTGCGCGACGGCCGCGTCCTCAATGGGAATTACCTGGGGGGCACACCGCGCCAGGTGCGACTGGACATGGGCGACCGGGTCGAAACGCTGGACATCGGGGATATCGTGCGCATCGAGTTCGGCGAGCCGGCGGCGGCACCCACGGCGGCACCGGCTCCGGCTCCGAATGGGGATCAGGATCGCGATCCGGACCGGCCCATCATGCGGCGCCGCGACGATAGCGCCGTGATGCAGCCCGATTCCGAAGCCGCTCCCCCGCCCGCCCAGGCTGCCGTGGGGCCGATCCAGCTTCCGCAGGGCACCAACATCGTGATCCGCATGATCGATGGCGTGGATTCCGAGACCAACAAGGTGGGCGACACCTTCGCGGCCAGCCTGGATGACGCCGTGATTATCGACAACCAGACCGTCATCCCGCGCGGGGCCAACGCCACCGTGAAGCTGGTAGATGCCAAGGAATCCGGCAAGTTCACCGGCCGGGCCGAGGTGGCGCTCAGCCTGCAATTCGTCCGGGTCAACGAGCGGAGCGTGGAGCTGAACACGCAGACCGTTTCGCGGGTCAGCGATCCGCGCGGCCCGCGCACAGCCAAGGTGGCGGGCGGAACGGCCGCGGTGGGAGCCATCATCGGGGCCCTCGCGGGCGGCGGCAAGGGCGCGGCGGTGGGTGCGGCAGCCGGCGGCGCGGTGGGCGCGGGAGCCCAGGCGATGACCAAGGGCCAGCGCGTGAAGATTCCCTCCGAGACTCGCCTTACCTTCGTGCTGGACAACGCCGTTAGCATATAAGGATGCGATTGAAGCTTCGATTGGGAGCCGCCATGCTGATCTCGAGCGCGGGCCTGCTGGCGCAGGGTCTCGTGGAAGGCCGCGCCGGCAGCCCGGTGCGGGTGCTGATTTACGAAGACCTGCAATGCTCGGATTGCGCCAACTTCCGGGTGATGATGGACAAGCAGATTCTCCCCCGGTACGGCGACCGCGTGGAATTCGTGCACCGCGATTTCCCGCTCGCCAAGCATCCCTGCGCACGCCCGGCGGCTATCGCGGCGCGCTTCTTTTTCGCGCGCGATGCGAAACTCGGGATCGAATACCGGCGCCACGCGCTGGCCACCCTCGCCGAAACCACTCCGGCGAACTTCAAAGACCGGCTGGCGGCTTTCGCCCGCGCCCATGGCGTGCCTCCGGACGAGGCGTCGCGGCGCTAGACGATCCCAAGGTGGCCGCGCTGGTGGAGAAAGACTACCAGGATGGCGTGGGTCGCGGCGTGGTCCATACCCCCACCGTGTTCGTGGACGGCGTGCCCTTCATCGAGACTTTCACCTTCGAGGAGATCTCCAAGGGCATCGACGCAGCGCTGGCCCAAGCCCAATAGCATCTTCACAGAGAGCCATCGAAGCTCCGCGCACGCCGCTCAGCACATTCCTGCTAAATTGAGATTTTAGAATCCCAAACGGAGGTATGCGATGGCGCGGTTTGCGCGGTTGAAGGTACTGAACAAGATCGTCGAGACGGGCATGGTCCCGGTGTTTTATCACCCGGATTTGGAGGTGGCCAAGAGGGTGGCCGCGGCGGTGGCCGAAGGTGGCTGTCCGCTTCTGGAATTCACCAATCGCGGCGATCATGCCTGGGAAGTTTTCTCGGAGCTGGAACGGTACTGCGCGCGGGAAGTCCCCAACATGATCCTCGGCGTGGGGTCGGTGGTGGACCCCGGCACGGCTTCGCTGTACATCAATTGCGGGGCGAATTTCGTGGTCGGTCCGCTGCTGAACGCGGACGTGGCGCGCGCCTGCAACCGCCGCAAGGTTCCCTATTCGCCGGGCTGCGGCAGCGCTTCGGAGATCTCGCAGGCGGAGGAATTGGGCTGCGAAATCGTCAAGGTTTTCCCCGGTTCGGAAGTGGGCGGGCCGAGCTTCGTGAAGGCCGTGAAAGGGCCGTGCCCGTGGGTCTCCATCATGCCGACCGGCGGCGTGGATAGCACCGAGGCGTCGCTCAAAGCCTGGTTCGACGCGGGCGTCACGTGCGTCGGCATGGGTTCCAACCTCGTTTCGAAGGATCTTCTCAAGGCCGGCGACTACGCGGGCATCGCGAGCAAGGTGCGCGCGACGCTCGAAATCGTCCGCAAAGTGCGCGGAGGCAAGTAAGCATGCCGCTCAAGATCAGATCGCGCGAGGAATGCCGCTGGGATGCCGCGGCGCTGGGCGAGGTGATGCTCCGCCTGGACCCCGGCGAAGGCCGCATCCGCACGGCCCGCCACTTCCAGGTGTGGGAAGGCGGCGGCGAATACAACGTCGCCCGCGCCATGCGCAAATGCTGGGGCAAGCGCTCGACGGTGGTCACCGCGCTGCCCGA
>Ga0181520_10003623_pt1 | contig 26883 bp, 27 predicted proteins | sample PEATcosm2014_Bin_29_FD_132451 | JGI IMG/M metagenome (GOLD analysis project Ga0181520, IMG submission 132451) | Peatland microbial communities from MTU Mesocosm Facility, Houghton, MI, USA - PEATcosm2014_Bin02_30_metaG | ecosystem: Environmental > Terrestrial > Soil > Wetlands > Peat | place...
ACGACGCATACAAACTGTATTTCCGACCCAACTTGACTTTTTTAATCAACTATGATAAGATTAAAAAAGTATGAACACCATAATTCCGTTGACCGCGGCAGGTCGGGAAAGACTTTTCCCGACCCGCTGCACGTTCGTCCAAAAGACGAAATCAGCCATTGTTAGGTTTGCGGAATGGCCGCTTGCCTACAAGATGTTGTTCCTCTCCGTCCTGCTTATGGGATGGATGGGATGCGTCGATCTGTACTTCAAATTCAAACATTAAGTACATGGCCTACACATGATACGCCGCCCTTGAGGTTTATACCGGGGCGGCTTTTTTATTTTTATATTTTTATTGCCTAAAAAGCCGATTTCTGCTATATTTCTCTTGTCTTCTTTCAAGTGTGTAATGTTCATGATACACATATAATTGCGCGTGTAGCTCAGTTGGTAGAGCACACCACTGATACTGGTGGGGTCCTAGGTTCGAATCCTAGCACGCGCACAAAATAAGCGAAGCGCATTTTGTGCGCGTGAGCGAGACGCCTGCGCGTCTCGCGTCTAGGATTCGAAAGACTTTTCTGTGTCGAGCGGAGTTTGCGACGTGAGACCGGAAAAGTACCTGCCGACGTGGTCGGCGAATCCTAGTAAGGGCAGTTTTATATACTGAATTCAATTCATACATTCTATTGATTTCTTCCCGAAATATGTATATACTCAAACCGTCAACAAAATATATGGATAAAACAAGTGCAAATTTTAATAAACTATTGCAGTCATTCAAGGACAAGTGGGTAGCCGTATCTCCAGATTACGGTGAAGTCTTTGCTAGTGGCACTACGCTCGACAGCATCATGGGCAAGGTAAAGGGTAAGACTGGTGTCAAGATGTTTCGTGTCATGCCATTCGATACCATTTACTCGCCACTGACCAGATGAAATATAGATACTTGACGCAGATGAACAGGGATCCAAACAAGCCTCATTTTAGACGGCCTGTTGTTGATGTTGAATTGATCGGCCATGCCGGGAGTATTACCACTATTGGTATTGTTGATTCCGGTGCCGATTACTGCCTTTTTAACATTCAGTATGCAAAAGCCATAGGTATTGATCTTGAAAAATGCCAAAAAGATCGCACGATAGGCATTGAAGGTCACGGCAAAGAGATATGTATGGCCGACATTGAAATACAAATCAAAGGTCTTGAAAAGGTTACCATTCCCGTCGGTTTCATTGACAGTAATTCCGTCATTGGACTGATTGGACAGACCGGATTCTTCGATCTGCACAGGATTCGGTTTGAAAGGGATCATAATACGTTTGAGATTATACCGGTTAAGAAGGCTTGAAATGTTTTTGGAAGGTTTTTCTTAAATTGCCATATTTATTCTCATAATCGTTCCTACGTCGTCCCAGACGGCGCACAAAGTTGAAATATCGCCTGTTTTAGCGATTTCCGAATTTGTATTCAAAATCAGCTTGGCGTACTATGAAGGAACTGGCGGATTTTGTTTTGCCTTCATAGCTCAATGGATAGAGCGCAAGCCTCCGGAGCTTGAGATTGTGGTTCGATTCCACATGGGGGTACCAGTTGATATTGTATGATATACTTGAACTGAAGTCGCCATAAAGTCGATGTTAGTTTAAATAGTTAGTTTAAATTTAAAAATAAAAAACGCATGTCAACAAATTCAAAAATAAGTATGTGGGTAGTTATTATCATTGTTATCATCCTTCTCGGCTGGTGGTATTTCGCCAGCTCGGCGGCTCCGGTGCCAACAAATGGAAATGGAGTTAACAATGCTCCACTTTCGGCACAGACGGAAAATGGCTCGGTCAGCGCAACTGTTTCAAATGCTTCAAATACCGGCATGGCCACTGGCATGAATAACGGTCAAAGTTCATCGAACGCCGAGAGCGTACCCGTTACCGGTTTGACCACGTCATCGTCAGATACCTCCAATGCCGCGCTTAATTCCGATCTGTCATCTATTGATACTCAACAGAACGGCCTTTCCGGTGATTCGTCGAGCATCAATAATAATTTCTAAAAAATATATGAATATAAAAAATATCAAAATCACAGCAGGTCTCATTATTCTCGTCGGCGGTCTTATGGCAACGACCGTTTCTGCTTCGACCCAAGTGGGAACGGCGGTCTTGCGGGCAAATGTTCGAGCGCGTATGGCTTCGACGACACGCATGAGTTCCACGACAATGCGTATGAGTTCGACCACTCGTCAAGAAATGCTCACCAACCGCCAGAATCAAACTATCGGCGTTATTGACAGCAAGTCAGTGCAAGAAATCACTAGTCGCGTTACTGCTTTGAGCACTCTTTCTACTCGACTGAGTAGTATGAAAAATCTTTCCGCAAGCGAGCTTTCGACCCTTTCAGGTGAAATTACTACTCTTACCGGAGAACTGACCGGCTTGCAAGCCAAAATCCAAGCAGATGCCAGCTCGACGCCGGTTGGTACAGGCGGCGCTCTCGGGAGCTCGTCGCCACTTCGTCAGGATTTTACTTCCATTACCAAAGCCTATCGTGTCTATGCTCTGATTATTCCCCAGACACAGATTCTAGCCGCCGCTGATCGAGTGAGTACTATCGTTACTTCTTTAACCACTCTTTCGGCAAAATTGAAAAGTCGCTTGAGTGCCGCCCAGTCGAATGGTACGACGGTCGGTATGGGCGCCGGAACGACTGGAACAGGCGCATCAAGTTTCGCTTCACTCCAAGCTGATCTTACCGATCTCAATACTCAAACGACGAATGCCCAAAAGGAAAGCTCTGCCGCCGTCGCCGCTGTTTCCAGTCTTGTTCCCGACAATGGCAACACTACCATAGCCGCAAGTAATACCACCGCTCTGAAGACTGGTCGTTCTGATATAGTTGCCGCTCAAAAGGACATTGCCGCCGCCGATAAAGATGCTCATACGATTGTTGCCGCTTTGGAAGGAATGCATGCCAGCTCGATGGCTTCCACGACGACGCCTGCTTCAGCTTCTACTCCAGCTTCCGGCACGGTTTCAAGTCAATAAAAAAGAAAGGATCGACTTTGCTTATGCAAAGTCGATCGCTTTCTCTTTATCCGCACGAAATTGTGCAGATTGCTTCCGTGGCGAGGTGGAGGGGCTAACAGCCCAGGCCGGTGCCGGCGGTTGCGGTTTGACTTAATTTTTTGGCATTTTTGACTGATGAATTGATCCTGTCTATGGATTGTGCAAACGCGTAAACTTGACATTATGTCTTAATTAATATATTCTTATATTCCCATGAATCCTAACAGAAATCCCAGTTCACGGCCTGCACAATCTGGCCGATCGGAAAATACAAACAATTTTAGACCACAGACAGGCAGTGCAAACTATCGCAGTCGCAGTGTTCAATCAATGAGTCGTCTCGGCGCAGGTTTTCGTGGCGGCAATCGCGGTATACACGGCGGCGGCCGAGGTGGTCAAGGTAGTCGTGGCATGCGCAGTGGTGGCAATTCACGCGGTCCTCGTGGCGAGCATATTGATGTCTCGCGCTTTATCAACAAAGCGGTTATCACCGAAGAGGTCGAGCATTTTGTGCCCGAGCATGCTTTTGCCGATTTTGCCATTGATGAACGGCTGAAGAAAAATATCATCGCCAAAGGTTACACGACGCCGACACCCATCCAGGATAAATCCATTCCGCATATTTTACGTGGCGCTGATATTGTCGGTATCGCCAATACTGGTACCGGCAAGACCGCCGCTTTTCTCATTCCGCTTATTAATAAAGTTCTTGTAGCTCAAACACAAAATCGCGGCTCGAAAGAAAATATTCTCATCGTTGTGCCGACGCGGGAACTCGCCATACAGATCGATGCTGAGCTCAAGGGCTTCACCGGTGCGCCGGAAGTGCGTGGCGGCCTGAAAATCTTCTCCGTCTGCGTCGTCGGTGGCGCGCCGATCGGCCCGCAGATTCGCGATCTTCGCTATCACAATAACTTTGTCATCGGCACGCCCGGCCGCATCAAAGACCTCATCGAGCGTAAAGTGCTCAATCTTGGCCTTTTCAATACCGTCGTCCTCGATGAAGCCGACCGGATGCTTGACATGGGTTTCATCAACGATATGAAATATTTTATGTCCAAGATGCCAGCCATGCCGCCCGCAGGCAAGCGTCACACCCTTTTCTTTTCGGCGACGCTTTCCTCCGATGTCGAGAAGCTCATCAAAGATTTTCTCTACAACCCGGTACGCATTTCCGTCAAGACTCGCGACACAGCTAAAAGCGTTGATCAGGACGTGGTGCGCATTCCGCATGGCGCCATGAAAGTGGACGTCTTGGCGAGCCTCCTGCGCCAGCCGACCTTCGACAAAGTGCTCGTTTTCACCAGGACGAAATACGGTGCCGAGAAGCTTGCTCGCGCCCTCGAGGCGCGCGGTTTCAAAACCGAATCCATCCACGGCGACAAAGTTCACTCGCGTCGCCAGCGCGCTTTGACCCTTTTCAAAGAAAGCAAAGTCCAAGTGCTCGTGGCCACCGACGTGGCCGCCCGCGGTCTCGACATCGCTGGCGTCAGCCACGTCATCAATTTTGAAATTCCTTCGACCTACGATGATTATGTTCATCGCATCGGTCGAACAGGACGCGCGGGGAAGAAAGGGAAGGCGCTGACGTTTGTGGAATAAGATTTTATTGAAATGTGCCCTATTTTAGGGCTCAATTAGTGGCTACTTGACTTTATATATCTATATGTTAAAATAGAACTAGAATAGAGAACATAGCAATGTGCTGTGTTCAACCGCTATTCGACAACGAAATATGCAGTATTGAAAGACAAACATATGGCTACTAAAACAGTCGTAGCGGAGTCGTCTGTGACGGCTTCGCAACTCAAAGACTTCTTTCGTCAGATCGACGACGGGAGCATCAACGGAATCCATGTCCAAGCGATTCTCGAACATCGCAATCCTTTCGGTCTCGACAATATCGTGATTGATTGGAAAAAGGTGTATGAAACGCTCGGTCTGCTGAAAGTTGATTTCAGCACCGATGGCCTGAACGATCCTAACTATTGGGTTGTGCCTGTCTTCAAGGGTGTGACGCCGAACAAAGTTGTTCAGGCTCTGCGTGACCTCGGTGTCAACGTGTATCTTTACACTGATGACCTCAACACAGGCGTACCGACAAACGATCGTGATCCTGCCAAGGATGGTGACTATCGGGTCAAATTCCTGAAAACTGTCGAAGCCGATCCAGAACTCAAGAGAAAATCAGCCGACACGCTCACCGATGAGAGGGTTAAGGGTATCACGCTCCTTGAACGCCTTCTCCTCGAACTCGGCTACTTTCTGGCAACAGGAAATCATCTCGATGTCGAAAATGTCACCCTCTGTAACGGCTCGCGCGGCTCCGGCGGCGACGTTCCGAGCGTGGAATGGGACGCCGATGGCCGCGGGGTGAGCGTCGACTGGTGCTTCCCGTCGGATTCCGATCCGAACCTCCGTGCTCGTGCAGTAGTTTCGTAACACTTGAACCTTGGGTCTTGTATCCTTGCGCTCTTGTATTCTTCGCATCGCCGCCCGGCTCGACTGGGCGGCGAATTTTGTTGTATACTTGTCTCGGCTATTACAATCGGCTTCGGGAAACCGGAGTATCGGTTTGCCACAGTTTTTCAAACGAAACTGCCTATCCATGTCTCGTGAGCATGCGTTCTCATTAGACGCTGACTCAGCACACTGCTTGCAACCGCAAGATAACTCAGGGGGCTTTGCAAAAGGTTTCCGGTGATACGGATGGAGATGGATAGAACATGAGCTCGCGCAACTCCGACGGCAACGTTCCGAACGTGAACTGGAACGCCGATGACCGCAAGGTGAACGTCAACTGGTACAACCCGTCGAATTCCGATGCGAACATCCGTGCTCGTGCAGTAGTTTCGTAACACTTGAACCTTGGGTCTTGTACCCTTGCGCTCTCGTATTCTTTGCATCGCCGCCCAGCTCGACTGGGCGGCGAATTTTGTTGCATTGAAACATTTTTCACTTTCCGCTGTACTAAAAAGACAGAAGCTATATAATTGAAAAATGCCCGAAATAGACATTACTGACGAGCAAGCGGCTTTGCTTGTGCAAAACGGGGATAAGGATAAATTCGGCCTTTTGATGGATCGGTACAAGGCTCGGCTTTTTCGGTATGGGCGCAAGTTCCTGGCCAATGAGGACAACATTGACGACGTCGTCCAGGACGTGTTCATCAAGGCCTACCAGAACATCCGCAGTTTCGATGTGTCGCAGAAGTTCTCGCCGTGGATATATCGCATCGCTCACAACACGTACATCAACGCCATCAAGAAAATTTCCCGCGGGCCGATATATACTTTTGATTTTGACACTATCGTTTCGCACCCGGTCTATGAGGATCCGCTCATCAAGGAAACCGAAGAAGTGGAGATGAAAAAAATGGTGGAAAAAGGTCTCGGCACCCTGTCGCCGAATTATCGGGAAATCGTCATTCTCTACTACACCGAAGAATTGAGCTATAAAGAAATCGCCGACATTTTACGCATCCCCATAGGCACGGTCGGCATCAGGCTTAAACGGGCGAAGGAGGCGTTGAAGAAAGGTTTCCTAGAAGAGTCGGCACGAAAGGAAGAAGAAAGAGAAAGCACAAGGGAAATAGAAAAGGTCGGCAGGGAAAGCGGGGAAAGAAAAAAATAAAAAACATGAACAACAATAAAACACAACAGAATACTATAGAAAAAAATGTTCTCGAAAAGATACAATCGGGTGAAGTAAAAATGCGCTCGAAGACCTATTTCGTACTCAAAGTAGCTCTGCTTGTCATCGTGGCTTTACTTGTTCTTGTTACGTCGGCTCTGCTTGTCAGCTTCATGATCTTTTCTCTACGGGTATCAGGACGACTATTTCTTTTGGGTTTCGGTGAACGCGGTCTCATGGCTTTCTTTGTCACTTTTCCATGGTTTATTCTTATCGCTGATATTCTTTTTGTCATCCTCTTTGAACGTCTACTCAATCATTTCAAATTCGCCTACCGGACGCCGCTTGTCTATACGATCGGTGCGAGCGCGCTTATTATCATTTTGGCCGGCTTTGGCCTCGATCGGATCTCTTTCCACGAAACGCTTTTTCAGGAAGCGGCTGAACATCACCTCGGTCCGGTCGGTGGTCTCTATACGGATATCCGATTGCCACCGCGGCAGGAAGGGGTTTTCCGCGGTATTGTCACGAGTGTGGCCACAAATATTTCTGCTATGCCGCCGGGGTGGCCAGCCTACAATATGGGTACTTCCAGTATGGTCAGTACCAACTCTGCTGGCCCATTCATCAACGCTTTCACCATGCGTCGCTATGATGAAGATGTGGATACTGATTCTGCTACCGATACGGCCATGACATGGTACGTCATTCTGCCGACGGGCGTATCGGTCGCTGGTTTCGTCAAGCCGGGTGATGTTGTTCTCGTAGCTGGGGATGTATTGGCGGCGAGTGGAACGGCAAGTGGAACAGTTGGTGGCAACAGTAATGGCACGAGTACTGGTAGCGGCACTATTCGCGCGTACGGCATCAGGGAAATATCAGCGGGAGATGAGCAATAATGAGCAATAAATATCTTTTTTCATTCTCATGTAGTCAATGATTCGAAGAGTGTTCTTCAATCAAGTTCAAGTTACGAAGTAAGCTCCAACAAAATCTGCGATAGTGAAAACAGTGAAATAAACTTTTTAGCGTGTGGTACTAAAAGCGTCGATTGGTTGCGGATAATTATAAAAAAAGACTATACTATGATGCATGATTAAAAAATTGTTCTTGCCGTGTGTGGTGATTGTCGGCTTTATTGGTTTTGTTATCTACGGGCGGATGAAGGCGGCGCCGAGTACGGCGATAGTTCCACGTATTTCGGTTTCTCCTACACTAGCTACGACAACCACTGGCCAATATAAAGACGGTACCTATACCGGCAGTGTGGCCGATGCGTATTATGGCAATGTTCAGGTGCAGGCGATAGTACAGAATGGCAACATCGCCGATGTTCAGTTTCTTCAATACCCGAGTGACAACGGCAATAGTGCGAATATCAGCCAGCGTTCTATGCCGCTTCTCAAAGCCGAAGCCATCAGTGCCCAAAGCGCCACTGTTGATATCATCTCCGGCGCTACCCAGACAAGTCAGGCTTTTCAACAGTCACTGACGGCGGCATTGAATCAGGCTTCTTAGATTTTAGACTAAAGACTAATGTCGCGGCAGAATAAAAAATAAAGATGCGTGAAACAAAAATCATCATGGGTATGCCGGTGACGGTGGAGATTGTTGAGAACGCCGACACTGCCGGCGTTCTTGTTGATTTTTCGAGCCTCATGCGCGAAGTCTTCGACTACTTTACCTATGTTGATGAAAAGTTCAGCACATATAAAAGTACCAGCGAAATCAGTGCTATCAATGCCGGCAAATTGGTGCTGGCTGATTACAGCGACGACATGAAAGAAATTTTTATGCTGGCGGAAAAGACAAAAAGAGAGACGGATGGATATTTTGATATTGTCAATCAGGATGGAAAATACGATCCGTCGGGTATCGTCAAAGGTTGGGCGATTTGGAATGCGGGAAAAATTCTCCGGCGGCGCGGGGTGGAAAACTTTCTTGTTGATGCCGGTGGCGATGTACAAACAGCCGGTTTGAAAAGTGGCGATAAAAATAGCTCTGGCAAAAATAGTATAGGCGAAAAATGGAGCATCGGCATCGCCGATCCGTTTGCTAAAAATTATGGTGGTACAGTTATGACGGGTGCGCCGAGCAAAGTAGTCAACGTGATCCGTGTTAGTGGGGAAGGTGTAGCCACATCGGGAACGGCCATTCGTGGTCAGCACATTTATAATCCACATAAACGTACGTTCGACCAGAAAGATAGCCACGGCGAGACAGGTGACGGTATTTATGACATTGTCAGTCTGACCGTTATCGGTTCCAATATATATGAAGCTGATCGTTTTGCTACAGCCGCTTTTGCCATGGGGAGGCGTGGTATCGAGTTCATCGAAAATGTAGAAGGTCTCGAGGGTTACATGATTGATAAAGATGGCATGGCTATCATGACCAGCGGTTTTAAGAAATATGTTGTGTAGAAGTGTTGTATAATTTGGTACATCTTATATTTTTGCCCATTCACTCATTTCCTCTATGTCCTTCATCGACACAATCCTCAATAAGATCACCATGTACCGTTTGGCGTTGTACTATTTGATATTTCTCGTTCTGGCCGCCGCAGTGCTCGGTATGTTCGGGCATGTGTCATACGGACCGGTGGCTATTCTTTTTTCGGCATTCTATATCACCCTCGTCTGCCTCGTGGTTAATGCCGTCTTCGCCTATTTCTTCGAGGCACCGGCCAATCCCGAATCGGTCTACATCACCGCTCTCATTCTTACCCTCATCATCGCGCCGATCCATTCGGCTACTGACATCCTATTTTTCGCTGTAGCAACGTGGGCTTCGATCTGGGCAATGGCTTCGAAGTACATTCTCGCCATCGGCAAAAAGCATGTCTTCAATCCCGCCGCTATCGCTGTGGTCATCACCGCTTTTTCGGTCGGTTTGTCGGCGAATTGGTGGGTGGGCACGGTCTGGATGTTGCCGTTCGTCGCGGTTGGTGGCTTGCTCGTGGTGCGGAAACTTCAACGTTTCAAAATGATGGGGAGTTTCGTGGCGGCCGCCCTCGTCGTCGTGATCATTCATCATCCGGCGGTGGTGACGATATGGAAAGCTCTCGCCGAGACGCCACTTATTTTCTTCGCTTGTATCATGCTGACGGAGCCATTGACCGCGCCTTCGACGCAGAAAATACGTATCGTCTACGGTGTTTTGGTCGGCTTGCTTTTTGCGCCATTTGTGCATATCGGTTCCATATATTCGACGCCAGAGCTGGCGCTCGTTGTCGGCAACGTTTTTGCTTTTATGGTCGTAAGTCCGAAGAAAAAGTTCGTTTTGAAACTGCGCGAGAAAAAGCAAGTGGCGGCGGGGACGTTCGAGTTTTGGTTCGAGGAAGCGGGAAAAGGCGGCGCGGGGAAAGATGGAACTCGCGGCAAACTTACCAATTTTACATTCCGACCGGGTCAATATCTCGAGTGGACGCTTGAGCCGAAATTGGGTCTCCCGGAAAAATCGGACGGTTCATCGACGGCTATTTCATTTTCATCATTTATCGCCGGTTTCCGCCGCATCTTTTTTAATATTTTTTCAGCGGACAATCGCGGTATTCGTCACTATTTTACTATTGCTTCATCGCCAGGAGAAGCGGCAGAAAAGGGCATTGCCATCGGAGTCAAATTTTATGGACATGTTGCGGGCGGTAGCGGACAGTCGAGTACTTTTAAAAAAGTTCTCATGGCTATGAAGCCCGGCGATACGATCGTGGCGTCGGGCATGGCGGGGGATTTTTTTCTGCCGCCGAAAGTTGTCACATCGATCAAGGGAAAAGATGTACCGACGAGCGATCAGCGCATCGTCATGATGGCCGGTGGTATTGGTATTACGCCGTTTCGCAGTATGATTGCCGATTTGCTTGACAGGAATGAGCAGAGACCCATCCGTATTATTTATTCCAATAAGACTGCCGCCGACATCGCCTACAAAGACATCTTCGACGAGGCGAAGAAACGCCTCGGCGTGAAGACTGTCTATACCCTCACCGATATCAACACGGATACCAACCCGAATGCCATTCCTGCCGGCTGGCGCGGGCGGCGCGGTTTTGTGGACGCAAAAATGATCGAGGAAGAAATACCCAGCTATATGAACTGCCTATTCTATCTCTCCGGCCCGCGGGCTATGGTGACAGCGTACGAAAATATTCTCTTTGACATGGGAGTGCCGGGATCGCAGATCAAGAAGGACTTTTTCCCGGGGTTTGTATAGGTTTATTATGTTTAATTAAGGAGGATGGCCTGTGTTGTGCCCGGGGTGGGACTTGGTCACGGATAATTTTCTCGCCGTCGCTCGAAAATTTCCGCGACCCCGCCTCGCGGTCTCGTCTGTTGACTCGACAACGCTCCGGCTTTCTCGTTCCACACGCGAAGCGCGAGGGCGCTTCGCTCCCAGCACAAACTCACTTTGTTCGTTTGTGCCGATTCCTGAACGAAGTTCGAACCTTTTTCGCCGCGAATCCGGAACAATGAGGTGTCGCTTCGCGACGCTTCCTTAGTGTGGGGTCGTCCCATTGCGCCTTCGCTCCGCTCGGCGCTGGGAGAAGGGCGGACGGCAGCCGGGGGTGTGGGGGAAGGTCGCCGTCCGCCCTTCCTCTTCGTTTTCGCGCGCCGCCCTGCAGGTTTTTTCGGGCGGGGGCGGAACCAATTCAGAAATCCTCGTGGCTCATTTCCACCATATGAGCCACAATAATATTTAGCGCATGAATTGATACTTTGCATCGCGCGGAGAACCCACGCGAGCGATATGTCCTTACTCCACCAATTTCACTAGGTAACGCGTTGTAATCGCGCTTGAGATATGCAGAAGTTTTTGGACGTCTTCGTTGGCAAAGATTTTATTTTTTTGTGCGAACAGAATGATCTTGTCGAGCTTTTTCTGCTTGTTGGACTGAATCTTAGCTTGAGCTTTGATGAGCAAGGCGTGAATGAATCCGGCTTGATATTGTTGCGCCGACGATTGCGCCTGTGGCACTGGCGAAGTCAGTGGCGTCGGCGCGGACGGCGCAGACTGTGGTTCAGATTGATTTGGAACCGGTTGAACTTCTTCAGAAGCTGGCGGATTATTGTTTACAGGAGTTGGCTGGTCTTCAACCGGCGTTTCTGGCTCATTTGGAGCAGAAATTGGCTCATCTGGCACCTCGCTTTTTGGCTGATTTACCCCTTGATTTTGATCTTCGACGGAAGTGTTAATAGAAACGCTTTTAGGCGATTCTGGGGCCTCTGTGGGCAAATCGGTAGGCGTAGAGCCATCTGACTGGCTAGAAACGTCAGAAATCGGTACTTCATGAGTTTGAGCTTCTTCTGGAGGCGTAGCTATGTCTTGTGATTGATCATCATCCATGAGGAGGAATATTTTACCAGATTTTCATTTCATCAGCGCGTTGACCTCATTCATCGTTGCTACTCCAAAGAATCCAGTCGGGACCGTCAATCCTTGCGGCTCGAGTATCTCTTTCTTGTACGCTTGCTGGAACTTCATTAAAGCGGCTTTCGTTGCAAGACCGAAATATGTCGTCTCGTGTCCGGGAGAGCCTGCTCCATTCTTGGCGACGATGAAACCTTGAGAATTGAGAAATATCTGCAACTTCTTAACATCGCTACTGGTCACACCAGATTTTAATGTCCGTAAAAACGACGATCCGGAATTCGACGACGGCGTTTTTACAGAAATAACATTTTGCGTCGGAACATTTTGTGCTGGAATCGTTATTCCGTATTGATTAGCAACTTGCTGTGCCTGCGTGTAGAAGCCCATCGCCAGAAGATTATTGACTTGGCTTGAGGCACTGCCACCGCTAGAGCTGTAGCTGGTAGTAACAGCGGGTGGTAGGACTGCGTTTTTGACTGTTACTGTTATTAATGACGATGTAGCGTAATTCCCCGCGTTATCTCGTGCCACGGCAACAATGGTATGCAATCCGTCAGAAACTGCTGTTGAATCCCATGTTGTCGTATATGGAGCGACCGTGATTTCTGATCCGATGTTGGTGGTACTATCCAACTTGAATTGCACGCCTGCGACAGCTACATCATCGGAAGCTGTCGCGGACAAAGAGACCGCCGAACCGGCAACGGTAGAACCGCCTGAAGGTGATGTGAGAGCAACCGTCGGAGGTGTGGTATCAGTGGTCGTAAATGGCAGGATTGAGCCCGTGCTCGTTCCGGCCGAGTTCACCGCATATGCGCGGAAGTAGTAGGTGGTATTGGGTGTGAGGCCTGTAAAACTCTGACTGAATGTCGTTATACCAGTCTGACCGTTCAGGGTTGTAGTCGCAATGACCGTGGCGAGAGTCGGTGATGTGCCGTATGCAAATCCAGATTGCGTAGCATCGGCTCCGCCAGTCGAAGTAATCGAAGCGTTCAGAGTTGCAGTCGAAGTCGAGATCGGCGAAGCGGCGACAGTTGAAATCGACGGTGCCACTATCGGGTCGCCATACATACCGAAGTCAGAAAAGTTAGAAGTACTGCAAGTTACCGTTTTGGCTCCTGTATTCACCGAGCAACCAGTGAGCGCGGTCCATGAACTGCCATCATATCTGTAGATCTTCAATGAAGACTCCAGAATGCCTGTAATATCACCAGAGACATAGCTCATCGTCACGGTCAGTGCTTGGCTGAATGTTGGTAGAGTCGTAGTGGCATCGGTCAAAGCTTTCAAATTGAAAATCTTATTGCCCACGAGCGACTTACTTGTCGGCGCGCCGGCTGAAGCAATGAAAGCTGTCGGGTCAAGACTTTTGATCTGGAAATTGGCGAAAGTGGATGTGCTGGTGAAAGATGTTGGAACAGTTATAGATAGAGTATCCAGATTTAATGGTCCACCGGAAGCCGTAGTGAGCATGCTGGATGTCGAAGTAGATACAGCCGCATTGCCGGTACAACCGGTGGTAATGAAAGTTGAATCAGTAGAGCTGGCCGTACCATTTTTGAGATATACAAGATCGTTTGTGATGCTTAGGCGATTACTACGGACACGATAGTGGTACAAGACACAAGATTGCAAGCCAGACACAGTAATCGAGTGACCGGTAATTTTTCGAGTGGTGGAAGAATTATCCTGTTCAGCGGTAGAGGTGGAATAATTGGAGGTGAGATCAAAATCGACGATGCTGGAAGACGAGGCATTCGATGTCCAACCGATGATGGCAGAAGATGCCGTCGTAGAAGTAGAAATATTACTTATTAAGGTGAGGGGATGAATTAAAGCGTCAATTGCAGGCCATATACGATTTGCAATTACCGTTTCTCCAACAGTGTTCTGGTGCGTACCATCAGGATTATAGTAAGTGGTATTAGAGTTCTGTCCCGCTTGCCCCATAACAGGGTCATTGCCCATGTCTACTAACGCTTGGGCATATGTAGTATAGTTAGCGCGTAACGAAGCATTTGTAGCTTGCCTAACAACTTCGCTTGGATTCTCGGTATTGGGCAATACGGTAACGGCTATATTCTCCCAACCTACAGCTTGTCGAGCACTATAATAAGTGGGCAAATTAGTATATGCTGGTTCATTTGTTCCCTCCCATCCAACAAGTATGTTATTGACTAATGTTGAGTCAAAAAGCGGATCAACTTTGGTTGGCGCGTCGACTATCAATTGGCTTGTCGTTTTACCAGAGACCGCCTGATTTACATATGGCACCTTAACAGTTTCTAAGCCATCTATGATGTCAGAGAAAGGAATAGCTCCTAACGCGCCGCCGGCAGAGATGCTATTACCATCGTATACTACTCTGTTCGTAAGTGGTAATGGCCACGTCCATGGAATATTGAACCTTGAAGCAAGATATGCATTTACATTGTTAATCTCATTGAAAGAAAGAGCTCTATTATATATATAAACGGCTTGTATATAACCATTAAATAAAAAACTGCCATCTCCTCCTATATTCCAAACAGATGTTGTGTCAAAGTTTGGGAGACCCGCACCCTCAGTTTCAAAAGTATTAAATGCAGATGGAGATCCATCAGAAGGAAGATAGCCATTCAGATAAATTAACTGGGTGCCGCTTGTACTGATGTTTGGATCGGGAGTGAATGAATCCTCATAAACATTTCCGTGTAATAAACTATTTGTGGTCGAAGAAAAATTGTAATTGCCGTCGCCATAATTTTTGACCTGTGAACTACTTGTAACAAGCCACCATGCTCGATTTGAAGAAGATCCCTTATGCAACAAATTAGCATATGTAACACCAGATGAAGTTTGTTTATACACAATAAAGACGGTTGATGAACCAGTGTTGCCAAAATTAAGAACACTGGGATTACCTAAAGTTAGAAGCGTATTGGCACTAGCTCCAAATTGTACGCCAGAATATCCGCCGTCTTTATTTAAAGTTAATAACGGCTGGTTAGTAGCATTCGTATTCGTCGCATCATAACCATTCCCCGACTTATCAGCCCACAAAGCGATCTTATCGCTCTCTAATGTCGCAGGCTGTGTCTTGGCAGTATCCTTGTAGAAAGAATTTGGTTGAGAGGCATCCAACCATAGTTGAAGACCCGGTATATCGGTTGGAGCGGAAATAGCAAACGCTTTTTGAGCTGACGATCCGAAAAATATAGCAAAAACCGCCAAAATGACGATGACACATTTTGCCTTCCAATTTTTAGAGAGAGCTTCTACTCTCTCTCTCTCTCGTTAATCGCATAATTAGTTTTTAATACGGCCACGGTTAATAATTTAGTGGACTTTTAATGACTGCTCCAAATCGTACTTATATACTCTTGTGAGATTGTGCTAATTATAAACCATCTATGCATTTTATGGAAATCAAAGTATATGCACCGTTTTTGCTTGACTTGCAGTAACCTTTAGGTATATACTCTTACTATCGGATCGGGGTGTCCCCGGTCGGTAAAAGGTCCCGCAAGGGACTTTTTACGTTTATGGAAAGACTTTCAATCCGTAGCCGTCCACTTTTCCGTTGCTTCCTTTTCTCAATTTACTCTCTATTATCTGGAACGGTATGTAAGGTTCTTCCGAATTCAAAACATGCCGAGCGATCGGATACGCGCACAGGTCGGCGATTTGCAGACCTATATCGTTATCTTTTTTCAATTTCATATTGAATTCGATGATGCGCTGCTTGAAGCGATCGCTACCGACATGGTATGTCCCCTTATCGATCACGCTGTTGTAGTGCGCGAGCAATTGAGTGTCTTCTTTCTTGCCTCTTTTTTCTATGTTGATCGACACGGTCGAAGCCGAGGTCTTTTCATCAGTGCAGAAGACCAATCGTTCGAGAATATATGAAAGACAGATCGTGTAAGGATTCTGAGCGATCTTTCCGTATTTCTCGATATGCTTCTTCTTGTCGATCGCGACGGCTATGACCGTAAACCGTGCATCTTTTATTATCGCGTTGAGCTTTTCATAAAATTTTTTCTTCAGGTCGAGGTCGAATAGTATCTGGAATGCGCCGTCACATTTCCTGATATCTCTAGAATGCAGGATGACTTCGGTAGTCTTGAAAAACTCCATCTTGAGATCATTGATCCTGCTGACCATGTCGTTATACTCAGTATCCTCAAAAAGACAGCCTGCAAGCAGAAATATCGGAAAGTTTTCATCGACAAAACCCAGACCGTGATCACCGGTTTCATCAAGAAAGAAATTATACTTTTTCGGTTGAGTGGGCATACGATGCGTGGTTATTCTTTCTGTCATATTTTATCATAAAATTTCAAAAAGAAATCTCTCCTCTTATTATCCTGAAAAAACCTGCAGGGCGTCGCGCGAAAACGAAGAGGAAGGGCGGACGGCGACCTCCCCCACACCCCCGGCCGCCGTCCGCCCTTCACGACGCGCCGAGCGGAGCGAAGGCGCAATGGGACGACCCCACACAAGGAAGCGTCGCGAAGCGACACCTCATTGTTCCAGATTCGCGGCGAAAAAGGTTCGAACTTCGTTCAGGAATCGGCACAAACTCACTTCGTTCGTTTTTTGTGCGCCTTGTGGGACGATATTGGAACGGAAATAACCAAATAAAAAGTACAACCTTCCAGATATTGAGGGGGTTGATCTTCCTTTTATCCGTTAATTGCTAGCCTCTTTTTTCATGGTAACAACCAAATCCTTGACCATTCCGTTAATTTTTCCGAGATACATTTCCATCTCCTGCATAATCTTAAGCTTTTCAGCTGGTGAAGTACTTGCTTTCTTCAATTTCTCAATACTCTCTTTTATTTGTTCTTTTGGTATTTTATTTATCATATTTTTATAATTTATTTAATTACCCAAGAATATCAATTCTATCTGCCACAAAAGCCGCAACTTTTGCAAGAGAAGTAACGGCCGTCATTCCGATGGTAACGACGAGTGCTTCTTTGGTATTTATCCCCTCCATATATGCATCTGCCGCGACGAGACCACCCATAAGAGCGGGGAACGACCAAAGAATTGCATCCTCAGTAATAAACGTTTTTACACCTTCGATCCCCTTTTTTACCGCCGCACTCCATCCATTCTTTGGCTCTTTAGTAGCCAATTGATCAAATTGTTCAAGATTCGTTTGTAACTCAGCCGCAGTAGTATCAAGTTTTTCTTGTTGAGCACCAATCTCTCCCTCAATTCCTGAATTTTCAGGGTTAGATTCTATATTAGACATATTTTTTATATTACATTAATAATAAAACGTAGACACATATTATTATAACGTTTTTTCGTTAAGTAGCTATGTTTTTAGTACCCTTGACATAATAACCTATTTGGTATACACTTATGGCAGATAAGGTCTGGTTTTACGTAGCCTTAGTTCCTGAACAATCAAACATTCAACAATTGGAGGAATTCATATGTTTATCAAACGCCTTGTAAATTCCGTAATCACAATTCCTGTTCTGTTCGTCATCTCCGCAGTCTTGATCGTCGCTTCTGCTTACCTCGGACACTACCTTGACTATTTCGAAGCGACGCACCAGCCGATAGGTGTCGGAGCGGTTGCGTTTCTCATGGGAGCCGCGATGCTGGACTGTCTGATGTTTCTCGGGGCTGTCTTCATCAGTACGGGTGCTGTCGCCGTTCTCATCACAGGCCACGGCCTATTGTGGCGGCGAGTGGACGAGCACGACTTTCTGCAAAATCCCGACGGATCGGTTTTCCGAAGATTCGAGAAGGCAGACCTCATTTGGAGATGGAGTCCAATCTTCAACGGGCGGAAATTGATGGGATACAGCGATTTTTGATGAGGATTGCGATAGACGAAATCCACTTTCAGCGATGAGGGTGGATTTTTATTTTTTAAACATGGACGTACTGTTCGATACAGAGTTAATTTGCTTCTAAAATAGAGTGTCTTTGACTAAGCCGTACTGCTGCTCTATAGCAGGGTTATAAAAATTGCTTCTAATTTCTTCTAACAAAGATAGTCAGAAATTGGCTTCATAGTAAGTACTTCGAGATTCACCAACAGGATGTAAGAGCTTCATATCAACCGTTGTTACTTTCGAACAGATTAAAAAAGTCTTTCTAGACGGCAGTACAGCCTCCGCACGGTATCTCATCGTCGATGATGAATAAAAGCGCAGAATGTTGGAAAAGATACTTTCGAACGCTTCCATTACCAACAAAAATATAGCTCAACACAGCTTTAAAAGTCCATATTCAATGCTCGCGAAAGTGTCGAAAAATGCTGATTTTTCTACTTTGTGCCCGGGGTGGGACTCGAACCCACATGATCTTTCGATCGACAAATTTTAAGTCTGTTGCGTCTAGCCGATTTCGCCACCCGGGCGTTTCTTTATTTTTTACATCATTGAGCTGTCCGAATTTTTCGGGAGGCGTAGGCCGGGATCGAACCGGCGTATAACAGTTTTGCAGACTGTCGCGTTTACCAACTTCGCCACTACGCCATTGGGGCATCGCATTGCGGCTATATACCGCACTGTCACTATTCTAGCTGTTCTTTGAGATTTCGTCTATGTTCTGGCGGTTTTTCTCGCCGGCATCCAGAGTAAAATCAAAGAAGGGAATACGGTGCATGCGACGGCACTTCTGTGTGAAAAATTCTCGAAATTCGGCGCGCTTGCGTTTTAAGAAGTCGTGTGCAGTCTTTTCTTTATCTTGAGGCAAAACGGTAAAATAAATGTCGGCACGAGCACCACGGTCGCCGATCTCCACTCTGGTGACGGTAATGAGCGACAGGCCGTTCGACTCAAGCTGAATGAATTCGCCGGCTGTTTCCCGGATGAGATCCTTCAGTCTGCCGTCTTTTATTTCTGGATTGATTATGTCAGGCATTTTTTGGTGATTTTATTTTTTTTACGCTATGTCTTATGCGACTTTTTCCACGATTTTAAAACCCTCAATTTTATCGCCGACGGCGATTTCTATTTTTGATTCAATAAGAGTGCCGAAATCATACCCTTCACGCACGCTCGATGCTTTGACTTTCTGCTGTTGCAATTCGCGGATCTTGCCGCGGCCGATGTCGGTATCGCGTCGCAGAATTTTTACTTCGGAACCGACGGTTATCTCGCCCTCCTGGACTTTGCCGCCGATGATTTGTTTGTCTTTATTCTTGCTGAAAATGGCCAGAATTTTTGCTTTACCAGTGGACTGCTCTTCGTATTCTTTCGGCACTTTTTCGGCGACGGCGGCCTTGACGAATTTTATCAGATCATAAATGACACTGAATTCTTTGAGATTGACGGTAGTGGTCGGCCGTTCGAGGATGCTTTTGGCTTTTACATCCGGCTTGGCGTTGAAGGCCACAATGACGATGGAAGGATTGCTCTGGGCGGTCTTGACATCGCTTTCGGAGACGACACCGATACCTTCGATGATGATGCGGATGGCCACTTTGTCGTTCTTAATTTTTGCCAGCTCATGCGTGATGCCGTCAAGACTGCCGACGGTATCGGCTTTGACGATGAGAGGAAGGATGATGGCGTCGGCCGCATCGCTATTTAATTTTATTTTTTGCAATCGCGGATCAGGTCTCCATTCGTCGGCCATTTTTTCTGCCACTTTTTTATCCGTAACAATAGCGAAAGGCGAACCGACCGGTGGTAATTTGTTCCAACCGACGACGGAGACCGGACTGGAAAAGGTAGCGTAGGTGAGCGACGTGCCGGTAAAATCTTCAAGAATGCGTACTGGAGCGAAGCTGTCTTCGGCCACGACATACATGCCCGTTTCGATATGACCGTCTTGTATCACCAACGTCGCACTGATGCCTTTTTTATTATCAAGATGGGCTTCGACGATGGCACCCGTGCCCAACTTTTTACTATCGGCTTTGAGATCCGCCACTTCGGCGGTGAGCATAATAAGATCAAGAAGTTCGGGTACGCCGACACCGGTCACAGCGGAAATCGGCACAAAAGAGACATCACCGCCGTAACCTTCAAGATATATTTCATTTTCAGCCAGATTAATTTTCGTCCGTTCAATGTTTGCTGACGGCTTATCTATTTTATTGATGGCCACGATGTAGGGGATTTTTTCGTCTTTAATGCAGGCGAGCGCCTCCAAAGTCTGCGGCTTGACGCCGTCTTCAGCCGAGACAACAAGAATGGCAATGTCGGCCACGTGCGCTCCGCGCTCGCGAATGTCACAGAAAGCTTCATGCCCCGGGGTGTCAATGAAGGTTATTTTTTTCGGTGCACTTCCCGCAGTAGTGTGTTCGACTTCGTAAGCTCCGAGATGTTGGGTGATGCCGCCGGCTTCGCCCGCCACGACATTGGTCTTGCGAATATAATCGAGCAAAGTTGACTTGCCATGGTCAATATGCCCCATGACCACGACGACGGGTGGACGTATAGAGAGAGTCGCAACGGGCGATTTTTTGATTGTTTTTTTATTTTCAGTGGCCATAGATATGGGTAAATATGAGAAAGCCCAGCATATCAGAAAAAACGAAGGTTGGCAAACGACGACGTACCGTACGTAGCGTTTTTATTTTGCTTCGCTGGAGCATATTGATTTTGCGCACTTTTTCTACATGAGAATGAAAGCAAAAATTCATTAAAAATATGGCTAACTTTCGTCGGTCGAAACCTATCTATTCTCATTTAGAAAAAGTGCAGAGAATCAACTTAATTAGGTCTGACATTTTCTTGCTTTCTTGCCGAAATTTGTTGGTAATAAAAAGAAAAACCCCGCGAGGGGTATTTCTTGTTGCACATTCTACACACACCTACGCCTCTGTCGGTGGTGTTGGTGGAGGCGTCTGCGGCTGTGGAGGAGGAACGGGTTTTGCTTGCTTTGCCATACCTGTAAAGGCGGGTGGATTAGCTCCCGCAATGCAAAAGTATATACCCGTATATAGTTGCGGCAACAGATGTCAGCGTTAGCTCACTGACTTGACTCATCGTCAAAAGATACACCGGAATAATGAAGCCCAGACAAACTCTTTTGGTGTGGTGTAATACGTCAGATTATTACGCCATACTTGTCTCTCAATACAAAATAGTGTAACGTATTTTGTAGATAAGAAACTAAACCAAATTAACGCTTGCCGAAAGGATAGTATGAAAAATTATTTCGTCCTGGCAGTCATGCTATTTCTGATGATTGTGCTTCATCTATGGAAATATATTAATGACTGGTTAGCTCTTTTCCATGCTCGTACTGATCTTCTGCGGAAAAAGTGGAAAACAGCCAGAAAAGAACGATTGTTGTGGAGAGATGAACACTGGCTTAATTTTAATTTCGATGACCCGGAGTATCAAAGACTTTGGGAAATTGAAATCGGTGCCGAAGACCTGTACCTCATACGAATAAACAGCGTATGTCACGGTGCAAGCGTCAGTTGGCAGGACTATACGCATGAGCGAGAAGAATCAGAACATCAGGAATGGTAAGAAAAGTCACGGCTCTTATGCATACGCACGAGGGCCGTTTTTTCTATTTATTTATTTTGATTAGTGCAGTGTTCAATAACAACATTCCACAATGCTCCTGCTGTATCACGCGGTTTGCCATTGAGAGGAAATAAGTGCACGTCAATAAAAGGTAAACTGTTGCATTCGATGATGCCGAAATGACGCTGGTCGGAACGAGACTGATCAGAATGCAGTCGGCTCGACAGCGGTTGAGTGATGTCGCTGACAATAAAATCCGCACCGACAAGCTGATCATCAAGAATAACAGCGATTTTCTCGAGCAGGGTAATGATATCCGGATGAGCACTATCAGTAACGTCAGTCGAGCCGCCACCTGCGCCGATGGAAGTTTTTTTGGACAACATGATGATTTCACCTTTCTTGAGAATGGTATCGAGGTCGAAAATCATATCAAAGTTTCCTTCTCTTAAGCCGGCGATTTCTTTTTCGATTTTTATTTTTCCATACACCGGCCCTTGCCGCTCCGGCCGCCGGTTCTCCATTTCTATGAGTTCACCCAGGCTGTGCATACCATCACCCGTCACCTGCGGCGGATCTTTGCGACGGATACCGATGACGTTACCACCGATAACGGTGCCGCGATAGACATGACCGACAAGCTCCTCTTCGACGATGACCCACGGCGAAAGCTTTTTAGCTTTGATGAAAGCTTGGCGAAGTTCGGTCTCATTGGTGATGCCTGTGGTGGTGTGGCGGCTTCGTGAGCCAGTCGAAGGTTTGACGATGACGCTCGTGTGAGAAATATCCGAAACGACATCGTCAGACTTTTGTGAATGTTTCAACTGTCCGAAAATCTCTACAGCTCTCTTCCATGTGAATGCTGTGCCTCCACAGGCGACAGGGATGCCGGCTTCAGCTAGTTTTTTCTTTAAAATAGGTTTATTGTCCACCCATGCAAGGGAAACAGGTAGACCTTTTTCACCCGATAATGTGAACGCGGGACGGGGCAGACCATCAAAGACGATGGCTCTTGGTTTTTTTCTGGTCCCGACGATGATTTCCGCCACAAATATTTCCCGACTGATACCGAATGGTCGAAATTCCCACATCTCAATACCACGTCGCTTGGCTTCAAGCCAGACGCAGAGGGCGCGGCCACTCGTCAGAGCGTCAGGCTCATGGATGATGGTGCCGAGGCACATGGTCGCTAGGCCTTTTAAAAATGTCGGATGAAAAGAAAACTGAAAAGAAATCGGCAGGCTTATTTTTTCAATCGCCGCATTCATCTTTTCAACGAAATGGTTGACCGGAGTATGACCGCAGTCGGGACAGAGCGCTTTGACAGGAGGTTGGGCTGAAACTGACATGTTATTTTTTTTCGATGATCGAAAAATTTCTCAACAATCTTTCCGCTTCTTTGGTCGCCGCGATTTCTTCTTCAGAAAGCTCGTACGTCGAAGCGCCGGCTTTGACTGGTTTGGAAAAGATGCTGACATGATCGCGCGAGTAGAGGCTGGAGATGACCACCCCGTCGCCGTCTTCGTTCAGGAAGGCCGTGGCGAAACTTTGATTGCCACCGCTTCCGGTGCCTTTGAATGGATTGAAGCGGACGGTATGCACCGACTGGACACTTCGTTTCAAACGATTTTCCACCCCGAGAAGATATTTTTCCAATTCGGTACGGAACGTTTCCAGCTCGTGTATCGATCCGTTGATGTTGACAATAGAAGTGTCAAGACCGATAGCTTTCGAGTCCGAGAGGAAACGGTTGAGCTTGCGATAGAGATATATGATGAAACCGGCCATGACGAGGATGATACTGCCGAGGATGGCGAGAGCGATGATCATAATAGTGGAGATATTGAGCATGTTTTGATGTGATGTATAAAATAATTGCCTAAAAGTAAGCTGAAGTATATAGTATTTATATTATGAAATCAAAGCGGCTCGAGAAGAAAGTGACAATAGAAGCACGGCGAAAAGTTTATCTCGACTATGCAAGTTTGACACCGACTGACACGAGGGTGATGAAGGAAGTCGAGCGCGTCTCGACGATTGAGTATGCCAATCCTTCGTCTATCCATACGGCTGGTGTCGCCGCCAAGAAAATCCTCGAACAATCGCGGACAACCGTGGCCGATTTTCTCCATGCTCATACTGATGAAATATTTTTTACCGCAAGCGGCACTGAAGCGAACAATATCGCTATTCGAGGGGTGGTAGAAGCGGCAAAAATCGAAGCACTGCGAGAGTCGGCCGTCCGGCCGCACGGCCACATACATATAGTCGTCAGTGAGATAGAGCATACGTCGGTTCTTGAGACAGTGAAAGCTTTGGCCGCGGCAAATCTTGGTAAGGAAATCAAAATGGAAATCGAGATTGATTTTATCCCTATTTGTTCTGATGGCAGAATTGATCTTGATGCTCTGAAGAAACTGCTTCGGCCGGAAACGATTCTCGTCTCCATCATGTTGGTAAACAATGATATCGGCACGATTCAGCCGATTCGTCAGGCGGCGAAGATTGTCAGAGATTTTAGCAAAGCGACGCGGGAAATGGGGCAAAAAATGAAGAGGCCGATTCTTTTCCATACTGATGCCTGTCAAGCTCCTCTGTATCTTGATATTAACGTTGAGACGCTTGGTGTTGACCTCTTGACTCTCGATTCGAATAAGGTTTATGGTCCGCGCGGCGTCGGTGTGTTGTATAAAAAGCGATCAGTGAAAATCGGCGATCATGCGGATCATGCCGATATTGTACCGATCATGACAGGTGGCGGGCACGAAAGCGGTGTGCGGCCGGGTACGGAAAATATTCCGGCAATTGCCGGTTTTGCAAAAGCGCTTGAGATTGCGGCGGCCGAACGTGTCAGCGAAACGAAACGTCTTTTGACGTTGCGGAATTATTTTGTTGAAGAATTGAAAAGGCTAGTACCGGGCATAATCTTGAACGGTTCCTATGTAGAGAGCGAACGTCTCGTCAACAACATTAATGTCACTTTTCCAAGAAAACAAAAAAATGGCATCGACCCAGACCGTGACCTCGATTTTGATCATGAATTTTTTCTCCTCGAGCTCGATGTCCGCGGTATAGCCTTGTCAACAAAAAGTGCCTGTTTGCGTGATGAAGATGAGTCGTATGTAGTGCGAGCACTTCGTAATGCACGTGATAGGGAGGTTGATGGGGGGAGTTCCGGTAGGGAACAATCTTCCGCTCAAGCTATTCGTTTTTCTCTTGGCCGCAAAACCGCAAAAAAAGACATTGATTATACTTTGGGAATGATTGATGAAATATTGATGAAATAATGTGTGTCGGTATGTAGTAGGTATCAGCTTTCCCCATGAGATAATGGACTTTATATACAGTTTATTCAGTTGTTATCCACAATTATAAATACATAATTATTTCAATAGTGTTATCATTTGACGACATTTGGTGGTAATGCATATTCTTTCTGAAGTAATGACTCCCTAGAATATAGAAAATAGATAATTTAAAAATGATGACAATGCAAACAAAAGAAAACAGTACTTTTCTCCGCGGCGTTACCCTGACTCTCGGTACGATCGGTGCAGTGGTGGTGTTTGTCGCATTGCTCTATGCTACGATTCCCAATGTTCGGTATGTCCAAGCGGCAACCGCAAGTTCAAGTGTGGTTGTCACCTTGAATGTCACTGCCGGCATTTCCATAACTGCTCCAGGAAATGTCACCATGAGTACGCCGATCACTATATCCCAAGCTAGTTCCATTGGTACCACGACATGGACAGTTATCACAAACGATTCGAACGGTTATACTCTTGCCGTCAATGCTACATCTTCGCCCGCTATGCAATATGGCGCGACAAGCACCATAGCTGACTATCAAACTGGTGCTCCCAATACCTGGGCTGTGGCCGCCTCCGCCGCCAATTTCGGATATTCGGCTTTTGGTTCTGATGTAGCTTCGACAACATGGGGTACCGATACACTCTGTGGCACTAGCCTCGGTACACCCTCGATGAATTTGAAGTACAAAGGTTTTACCACTTCTCCATTTACCATCGCTTCCCGTACGTCTACCACCACTCCTACTGGAATCAGCACTACTGTGTGCTATGCCGCTCAGCAGGGCACGAGCTTCTTTATTCCTTCAGGGACGTACATTGCTACAATAGTGGCCACAGCTACCAGTCTGTAATATATAATCATGAAAAACAAAAAAAGTATCATTATTTACTTGATGATCCTTGGTGGTACTGTACTTTCTATACCTGTGTATCATGTGTTTGCTCAGACCGTTTCATCGTCGACTGTGACAGTATCTACCACACCGTCAAGTCGACCACAAATCACCACTATTTCGGTAGATGTTAAAAATGATTTTATCGTCGAGCCCGGTAAAATAGAGGTTGATGTCAATCCTGGTGATGTCATAAACAAAGACATCTCCATCACAAGCAGGATAAGTAAATCAACAAAGTTTCTTATTACCACCGAAGACTTCCAGGGATCACAGAGCGAAGATCAGCCGGTTGTCCTTCTTGGCGACAAATCAAGCCCGTGGTCTTTTAAGGATAATTTAGTGCCTGCAGTGACGAACTTCACCTTGAATCTTGGTGACCGTATTGATTTACCTGTTACCATCAATGTACCAAAGAATGCCTCTCCCGGAGGTTATCTTGCCGCCGTCATCGTATCGAATGAACCGCAGGTCAATACTGATACCAGTTCTGGAGCGACGGGTGCGCGTATCATATCTCGTGTTGCCGTACTCTTTTTTATTCGCGTGTCCGGTCAAGCGTCATCGAGCGGCTATACCGAGGATTTTCGCATTGCCAACCAACAAGCTATTTATTCACAGACGCCGGATACGTTCAAAATACTTTTCAATGATACAGGAAACATGTATCTCGTTCCGTATGGAAATATAAACATTACCAACATGGCAGGAAGCAATGTTGGCACCATTCCCGTGAATGCTTTCTTTGCTCTGCCGGATTCTTTGCGATATCTGGATGTCGCGTGGAATGATAATGGAGCTTTCCGGATCGGCAGATATACCGCAACACTGGAACTCAATCGAGGCTATGGTGGTATCGTCGATACGAAAGTCATTACATTCTGGATACTTCCATGGAAAATTGTCGGCCCGATACTGGCGGGTATTATTATTCTGGTAGTCCTTGTTTACTTCATATTCTCCAGATTTGAATTCAGACGCAGAAAATAAAGCTAAAAAATATATGCGCAAAGGGATATTGCTAATTATAAGCATATTGTATATTGTGCCGCTTGCTTCGAGGGCGGCGATGTCGAGTACGGATTACAAAATAGGCATTGATTCCGTCAATATGGGAGGGGATTATTCGACGAGTACGTCATATTCTATACAGGATACCGCCGGTGACGTCGCCACGGGTAATTCC
>Ga0181520_10003624_pt1 | contig 26883 bp, 27 predicted proteins | sample PEATcosm2014_Bin_29_FD_132451 | JGI IMG/M metagenome (GOLD analysis project Ga0181520, IMG submission 132451) | Peatland microbial communities from MTU Mesocosm Facility, Houghton, MI, USA - PEATcosm2014_Bin02_30_metaG | ecosystem: Environmental > Terrestrial > Soil > Wetlands > Peat | place...
GCGGTCTCTTTTGGCGGTCTTGTGGGGGAGTGCTTGGGAACTGTTTCAGTGTTTGTTTTTACGTACAATCAGGCTGGATTTTGTTGCCTGATCAGCAAAAGAGGGTTTTTCAGGAACCCTTACTTACGCCATATCCCCTATCCTCCTGTATAATGAGGGCGATTCCCCAAAAAAGGAGGGTCCAGGCATGAATCGTTTCGGCATGGTCCTCGCCCTCTTCCTAGCGACGACGCGGCTTTTCGTCGGCGCCGGCCTTTCCGCGCAGAAAACGATCGGCATCGCGATGCCCACCCAGTCTACTCAGCGCTGGATACAGGACGGCGACAATATGAAGAGAATTCTCGAGGAACGAGGCTACAAGGTCGATTTGCAGTACGCCGAGGACGATATAAGCGCCCAGGTCACTCAGGTCGAGAACATGATCACGAAAGGCGACGCCGTACTCGTCATCGCCCCCATCGACGGCGAGTCCCTGACCAATGTCCTCGAGAAGGCCGACGCGGCCAAGGTTCCGGTCGTCTCCTACGACCGTCTTATCCGTAATTCGCCCTATGTCAGCTACTACGCGACCTTCGACAATTTCAAGGTCGGCGTCCTCCAGGGCGGCTATATCGTCCGGAAACTCGGCCTGAAGGACAACGATGGTCCCTTCAATATAGAACTTTTCGCGGGATCGCCCGACGACAACAACGCGGGCTTCTTCTTCCGCGGCGCCATGTCCCAGCTCGAGCCCTACATCAAATCCGGGAAGCTGGTAGTCAGGTCGGGCCAGGTGGATTTCGCCGCGATCGCGATCCTCCGTTGGGACGGCGCGGTCGCGCAGAAGCGAATGGACGACATCCTGAGCTCGGAGTACACCGACGCCCGCGTCGACGCGGTCCTCTCTCCCTACGACGGCCTGTCCATCGGCATCCTTTCCTCGCTCAAGTCCGCGGACTACGGCACGGCGCGAAAGCCGATGCCCGTAGTCACAGGCCAGGACGCCGAGCTCCCCTCGGTCAAGTCGATGCTCGTCGGCGAGCAGACCCAGACCGTATTCAAGGATACCCGCATCCTGGCCAGGCGCGCCGCAGATATGGTCGATTCCCTGCTCTCCGGGAAGCCCGCCGAAGTCAACGACACTGAGACCTACGACAACGGGAAGAAGGTCGTCCCCTCCTTCCTCTGCGACCCTGTCAATGTAGACATCTCCAATTACAAGGCGGTCCTGATCGACAGCGGCTACTACACAGCCGCCCAGCTCGGCCAGTAGAATGCCCAGCGAGGAGCGAAGGCATGAGCGCGATCGGCCGCCTGTTCAAGAACAACATACGCCAATACGGCATGGTGATCGCCCTCTTCTTCATCATGCTGCTTTTCCAGGGCCTTACGCGAGGCATCATGTTCAAGCCGATGAACATAACCAACCTCGTGCTCCAGAACAGCTACGTCCTCATCCTCGCGATAGGCATGCTCCTGTGCATCGTTACCGGCAATATCGACCTTTCGGTCGGCTCGGTCGCCGCCTTCGTGGGCGCGGTCACCGCGGTGATGATGGTCGACTTCGGCATACCGGTCGTCCTCGCAGTGCTGATGGCCCTCGCGATAGGCGCGGCCGTGGGCTCCTTCCACGGCTTCTTTATCGCCTTCGCGAAGATGCCGGCCTTCATCGTCACTCTGGCGGGCATGCTCATCTTTCGCGGCCTTACGATGGTCATACTCAAGGGCCAGACCAAGGCGCCCTTCGAGAAGTCCTTCCAGGCCATGGCCGCGGGCTACATGCCGTGGATGGACCTGCGCATCGAAGGCCTCAACGCCATCGCCCTGGCGACCGGCCTCGTCGCATCGATCGTCCTCGCCCTCGCGACCCTGCGTTCGCGCCGGACGAGGACGAAGTACCACTTCGAGGTCATTCCCCTTTGGCTCGACGTCGTCCGCGTCCTGCTCATCGTCGCGGCCATCAATCTTCTGACCTATGAATTCGCGAGCTTCAACGGGCTGCCGGTCATCTTCGTGATCCTTACGGCGCTGATCATACTCTATACCTTCATTGCTCAGCGCACTATCGCGGGCCGCCACGTTTACGCCTTGGGAGGCAACGAAAAGGCGGCGAGGCTCTCGGGCGTCAAGACGGATCGAGTCCTGTTCTGGGTCTACATGAACATGGGCATCCTTTCCGCCTTGGCCGGCCTCATCGTCGCGGGTCGCCTCAACGCGGCTACGCCGAAGGCGGGCACCGGCTTCGAGCTCGACGCCATCGCCGCCTGCTACATCGGAGGCGCATCGGCCTCGGGCGGCATCGGAACGGTCATCGGCACCATCGTGGGGGGCTTCGTGATGGCGGTACTCAACAATGGCATGTCGATAATGGGCGTGAGCGTAGATTGGCAGCAATCGATCAAGGGACTGGTCCTTCTTCTCGCCGTCTGGTTCGATGTCTATACGAAGACGAAAGCGCAGACCCGCTAGATGGGAGGAGACAGCATGGAGCTGAGGAAGATCGCGAGTTTTCAGGTCGATCATCGCAAGATGGACAGGGGAATGTACGTATCGAGGACCGACGGCGATATCGTGACCTACGATATCAGGATGAAGAAGCCCAATTCGGAACCCGTGCTCGAGAATGGCGCCCTCCATACGATAGAGCATCTCTTCGCCACCTATGCGCGGAGCTCCGAGCTCTCGGCCAGGGTCGTATACGTCGGGCCGATGGGCTGCAGGACCGGCTTCTATCTCCTCGTCCGGGACCTCTCCCGAGCGGAGGCGATCGGGCTGGCGCGGAGGAGCTTCGAGTTCATCGCCTCTTTCGCAGGGCGGATCCCCGGAGCCTCGGAGGCCGAATGCGGCAATTGGAAGGAGCACGACCTTGCCGGGGCCAAGTCGGAGGCGGCCGGCTACCTGAGCGTCATCGGGGCTTGGAGCGAATCCGATCTCGCGTATCCGGAGTGAATCTCGCCGCGGGCGGGGATTGCGCGGCCGTGGAGCTTCCTTTAAGCCCCGGCCTGCAAGGGAAGCTTCTCCCAGAACTCGGCCGCATACCTCGCAGGCTTTTCGGGCTCGGGCGGGTGGGCGGCCTCCCACTCGAGACTTCGCTTTCCCTTCAGGAACTTCTCGGCGACGCTGGGGAACAACTCTAGGAGGAGCTCCTCCTTCTCGTCGATGGCGAGGGGAACGCCTCCGAACTCGACCAGCGGCGGGTTGGGCCTCTTCGCGTAGGCCGAGACGTCATAGGGCCTTTCCTCGGAGAATCCGCATATCCTCTTCCTGAACCCCGGCGAGACTGGCCAGGGCGTCTTGCCGTAGGAACCGCCCACGAGCTCGGCGAAGTTCCGGGATATGTTGGTGAAATAGGCCTTGCCCTGAGCCTTGTCGACCACGCAGTTGACCGCCTGGACGCCGACTATCTGGCTCGTAGGCGTGACGAGGGGAGGCAGGCCGCAGTCGAGCCGCACTCGGGGGACGAGCGCGAGCACCTCGCCTACCTGCCTCTCCAGCTTCGCCTCCCTGAGCTGCGAGAGCATGTTCGTGTACATGCCTCCCGGTATCTGCGCCTTTTCCACGATCGCGTCGGGCGGGGGATAATGGAAGCGCCCCTCTATTTCCCTGCAAAGCTCGAGGACTCGAGCCGCCTTGGCTGCTTTTCCCTTCCCGGATCGGGCCACTCCCATCGCGGCTTCCAGGGCCTGGTCGAAGAGCGCGGCGTCATCGGCCGGAAGCTCGTGCCGCGACAGGTCCAGTATGGGCGGGTGATTTCCCTTGAAATGGTCGTGCTCCGCGAGCTCGATCCTTATGGCGCGCAATTGGGTGTCGATGGCGGCGACGGCCGCCCTGTCGACGCCCGTATCCAAGCCCATCCGATCGGCGAAGAGCTGTACGATCTCGTAAGCCGGCGCGGCCGGCCCCCCCGACCAGGAGAGCATGACCGTATCGACGATGTCGACGCCGGCGACCATGGCCATGAGGATCGAGGCGACGCCCAACCCGGGCGTACAGTGCGTGTGCAGATCGATCGGCAGCCCCGTCTCGGCCTTGAGCAGGCGCACGAGCTCGTAGGCGCGCAGGGGGTCTATGAGGCCGGCCATATCCTTGATCGAGATCATGTCGGCGCCGAGGGAAGCGAAGGCTCGGGCCTTGTCCGCGAAGTAGCGGTCGGTGAAGATGGCCCCGGGCAGGCGCCTGCCCCCGGCCAGGCCGACGAGCCGCTGGACGGGCGTAAAGGGCGGGTCGGTCGTGTAGCAGATGGCGCAGTCCGCGGTGCCTCCCGCCTCTTTCACGAAGCGGATGGAACTCTCCATGTTGGCCGGGTCGTTTAGGGCGTCGAATATTCGCATGATATCCACGCCCGAGCGCACCGCGTTGCCGCAAAAGCCCCGGATGACCGAATCGGGGTAGGGACTATAGCCGAAGAGGTTTCGGCCCCGCGACAGGGCGGTCAGGCGGGACGCGCCTCCTATCCCGGCTTTAATTGACTCGAGCCGCCTCCAGGGGTCCTCGTTCAAGTACCGCATGACCGAATCCGGTACCGCCCCCCCCCAGACTTCCATGGCATAGAAACCGGCTTTCCTATATAAAGGGAGGACCCTGTCTACCTGGGCTTGAGTCATTCGGGTCGCGAACTGGGACTGTTGCCCGTCGCGAAGGGTCAAGTCGCGTATCTTAAGAGGCGTGGCCATGCCTCCTCCTTTAGCCTACAATATCATTTTTACAAACTCGCGGCAAATGTCATATTCTGATATATCAGTTGCATACATGCTTTTGACAAAGCGGCTTGGCCTCGAATATACTGGCGACTACCACTATATGAGCGATCGACCAAAGAAGATGTACGCGCATACCGTGCGCGAGCGCTATTGCAAGGGCTGCAATATCTGCGTGACCTTCTGTCCGAAGCACGTCTTGACCCTCATGGGGGGCAAAGTCCACGCCGAGCGCCCCGAGCTCTGCATCGGCTGTACGATGTGCGAGCTGCGCTGTCCCGATTTCGCCATCGAAGTCCATGAAATAGGCGAGGAGCCCGAGACCGCTCTCGCGGACGAGGAAATGGACTTCAATCTCCCGCCGGAGGCCATGCATGACTAGGAACGCCAAGCTCATGCAAGGCAACGAGGCCTGCACGCTCGGCGCGCTCGCCGCGGGCCTCGAGTTTTACGCGGGCTACCCGATCACTCCATCTACGGAGATCGCCGAGCTCTGCTCGGAAGAGCTCCCCAAGGTCGGCGGCAAGTTCATCCAGATGGAGGACGAGATCGGCTCGATCGCCGCCTGCATCGGCGCCTCGCTGGTCGGCAAGAAGGCCATGACCGCGACGAGCGGCCCGGGCTTCTCCCTGATGCAGGAGTGCCTGGGCTATGCCTCGCTGACCGAGGTTCCTTTGGTGATAGTCGACGTCCAGCGCATGGGACCGAGCACCGGCATGCCGACGAGCCCGGCCCAGGGGGACCTGATGCAGGCGCGCTGGGGCACCCACGGCGACCATCCCGTATTCGTCCTCGCGCCCGGCAGCGTCAAGGAATGCTTCGAGCTCACTTTCAAGGCCTTCGACATCGCCGAGGCCTGGCGCGTCCCGGTTATAGTCCTCATGGACGAGATCATAGGCCACATGCGCGAGAAGGTCGTCCTGCCTGACTTCTCGACGCTGAGGCCTCTGCGCCGCGCCTCGCCCGCCTCGCCCGCAGGCTATAGGCCCTATGCCGCCGATCCCGACGGGGGAGTGCCGCTGATGGCGGCCTTCGGCGAGGGCTACAGGTGGCACGTGACCGGCCTCTTCCACGACGAGTCGGGCAGGCCTTCGGGGAAGAGCGAGGTCGCCGACGCCTTGCTGCGCCGCCTCGCGCGCAAGGTCGAAAAGGCCGCCCTCTCCATCGAGGAGCACTTCGAGGAGTCGCTCGAGGATGCCGAAATAGCGGTCATCTCCTTCGGTTCTTCGGCCATGTCCGGCCTGTCCGCGGTGCGGCGCGCCAGGAGAGAGGGCATCAGGGCCGGCATGCTCCGGCTCAAGACGATGTGGCCCTTCCCCGACGGCCTCGTCTCGCGGACCGCGTCGCGGGCGGGCCGCATAGTGGTGCCCGAGATGAATCTCGGTCAGCTCGCCCTCGAGGTCGAGCGCGCGGCCGGCGGCGCGGCGCGAGTGACGCGGCTCGGCAAGGTGAACGGCGAGCTCTTCCGGCCCGAGGAAGTGTACGCCGCCATCGTGGGCGCCGCGAGCGACGGCGACGCGATCGCGGAGGCGGCGCGATGAACCCGACTCTAAGCTATTTCAGGCAGGAGAACCTGCCCCATATCTGGTGCCCCGGCTGCGGCCACGGCACGGTGACCGGCTCCCTCGTGCGCGCGATCCGGCGCCTCGACCTGGACAAGAACAAGGTCTGCATAGTGTCGGGGATAGGATGCTCGTCGCGCGCGGTGGGCTACCTCGACTTCGACACCCTGCACACGGCCCACGGACGCGCGCTGGCCTTCGCGACGGGCATCAAGCTCGCCCGGCCCGAGCTCAAGGTGATAGTGATGACGGGCGACGGCGACTGCACGGCCATCGGCGGCAACCATTTCATCCACGCGGCCAGACGCAACATCGACATCACGACCATCGTTATGAACAACAACATCTACGGCATGACGAGCGGCCAGTACTCGCCCATGACGCCCAAGGGCATGTACGGCACGACCGCGCCCTACGGCAATCTCGAGCGGAGCTTCGATCTCTGCGAACTCGCGAAGGCGGCGGGGGCGACCTACGTCGGGCGCGCGACCTCCTTCCACGTGCCCCTCCTCATCGACCTGATCGAGGCGGCCATTCGGAACCGGGGCTTCTCGGTGGTCGAGGCCCTGGTCCAATGCCCTACGTACTTCGGCCGCAAGAACAACATCGGCGGCGCCGTCGAGATGCTCGAGTGGATCAGGGACGGAGTGGTCAACGCCAAGGCCGCCCCCTCCCTCCCTCCGGAGAAGGTGGCGGGCAAGAAGCTGATAGGCGAGCTCCACAACGCTCCCGCTCCCGAATATTCCGCGGACTACGACGAACTGATCGCGAGGGTGCAGCGAACCTACGACAAGTTCCAGGGGGGGCTCTACGGATGCGCGTCGAATTCAGACTGAGCGGTTCGGGGGGCCAGGGCCTCCTCCTGGCGGGCATCGTGCTGGCCGAGGCCGCCATCCTCGACGACAAGAACGCAGTCCAGACCCAAAGCTACGGCCCCGAGGCCCGCGGAGGCGCGAGCAAGGCGGAGGTCGTCATCTCCGACGAGGATATCGACTACCCGAAAGCCACAGACCCGGATTACCTCCTCGCGCTCACCGCCGAATCGTACAGGACCTACGGCCCCGCCATGGGCGCGTCCGGCGGGCGAGGCCTCATCATCGTCGACTCGTCGGTGACCCTCTCGGGCGATATCGCGGCTCGCACGGTCTCGGTGCCCATCCTCGAGACCGCGCGCGAAAAGCTGGGCAAGAGAGTCGTCGCCAACATCGTCGCCCTCGGCGTCCTCGGCGGGCTTTCCAAGGCCGCGAGCCGAGAGAGCCTGGAGGCGGCCGTCAAGAGCCGCGTGCCCAAGGGGACCGAGGAGCTCAATCTCGGAGCCCTGCGCGCCGGCTTCGACCTGGCCGATGTGGCGATGACGCAGCGCGACGCCCGCAGGACGAGCGCCGGCGGCACGGCAGAGGCGCTCGAGGACGCCCGCAGGGCGCGGAAGGGTAAGGACGATGGGCGATACAGATGAGCTGAGGAAGTCCGTCGGGGCTTGGGAGGCGGCCGTCGAGAAGTCCCTCGCGAAGCGCCCGGAGCGCAGGGCTGCCTTCGAAACGGGCTCCGGAGCGCCCGTGAAGCGCCTCTACACGCCTCTCGACCTCGGGGACCCCGGATGCGGGGCCGCGAACTACCTCGATCGTATCGGTCTGCCGGGCGAGTATCCCTACACCCGGGGCGTCCAGTCGACCATGTACCGGGGACGGTTCTGGACGATGCGACAGTACGCGGGCTTCGGCACGGCGGAGGAATCCAACGAGCGCTACAAATACCTCCTGGCTCAAGGGCAAACGGGCCTCTCCGTAGCCTTCGACCTGCCCACGCAGATCGGCTACGACTCCGACCACCCGCTTTCGGCCGGAGAGGTAGGCAAGGTCGGGGTCGCCGTCGACTCCCTCGCGGACATGGAAGCGCTATTCGGAGGCATACCCCTCGACAAGGTGTCGACGAGCATGACCATAAACGCCCCCGCGGCCGTCCTTCTCGCGATGTACGTGGCCGTCGCGGAGAAGCAGGGCGTAACGCCCAGCGCGCTGGAAGGCACCATCCAGAACGACATACTCAAGGAATACGTCGCGCGGGGCACTTACATATTCCCGCCTGCGGCCTCGATGCGGCTCATCACCGATGTATTCGCCTACTGCGCCGAATCGGTGCCCAATTGGAACACGATATCCATATCGGGCTACCATATACGCGAAGCCGGGTCCACCGCCTCCCAGGAGGTGGCCTTCACCCTGGCCGACGGGATCGCCTACGTCCAGGCGGCCATCGAGGCGGGCCTGGATGTGGACGGCTTCGGACCGAGGCTCTCCTTCTTCTTCAACGCCCACAGCGACCTCTTCGAGGAAGTGGCCAAGTTCCGCGCCGCGCGGAGGCTATGGGCGAGGATCATGCGCGAGCGCTTCGGCGCCGCGAACCCCAAGAGCTGTATGATGCGTTTCCACGCGCAGACCGGCGGCTCGACCCTGACGGCGCAGCAGCCCGACAACAATATCGTGCGCGTCACCCTCCAGGCCCTCGCCGCGGTCCTCGGCGGGACGCAGTCCCTGCATACGAACTCGCGCGACGAGGCCCTCGCGCTTCCCACCGAGGATTCCGTCCGCATCGCCCTCCGGACCCAGCAGGTAGTCGCCTACGAATCGGGCGCCGCCGAGACGGTGGACCCCCTCGCGGGCTCCTACTACGTCGAGAGCCTGACGAACGGGATCGAGGCCGAGGCCGAGGCTTACCTGAAGCGGATCGACGAGATGGGCGGCGCGGTCTGCGCGATAGAGGAGGGCTACGTCCAGCGCGAGATCCAGGACGCCGCCTATGCCTACCAGAGGCAGATCGAGTCCGGCGAGCGGGTGGTTGTGGGGCTCAACAAGTTCCGGACGGCGGAGGAAAGGCCCGAGGGCCTGCTCAGGCTGGACCCGAGCGTCGGGGAGCGCCAATGCGCGGCGCTTCGCGACCTGCGCGCGAGGCGCGACGGACCTCGAGTCGGCGCGGCGCTTCGCGGCATCGAAGCGGCCGCCCGCGGAGGCGCGAACCTGATGCCGCCCATCCTCGAGGCCGTGCGCGCCTACGCGACGCTCGGCGAGATCTGCGACGCGATGCGCGCGGTGTTCGGCGAATATCGCCCGAGCGCCTGCTTTTAGCAGGCTGTTGAAATACTCGAAGCATTTCAACAGCCTGTCAGGAGGACCCTGGATGGAACGCAAGATACGCGTGCTCGTCGCCAAGCCGGGCCTCGACGGGCATGATCGAGGCGCCAAGGTGGTCGCGCGCGCCATGCGCGACGAAGGCATGGAGGTGATCTACACGGGACTCAGGCAGACGCCGGAGCAGATAGTCCAGGCCGCGGTGCAGGAGGACGTCGACGTCATTGCGCTGAGCATCCTGTCGGGCGCTCATAGGCACCTTTTCCCTCGAGTGATGGAGCTCCTGGCCGCCAGGGGCGCGGACGACGTTCTCGTCGTGGCCGGGGGCGTCATACCCGAGGACGACATCCCCTTCCTCAAGGAAAAAGGTATCGCGGCCGTCTTCGGACCGGGTACTCCGACCAAGGTTACGATCGACTTCATCAAGGCGAAGCTCGAAGGGCGGTAAGGCCGGCGATATGCAGGCAAGGGTGGCTCCTTCCCCCGACGACATCGCCGGGCGGACACTCCGCGGCGACCAGCGCGCCCTCGCGCGCCTGCTGTCCGCCCTCGAGGACGGCGAGGCGTGGGCGGGCACAGCCCTTCGCCTGCTGAGAAATGGCGTCTTTCGAGACTCTCTCGAGCAGGCCGAGAAGGGCGATGCGCAGGTTGTGGGCATTACGGGCCCGCCCGGCTCGGGCAAGAGCACCCTGGTCGACAAGCTCATCGGAGCCTACCGCGCCCGCGGCGAGAGGGTGGGGGTGCTGGCCGTCGATCCCTCGAGTCCCTTCTCCGGGGGGGCGATACTGGGGGACAGGATACGGATGCAGGGCAGGGCAGGGGTCGACGAGGGCGTATTCATACGCAGTCTGGCCTCGAGGGGAAGGCTCGGCGGCCTGTCGCGCGCGAGCGCCCAATGCGCCCGAGCCCTCGAGGCTGCGGGCTACGGCATCGTAATCGTCGAAACCGTCGGCATCGGCCAGTCCGAAGTCGACATAGTCCGCCTCGCGGATTCGGTCGTCCTCGTCTCCATGCCCGGCTCGGGCGACGAGATCCAGACGATCAAGGCCGGCGTCATGGAGATCGGAGACATCTTCGCGGTGAACAAGGCGGATCGCGAGGGCGCGGACAGGGCGGTCCGCGAGATCCGGTCGATGCTGGAAACCGCGGCCGAACTCGCCGCCGGCCGCGTTCCCGAAGCGGGTCCGGATACGCTGATCGGCCACCGCGCCTTCGCCCGCGCGCTGGCGAGGGAGCGCTCCGCCGTGTCCGAGCGCATGGAATTGCCGCCGGTCCTCAAAACCGTCGCCGAGACCGGCGACGGCGTCCCCGAGCTGGTAGCTTCCTTGGATGCGCATTGGACGCGGCTCAAGGCCTCGGGCGAGCTCGACGAGCGGCGCAGGAGAGGCGCGATCGCGGAAGCGCGCGCCCTGCTCTCGGGACGCGTCATGGAGGAGCTCGAGACGCTGGAGGGCGGCCTCGAGGACGCGTTGGCCGGCGAAATAGTGAGGGGGGAGCGCGAGGCGGCGGAGGCGGCCGAGCTTCTCTTCGAGTCGATCAGAAAGGGAGGCGGGAAATGAAGGGGCTCAAGCTCGACCATGTCGGGATCGCCGTGGAGAATCTGAACGAGGCCCTTGAGCTGTATACGGGTCTGCTCGGCCTCGAGCTGAAAGGCATCGAGACGGTGGAGGAGCAGAAGGTGAGGACGGCATTCCTGCCTTTGGGCCCCGGCGGCGGGGACTCCGGTACCGAGCTGGAGCTCCTTGAGTCGACCGATCCCGAGGGGCCCATCGCCAAGTTCATCGCCGCCAAGGGCCAAGGAGTCCAGCATCTCGCGTTCCGCGTGGACGACCTCGATGCCGCCCTCGAGGAGCTCAAGGCGGCCGGAATGCGGCTTATCGACGAAAAGCCGCGCTACGGGGCCGGGGGGGCTCGGATCGCCTTTCTCCATCCGAAGTCCACGAAAGGGGTCCTTGTCGAGCTCTGCGAGCGTGAGGCATAATGACATAAACCAGGTTTTTGTAAATTGAAGATGGAGTCAAGCATGGAAGAAAAACTGCGAGCGCTCGAGGAGCGCCGACGCATGATACTCGAGGGGGGCGGGCCGAAGCGAGTCGCCGCCCAGCACGAGAAGGGCAAAGGAACGGCCCGAGAGAGGATCGCGGCCCTCCTCGACCCGGGAAGCTTCCTCGAGCTCGACGCCTTCGTCGAGCATCGCTGCGCCGAGCTCGGAATGGACGAAGTCAAGGCCCCGGGCGAAGGCGTCGTCATCGGCCACGGGACCGTGGACGGCCGCCAGGTCTTCGTCTTCGCCCAGGACTTCACCGTCATAGGCGGGTCCCTCGGCGAGGCCCATGCGAAGAAGATATGTAAGGCCATGGACATGGCGATGAAAATGGGCGTCCCGGTCATCGGCATCGAGGACTCGGGCGGGGCCCGCATCCAGGAAGGGGTCGACGCTCTCGCAGGGTATGGCGACATTTTCTATCGCAACACCCTTGCTTCGGGGGTGGTGCCCCAAATATCCGCGATCATGGGGCCTTGCGCGGGCGGGGCCGTCTATTCGCCCGCCTTGACCGATTTCGTCTTCATGACCGACAGGACGGCCAACATGTTCATCACCGGTCCCCAGGTGATCAAGGCGGTGACCGGCGAGGACGTGAGCGCCGAGGCTCTCGGCGGCGCGACTGTCCACGCGGGGACGAGCGGCGTCGCGCATTTCGCCTTCCCCGACGAGGCGGCCACGGTCGCCGGCATCAGGAAGCTCCTCTCCTACCTGCCCCAGAACAACGTAGAGGATCCGCCCGTCATGGATTCGGGCGACGATCCCTCGCGCGCCGCTCCCGATCTCGCTTCCCTCATGCCCGAGGCGCCGAACAAGCCCTATGATATCCGCGACGTCATCGCCAGGGTATTCGACTCGGGCGAATATTTCGAGGTCCAGCCGCTCTACGCTCAGAACATGGTCACCAGCTTCGCGCGCCTCGGCGGCAGGAGCGTGGGCATCATCGCCAACCAGCCGAAGGTAATGGCCGGAGTTCTCGACATCAACGCCTCGGACAAGGCCGCGCGGTTCATCCGCTTCTGCGACGCCTTCAACATTCCCCTGGTCACCTTGGTCGACACATCGGGATACCTTCCAGGCGTGGCCCAGGAGCACGGAGGGGTCATCCGACACGGGGCCAAGATCCTCTACGCCTACTCCGAGGCCACAGTCCCCAAGCTCACCGTGATATTGCGCAAGGCCTACGGCGGCGCGTACATAGCGATGTGCAGCCGCCACCTCGGCGCCGACCAGGTCTTCGCCTGGCCGTCGGCCGAGATAGCTGTCATGGGCCCCGACGGGGCCGCCAACATCATATTCAAGCGCGAGATCGACGAGGCCGCGGACCCCGCGGCCCTGCGCAGCGAGAAGATAGCCGAGTACAAAGCCGAATTCGCCAATCCCTACAAAGCAGCCAGGCGCGGCTACGTGGACGATGTCATCGACCCGGCCCAGACGCGGCCCCGCCTCGCCGCGGCGCTCGCAATGCTCATGGGCAAGCGCGAGCGCGGACCCAGCCGGAAGCACGGCAACATGCCCGTATAGGCCCGAGGCGAGCGTGCAGACTTTCATCGTACTGGCTATCGTCGTCCTCGCGGTCGTCATGGCCTCGCTGGCCGGCCGCGCCGCGTGGAAGAGATCGGTCGCGAACTCCCGTTCGCGCGCGAAAGAAGGCCCCCCAGAGGGCCGAGAGCTCGCGGCCGTCATAACGGCCGCCGTATCCGCCGCGAGCGGGATGGACGCGGGCTCCTTCGGCATCCTCGATCTACGGCCCTCGAGCGCGCGCTCCGCGATCGCGGCCGCTCCGTTCGGGCAGCGCGGTTTCAACACGCCCGCCTGGGGCCACGTCGAACGGCTCACTCGAGGAGAACAGGCATGAAGAACTACAAGATAACCGTGAATGGACAGCGCTACGACGTCACCGTGGAGGAAGTCGGGGAAGGCGTGCCGCCCGCCTCGGGTTCGCGGGCCGCGGCCCCCGTCCTTCCGGGCGCTCCCAAGCCGACACCCGCGCCGAGCTCGGCCACCGCCACTTCCGGACCGCCGCAAGCGAGGTCGGGCTCCATTCAAGTGAGGGCGCCGATGCCCGGAACGCTCCTCGGCTACAAGGTGTCCCGGGGCCAGACGGTGAAGCGGGGCGACGTCCTCCTGATCCTCGAGGCCATGAAGATGGAAAACGAAATAGTGGCCCCCGCGGACGGCTCCGTGGCGGCGCTCAGCGCGACGGAAGGCGCCGCCGTGAGCACGGGGGACTTGCTGGTCGAATTGGCCTAGCTCATTCGCTCCACATGTTCTGCCGGATATCCGTCCTCTCGATCGACCAGTCGAGCGACCAGGAATCCTGGCTGCGTTCCAGACTCGCGCCGAGCTTGACGATGCCAGCCTCGGCTTCGCCCTCTTTCCTGCCCTCTTCGCCGGCGGGAAGGGCGATGCTGAGGGAGGAGGCGGCCGGCTCCTGCCCTTCGGGGCCCGCGCTCAAAGTGAAATCCAGCGAAAGACTCGTGCCCGTGAGCCGGGGCCGGGCGCTTACCCTAACCTCGATTTCCCCGCCCTTCCTGTCTTGAAAGCCGAGCTCTTTCGTAAAGCCGAGCTTGGGCGCGGGCTCGCCGGGCTTCGACTCGGAATCGGGAGCCCGGATGGAGCCGGAGCCCAACTCGATGAGCGGATATAGGTAGTCGTTGAATTGCCTTGTCTCATCCCTCAGGGTCGCCCGCTTGTCCGGCTCTACGTCGGCCGCGGTCTCCCAGTCGTGGAAGCTCACTTCCGGCAGCTTGACGACTCCGAAGTTCGAGTCCAGGTGGACCCGGACGCGGTGTCTGCCGGGAGTCAGCTTGTCCATGACGAAGGGTACCGTCTCATCCCCGGTCGTGTAGCCGACGAACTGATCGTCGAGATAGACTTCCGCCCGGATTATTGGCGAAAAGAGGGCGATGCTGCCGGGCGTCTCGTCGCGCAGCGAGACGAGAGAGCGCGTTCGGCCGGGATCGGCGAAAGCCGCCTGCTTGCCCGTAAGGCGCAGCACTATCTGCTCGGCGAGACCGTGTATGAAATTCTCGGTGCTCCCTCGATCGCGAAAAACTACGCGCTTGGCGGTCGCCGAGTCGGTGAGGGAGAGTGTCACGAGGACGTCCGAGCCCATGAACACGTATTCGCCCGAAAGAAGCCAGTCGGCGCCGGCGAGGCGGCCCGCAGCCGCAGCCGAATCCGCGTCTTGGCCGATGGCGCTCAAGGAAAGCTCTTTTTCCTTGAGGACTGCGTCGAGATTACGCCTGTCCACGAGGGAGATGTCGTTCCTCGATCCCAGATCGAAGGCGAGTATGCCCTGGATCATGCTTGCAAGGTAGTCGACCCGCGGGTCCATCCCGGCGTTGGCCATTTCGATTATGGCGATCGCCGGTACGTGTTGAGCCGCGGCAGGAGCGAGGGTAGCAATGGCGAAAGCGAAGGCCAGTAGAGCGCGAGTGACGCTTTTCCTCTCTTTCATCGGGTGAGTATGCCATCGCCGAGCCCGCACGACAACGGCATTTCGCGCTCTCGGGCAAAGCAAAAAAAGGCTCCCGGGCAGGAGGCGGAGCCCGGGAACCAGTGCCGCTCGCTCTCGCTCGGAGATCCCATCGAGCTCGAGTAATTGGATGTATTCGAGTCGTCCTCTCGAACACAAGTACATTATATCTAAATTCTCTATAAACGTCAAGATAATGATTACCTGTACAGAAGTGAAAGGCTGATTCCGGACAGCCTTTACTTCTCAGCCCGAGCAAGCGCCTTGCCGACATTTGAATAGAGTAGGACGGTGTCCTCATGGCCGGGTCGGTGGGAAGCCGCGAATGGTGAGGGGTAGGGCGTGACTGTAGCGGTGCTCGCGTCCCCGGAGGACGGGGATTTTCTCTATAGCATCCTCGTGACGCTCGACGAGGCGGGGGTAGATGCCTACGGCCTGAAGATCCACGGGAGCTGGGAGGCGCTCGAACGGGACAAGGTCGTCGCTCGCGTTGAGAAGGCGAGCCATTTTCTCGCGCTGGCGACGGCGACAAGTCTCGATGCCTCGTGGTTCTCTTTCGCGACGGGATACGGCTACAGCCGGGGCGCGAACTTCGCCCTGTTCCGTTTCGACCCTTCCCGATCCTTTCCCCGCTACCTCTCCGGCCTTCCGGTCTTCGACGGCCTCGACGAACTCGCGGCCTACTACAGGACAGAGAAGGACGATTGGCTCATCCGGGAAGAGCGCCGGGCGGCACGCGCCTCTCTCCTCGAGATGGGAATATCGGTCCATAACGACTCGCTGGCGCAGTGCGCCGGCGAGGGCGATACGAAGGCCGTCGATCTGTTCATCAAGGCCGGCTTCCATCCCGATACCCGTGACAGGCACGGTGTGCCCCTCCTCTGCCTGGCGGCCCGCGGAAAGCACCGAGCGGTTGCCGAGATCCTCCTGAAAAGCGGAGCCGATATCGACCTTCAGAGCGAAGACAGAGGCTACTCGCCATTGATGGATGCCGCGCAGACGGGCTCGGCCGACCTAGTGCGGCTTTTCCTGGAGAGAGGCGCGAAACCAGATTTGGCCGGCAAGGACGGCCAGACGGCCCTTGTCGTATCCGTCGGCCGCAACGATGTCGACGTGGTCAAACTCCTGGTATCCAGCGGGGCGAGCCCCGATCTTTCCGACAAGCTCGGCCTCACGGCCCGCAAGTACGCGGCCCTCTTCAAGAATCCAGCGATACTCTCCTTATTCGGACCGGCCCCTTCTTCCCCGTAGCCGGCCCGCCGATCCGGCCTCGAGCGGCGGACGAGGCGCGCGCACGCGGCGAGCTTGCGCGGGAGTCGGTAACAGTGTACTTTTCTTCCCAATGATAGAAATCGAGGCGGGGCCCGACGGATTCACCCTATCAGCGGGGGGGAGGCGGATCCTGTCGCATTCGCGAAGGAGCCCCTGCGTGGAGATCGGGCGGTCCGAGAACGCGGTGCGGCAGAATCGAGCGGGGCACTTCAGGCTTCGCAGGCGCCGCGCGAGCTCGACCGCGCTGAGGTCTTTCAAGATCGTCGAACGCTCCAAGGACTTCGCGGTCGTAGATTTCGAGGGCAGGCTCAGCATGGCCGTCCGTTGGGAAGGCGACTGCCTCCGTCTCTCTTTCTCGCGCTTCGATTCCGCCGTCAACCTCTTTCGCCTCCGTATCGCGGCTTGGCCGGACGAGCGGATCTTCGGCTGCGGCGAGCGTTACGACCGGCTCGACCTCAAAGGGTGGCGCGTGGCCCTCTGGGTACGGGACAGGTACATCGGCCGCGGGCTCGGGCCGTTTCGCGCCTTCGCGGGTTTATCCCGCGACGCTCGATCGGAGCGGGGCGCGAGCCCCTACCCCCTTCCCGCCTTCGTATCGACGAAGGACTATTGGTGCGCAGTGGACACGGCGGCCTACGTCCGCCTGGACTTCCGCCGCGCGGCGACCATGCTCGACGTATGGGCGGTGCCCCGCGAGGTCGTTCTGGGCTGGGGCGACGACGCTCCCGCCGCCGTCGCGAGCATGTGCTCCTTCCTGGGCAGGCCTCCTACCCCTCCCGGCTGGGCCTTCGACGGCGCTTGGATCGAGGCTCGAGGCGGGATGGAGGAGATGAGGCGAAGACTCGCGGCGGCCCTCGGCGCCGGGGTCAAGGTCGCCGCGATCTGGTCGCGCGACTGGTGCGGCGCCGCGCTTCCGGGGCCGGGGCCGCGCGCGATGCGCGAATGCGTCTGCGACGGCGACCTATACCCCGGGCTTCCCGCCGAGATCGCGGCCCTTCGCGCTCGAGGAATCCGCTTCCTCGGCTGCGTCGCGCCTTTTCTCGATACGCAGGGAAGCCTTTACGCGGAGGCCTCGGCCCAAGGCCATTGCGTCAAGGATGCCGATGGCGGGGACTACCTCGTCGCGACCCGCGGGTCGTTTTCCGCGATGATCGACCTGACGGACCTGCGTGCCGTCGCTTGGCTCAAGGAAGTCCTGAAGCGAAATATGCTCGATATAGGCATGGCCGGCTGGCTCGCGGACTCGGGCGAATACCTGCCGGCGGATGCCGTCCTCGCATCGGGCGAGAGCGCCGTCGAGGCGCACAATCGCTGGCCCCTTCTTTGGGCAAAGGCTTGCCGCGAGGCTATCGACGAATCGGGCCTCGCGGCCGAGGCGCTGCTCCTCGCGCGATCGGGCTGGCTCGGCTCGGGACGTTACGTGAACGCCTTCTGGTCGGGCGAGCGGCTCGCGACCTTCTCGAGGCGCGACGGCCTCCCCTCCTCGGTGCCCGCCGGCATATCGCTCGGCCTGTCGGGCGGAGGCTTCTGGCATTCCGAGGCCGGCGGCTCTCCGTCCTCCTCCGGGGCCAGGAGCCCCGAGTGCCTGGCCCGCTGGATCGAGATGGCCGCCTTCTCGCCTCTGCTGCGCGCGGGCGACGGCCAAGGACCGACGCCGGGCTCGTCGTCCTTCGCCGATCCGCAGGTTCTCGCCCTTCTCGCGCGGATGTCCGAGATCTTCGCCTCCCTGAAGCCTTATCATCTCGCCGTCGCCGAGGAGCAAGTCGCGGGAGGCCTTCCTCCCATCCGGCACCCCTGGATGCACTACGAGGCCGATCCCGAGGCTCTGACACTCTCGTACCAATACCTTTACGGCCGCGACCTCATGGTCGCGCCCGTCCTCGCGAGCCGCGCCAGGGCCCGTTCGGGCCCGCTCACCGAGCTCTATCTGCCGGAGGACGATTGGGTGCACCTCTGGACATCGCGGTGCTTCCGCGGCGGGCGCGTCGTCGTGGAGAGTCCCAGCGGCTACCCGGCAGTCTTCTATCGGGCCTCTTCGCCTTTCGCTCCTCTCTTCGACGCTATCCGGCGCACGGCGAGACGGACGTAGGGACAGGCCGATGAGCCTTCATCCGGGGATCGCGGCGGCCATCGCCGTATCGGGGAATTTTGTCCTCTCGCTCGGGATGGCTTTGCAGAAGCGTCATGTCGGGTGGATAGGGCATCGGCCGGAGCGGACACCCTGGCGGCCGGCCGACTTCCCGCCTCAGCGTGAGCGTCGCCGGGCCGGCCGCTTCTATCGGGATTTCGCCATGTGGTTCCTAGGCTTCATGTTCGTAAATATCGTGCCCGCCTTCCAGTACTTCGCGCTGATGGGCCTGTCCACGAACGTCGTCGGCGCGGCGGCGGGAACGAGCGTAGCCTTCGCCGCGATCCTCGCGAAGCTTATGCTCAAAGAGCGACTCGGCGCCAGGCGCCTCGCCTGGACGATCGTCCTATTCGCGTCGATAGCGGCCGCGGGCTTCCTCGGCGAGGGCGGTTCGTCCGCGGCCGCGGGCCTCTCGCCGGCGGCTCTCTTCTTCTCCCTCGGCCTTCCCCTGGCGGCCGGCGCCGCCCTCTTCGCCGCCCGCGGCCGACTCAAGGGGCCGAGGCTGGCCGCCGTGATCGCGGCCGTCTCGGGCTGCCTCGGCGGCTTCATGGTATTCCCGCTGCGCGCCCTCCAGGTCGCGGCCGCGCCGAGCCTCGCCGGCTGGCTCGCCTCGCCCTACTTTTACGCCTTCCTCGCGGCCGGCTCGTCGAGCCTCGCCCTCATACAAACGGCCTACAAGGACGGGGAGATGGCCGCGGTAGCGCCCGCGTTCTACGGTCTGCAGGTGCTCTGGCCCGCCCTGGCCTCCTATTTCGTCTTCGGCGCCAAGTTCTATCCTGCGCAGACCGCGGCCTTCGCCGCCGTCGCGGTCTGCGTGGCGGCCATAGCGGGGGGGCATCCTTCGGCTTCAGCCGCACCCCGAAGCGGATAGTCTTCCGCCTGCGGGGAACAGGGAAACGATTGCGAGAGCCTCAATCGCGCGCCCCTCGCCCACCGCGTCGATTCCTTCTTTAGTCTTCGCCTTGACGGAAACCGCGTCGGGAGGGATGCCGAGGCAGTCGGCCAGGCTCGCCCGTATCGCTTCCTTGAATGGGCCTAGCTTGGGCCTTTCGAGTATCACCGTGCAGTCGACGTTGCCGAATTCCCAACCCGCGCCGCGTACGAGGTCGGCGGAGCGGCGCGCGAGATCTCGCGAATCGGCCCCGCGCCACTCCTCGTCGGAGGGAGGGAAATGCTCGCCTATATCGCCCAACGCCGCCGCCCCCAGCATGGCGTCTATCACCGCGTGCAGCAGGACGTCGCCGTCGGAGTGCGCGTCCTCGCCGAGGCCGCCCGGCACGGCCGCGCCGCCGAGGAGGAGGGGGCGGCCGGGAACGAGGCGATGCAGGTCCCAGCCCTGGCCTATGCGAAAGGACGGGGCGCCGGTCGCGGAGGCGGCGATATCGCCGGCGTACGTCACTTTGCGGTTGCCGGATTCGCCGGGTACGAACGCGACTGGCCCGACATAGCGGTCCCAGAGCTCGGCGTCGTCGGTGCAATCCAGGCCTTCCGCGGCCGCCCTGCGGTGCGCCGCGAGCATGGTGCCGAGTCTGAAGCCCTGGGGAGTCTGGGCGCCGCCAAGAGAGGAGCGCGGCGGATGGCGGAGGACCGTGCCGTCGGAGCAGAGCTCCTTAGGCGTATCGACGAGGGGAAGGACGGGCACCGAAGCGCCGCACATGGCGGCGGACCGGGCCACTCTGGCGGCAAGGTCCGCGCTCGCCCAGGGCCGAGCCCCGTCATGGACGAGGACGACGACGCCGTCGAGGACCGCCAGGTCTTCGCCTTCGGGGGCTCCGCGCCGCCCGACGGCCTGCGCGAGGACTTCGAGGCCAAGGCGCACCGAGTCTCGGCGGCAGGGGCCCCCAGCCACTACGGCGAAGCGTCCGGGACCTAGCCGCTCCAGCGCGGCTAGGCTCTCCGGATCGAGGGCGGCGCGGAGCTCGGCTTCTCGGCCGGCGGGGGACGTGACCACGAGGGCTTCCAGGCCGGGGAGACCCAGGAAGGGAGAGAGGGAGCGGTCGAGGATCGTGCGCTCGCCGATGCGCAAAAGCTCTTTCTTTTCGCCGCCGAAGCGCTCGCTCGAGCCCGCGGCCGTCACGACGACCGCGATCCTTGGAGCCTCGTCGCGCATCAGCTTCGGAGCCGGCGCACGGTCTCTAGCTCTCGAGGCGGGCGCGGATGAGCTCTGCTATCTCATCCTTGTCCTTGCCGAGCGAGAAGGATATCTCGTCCTGAAGCAGGTTGAGAGCCGAATCGTAGAGCTTGCGCTCGAGGATCGGCAGCTCCTTGATCTTGGAGCGATGGTAGAGGGAGCGCACGACGGATGCGATATCGAGCACCGATCCCTTCTTGAGCAGGTCGAGGTTCATCTGGTAGCGGAGCTTCCAGTCGGAGGGAATGGGTGCGTATTCTTCCGATATGAACGCGAGAGCCTTCTCGGCTTCGTCCTTGGGGACGATGGCGCGGATCCCGAGCTCGACGGCCTTGTCGGTGGGGACCATCACGGTCATGTCGGAGAATTCCAGATAGATCGTATAATACAGGAGCTTCGTATCCTTGAAGGCTTTTTCCTTGATCTCGAGTATCCTGCCGACGCCTTGGCTCGGATAGACGATCCGCTGATCTACCTTGAAGTCCGTGGAAGGGCCCTTATCCATAAGAGCCGACGATAACGGAAATTACATAAAAAGTCAAATTACCCCGGGGCCCCGGCCTTTCCCCGTTCCGACCTTCATTCCAGGAAGGCGCCGGGGGCTGAAGCCCGCGCGTCTTTCGTGCTAGCCTCCCGCCATGGGCGCACGTTACCGCTGCCTGGTCGTCGACCACGACGATACCTCCGTCATGAGCACTCCCGGCATCCATTACCCGGCCCACGTCGAGGCGATGCGCCGTCTTCGCCCCGGTTCGGAGCCGGTCAGCCTCGAAGGCTTCCTGAAGAGGAACTTCGATCCCGGGCTCATCCCATTCCTCGAGGAGGAGCTCGGGCTCAGCCGCGACGAGATCGCGGCGAGCTACGACGTCTGGAGGGAATTCACGGCCTCGCGGGTCCCCGAGTTCTTCCCCGGCATCCTCGAGACCTACGGGGAGTATAACAGCCGCGGCGGATTGCTCGTCGTCGTCTCGCATTCCGAAGCGGAGATGATCGAGCGCGATTATCGCGCCGCAGGCGCGGCGGTGATACCCGACCTCATATTCGGCTGGGACGACGACCCCCATAGGCGAAAGCCCCATCCCTATCCCCTGTTCGGCGCGATGGAGCGATTCGGCCTCGAGAAGGAGGATATCCTCGTCCTCGACGACCTGAAGCCGGGGGCGGATATGGCCGCCTCTGCGGGCGTCGATTTCGCCGCCGCAGGCTGGGGGCACTCCATCCCGGAGATACGTGAGGCGATGCGGGGATTCTGCCGCTACTACCTCGAAAACGTCGACGATCTGCGCGCCCTCCTCTTCGCCTAGGGCCGCGAGGAAGTATACTATGGCCCGGATGAGCGACATCGTTACGCGGCTTCGCCTGGAAGGCGCACGCAAGTTGGCCCTGCGCTTTTCCGCCTCAGGCGCCAAAGGAGCCGGGCCGGCCTTGGCTGCCGCGATGGCCGAGGAAGGCCGCCTAGTGGCCGGCGGCGCCTCCGTCCCATGGCGCTTCGAGTCCACGGTCCAGGACGGCGACAGCGTCCTTCTCGTAGGTCCCGACCCCGTCGGCTTCGGCGATGCGACCGCCGAAGCCGCGCTCGCGACCAGTCTCGACGACTCGAAGGATCTGGAGACTGGCCTTTCGCGCCTCTTTTTTTTGGCGCGCGCCCTCTCCGCGCTCCAGGCGGAGGGCCTCCTCCCGCGCGGCATCGTCTCCTCGGGCATCCTCTTCTCCAATGACAGTGCGGCGATCCTCGTACTGCCTCCGAACGCCGCGGCGAAGGCCCTGACCGCGAGCGGGGCCCAGGCCCGGTCGGCCGCCGTCGCCCGCCTCTCGAGCCCCCGCTCGGCCGGGCCGGAGGCCGACGCGTCCTTCCTCCTCGCCCTGGCGGCCTATCGCCTCGCGACAGGCAAGCACGCCTTCGAGCGCGAGGCCGGCGAGCCGAGCAGCGTCGCCGGCTCCGCCCCGAGCGGGGCGTCGGCCGTCCTCGCGGCGCCCCGGCTGGATCGCGGCCTCGCCGCCCTGGTCGACAAGGCCCTGGCGGATCCGGCGAGGGCGGCCCTGGGCGAATGGCTTTCCGTCCTCGGGTCGGCCTCCTCTTCGGGCTGGACGCGCGAGCTCCCGCCCGAAGAGGAGGCCGAGCTCTCCAGGCGCAGGGAGGCCGCCGAGGCGGGAGCGCGCTCGAGGAGGCGGCGCGCGGAATTCCTGCGAAAGCGCGGAGGCGTCCTAATCGCCTCGGCCGTCGCTATCCTCGCTCTCGCTCTAGTCGCCGGGGACATGCTGCGCGCCGAGCGGGACAAGCCCGACTATTCCCGGCTCGCTCCGCGCGAGCTCGTCCAGCGCTATTACCTCGCCGTCGACGGGCTGGACCTGGATTCCCTCGAGGCCTGCGGCGACAGGAAGGCCATAAAGGACGACCAGGATATGCTGATCAACCTCGTCGTCCTCACGAAGACGAGGACTGCCTACGAGGGCAAGAGCCCCGTCGTCCGGGCCCTCGATTGGGTAACCGCCGGCAAGCCCGAGTTGGCGCCGACCGACTTTCTCTATGGCATCGCCGGGCTTTCGATCTCCGACGAGGGCGGGGACGGCGCGAATCGCGCCTTCTTGCGGGCGGACTACTCATTATGGTCCCTCGACAGGCCCGACTCCGCTCCCGCCGGCGCGGCCTCGATCCCGACCGAGTCGCGCCGCTCCGATACGCTGACGCTCGATCGTGGCAGGAAAGGCTGGCGAATCGTCGCGCTGGAGCGGAGAACCCTCCGATGAACTCCCCGGAAGGAAAGCGGTCATGGAACCGATAACCGAGCTTATCTCCGGACCGGGGAAGTGCTTCGATATCGAAAGTCCCGTCCTGGAAGCGCTCGATTACATGCGAAACGGCGATATCGGCGCCGTCCTAGTTTCGGAGAGAGGTTTTCCCGTCGGCATGTTCACGGAGAGGGACGTCCTGCTCAAGCTCGACTTCCATGACCCGGGTTCCATGGCCGGCGCGAGGCTGAAGGATTTCATGAGCGGTCGTCTCTACACCGCAGGACCCGAAATCAGCTGCGGCGACGCCCTCGTCCTGATGCGCGACAGGGGCATTCGCAACCTTCCGATCATCGGAGGCGGCAAGGTCCTCGGGATCGTCTCGCTCCGCGACCTCCTCAACCATTACTCGTTCCACCTCGAGAGGATCCTCGACGAGACCGTGAATGCGCTGAGCTCCGCGATAGGCCAGCGCGATCCCTACACTGCCGACCACCAGCGCCGCGTGTCCCTCATCTCGGTGGCCGTCGCGAAGCGGATGGGGATGGAACCGAGCCGCATAAACGGGCTGCGCATGGCGGCCCTCTCTCACGACGTCGGGAAGATCGACGTGCCCATCGAGCTTTTGAGCAAGCCCGGCCGGCTCAGCAGCGTTGAATTCGAGCTCATAAAGCAGCACCCCCGGGCCGGGTACCAGATCCTCCAGTCGGTCGATTTCGAGCAGCCTGTGGCGGAGATGGTCCTGCAGCATCACGAAAGGATGGACGGCTCGGGCTATCCGCGAGGCTTGCGCGGCGAGGAGATTCTGACGGAAGCGAGGATCATGGCCATAGCCGACGTCTTCGAGGCGATAATGTCCTTCCGCCCCTATCGGCCGGCCCTCGGCGTCGATAGGGCCCGCGAGGAGATCGTCGCCAACCGGGGAGGCTCCTTCGATCCGGATGCGGTGGACGCCTTCCTGGCCCTCCTCGACGATCCCGCATCCGGAGTCCTCGAAGGCTTTTAGAGGGTAGCGGGCCCGGCCGCCCGCCGCCTCCGATGATTATGGATACTCTCCGGTCAATAGGGGCGCCAGCCTCCTCCAGGCCGTCTCATCCTCGAGACTGAGAGCCTCGCGCCTCGCCTCGGTCGATAGCTTCTGGCAGTCGATGTAGCGCAGGAGAAGCTCGAGAAGGCCGGCGCATGTCGCGCGATGGAGCTCGAGGAACCATCGCGGCGGATCGCGGCGCAGGTCCATGACCGCGGCGACATGGGGCATGCAGAGGCCCGAGGAGGCCGAGAGCCCAGCGCGCATGTCCTCTTCGTCCAGGAAGTCGGCGACGAGTCCGACGTAGCGGGATTCCGCGTCCGCCTCGTGGTCGCACGCGACGCATTTCCCCTCGTTTATCGGCGGACGCGAGCCCTTGCCGAGGGACGATACCGCGAGTTCGAGGATATTGCGGTAGACGATCGCCGCGCCGAGTCCGTCGTTGGAGGCGCAGAGCCTGTGCGCGTGCCGCGCGCAGAATCCGCGCTCGGCGTCGAAGCGCCTCCTGAGCGGCCTGTCGTTGGCGCCCTCGTAGAGGAGATTCTCGTACCAATCGTCGAGCGAGGCGCGGGTCTGGTTGCAGACCGGACAGCCGGCTTGAGCCAGGCTCTTTACGAACTTGAAGTAGGGCAGGTGCTTCTCCGGCTTGGGCCTCCCCCTGCCGCAGCCGCTCGCTCGCTCGAACATCCGATGATCCTTGATTGTCAGATTCTGGGGAGGAGGGCCGAATAGTCGTTCTCCACGCCGAGGGCGTCGAGCTGGGCTGAGATGGAGCCGCGGTGGTGGCTGCCGTGGTTGAACCATCGCAGGATGACCTTCCAGAGCTCGTGCGACTCGCTCTCGCCTTTGTAGTTCTTATACGAGACGGCCGCCGCCAGCGACGCGTCGTCCAGCTCGGAGACGAAGGCGAAAACGGAGCGGTCAAGCTCCCGCATATCGGCGAAGAGGCGGGCGCCGGCCTCGGCGAAGGGTGCCTTCAAAGTCTGGATGTCGAAATCGGCGAAGCGGCAGGTCGAGAGCGCCGGGCTACGCGGGAAGGAGGACTTCATGCGCTTGATCCAGTTGACGTCCGAGCCAAAGATATGCTTGAGCTGGTCATAGACGGTCGGGAAGTATGCGCCCGACTGAGCGAGCATCTTATCCTCGCCGAGCTTCTCGACGAGCCCGAGGACGCTTTCGTCGACGTCCATCTTGTATGCGGCCAAGGCCTGGAGAATCGTCTTCATGTCTGTACCTCCTCGTCCTCGCCGCGCGCGCCGGGACGCGGGTCCAGTCTACCCGGCGCGGGGACGCCGCTGTCAATGACCCGATCCACCTTTACGAGCGTCCGGAACGGCTCTATCATGACGGCACGAGGAGCCGAACTGAATACCCCTCCCTTTTTCCGCAAGCCCGCGCTGATCAGCATATTCCATTTCTCGGCCCTCGTCGTAACCTATATGCTCGCCCTCGCCTTCTACCCTGCCATCTCGCTCGGAGTGAGCGCGTATCCCTATTTCAGCGAGACATATTTCGGCTGCATCGGGGCTTCGATAGCCCTGAGCGTCCTCGCGCAGTTCTTCCGGCCCAGCATGCGGCTCTACGTGGTCCTCTTCCTGCGCTGCTACCTCCTCGTCGTCCTCGGCTACAGCATCGGCGGATTCCTCTCTTCCAAGCTGGCGCTCGGCATCGGATTGATGACGGACTTCTGCTTCCTCGTCGACCTGCCGCTCAACCTCGTCCTCGCGGGAATCGCCCTCGCCGTCCTCGCGGCGGCGCAGGCCTGGCCCCTGTTCTTCGGGTCGAGCGGCCTCGTGGACGCGACACCCATCCCGAGCCTCGATCAACTTTCGATGCTCTGCTTCGTCCTGGCCGCCTACGCCGCCATGGCCGCATGGATCGGCCGCCTGGCGGCGCGCCAAAAGGACCTGGGCGAGATCATACGGCTTCAGGAAGCCAACTTGGACGCGCTGGCCGAGCTCAACCTGAATCTCCAAGGATACGCTCGAACCGTCGACGAAGAATCCTCTGAGCGCGAGCGGAATCGGATAAGCCGCGAGATCCACGACATCTCGGGCTATATCTTCACGAACCTCATCGCCCTGATGGACGCGGCGGGGAGCATGCGGCGCGACGATCAGGCGGGCCTGACCGATATCCTGATCACGGCGCGCAAGACCGCGCAGGAAGGTCTCCGCGAGACCCGCGTGGCGCTCCGTAAGCTGCGCGAGAACCAGCAAGGCATGACGCAGAGCCCGCGGGCCATCTTCAAGATAGTTTCCATATTCAGGAAAATTACCGGCATCGAGGTGGAGCTGAACCTGGGGAATTTGCCTCGCTTCCTTTCCCAGGACCTCAACCTCGCCCTCTACCGCACCGTGCAGGAGGCTATGACGAACGCGGTTCGGCACGGCAAGGCCACCCATGTGCGGGTGAATTTCTGGGTCGAGGGGGAGGAATTGCGCCTTACGATCACCGACAACGGGAAGGGCGCCTTCGAGGTGGTCAAGGGTATCGGCATCACGGGAATGGAGGAGAGGATCGGCGCCCTGGGCGGCCTCGTCCGGATCGGCAGGGCGCCGGAGGGAGGCTTCTCGCTCTATGTCCAGGTGCCCTTGAAAACCGCTCCCTCCGACGAGTAAGCTCGAGACCGCATGGACAAGATCCGCGTGCTCATCGCCGACGACCAGAGTCTCTTCCTCGAGAGCCTCTCGACCTTCCTCCAGAA
>Ga0181520_10003625_pt1 | contig 26877 bp, 17 predicted proteins | sample PEATcosm2014_Bin_29_FD_132451 | JGI IMG/M metagenome (GOLD analysis project Ga0181520, IMG submission 132451) | Peatland microbial communities from MTU Mesocosm Facility, Houghton, MI, USA - PEATcosm2014_Bin02_30_metaG | ecosystem: Environmental > Terrestrial > Soil > Wetlands > Peat | place...
ACAGCAGCACAGCGTCGTCCATCGCAACCGCCAGATCGTTCAACCCATCGCCGTCATAATCACCCGCCGCGCAAGCCACAGCGTGCCCCGATGCCTTCAACCCCGCCGCCGCCGCATCGAACTCTTCATAGCTGCCATTGCCCTTGCCATGCAATACGCGGATTGCTTGCGCGCCCGATTGCATCAGCACCAGGTCCATGTTTCCCGTCCCGGTGACGTCCATCATGCAGGCACCGCCCGTCGCGGTAGACCCAGGCAGGCTCTTTGCCGCCCCGGAAGCTTCGGCGGCGATTGGATGCGCCACCAGATGGACCGGAATCATTTTGCGTTGAGTGCTCGCCGGTTCAGGTACGGCCAGAACGGTCGAATAGCTGCCCTGTTCCCCGTAGGAGAGTCCAAGCGCCGAAGCGATCTTTGCATTGGTCAGGTACTGGAAGCGCGCGAAGTGAGCTTTTGCCTCTGCTGTGCGTCCGGAGCGCTGCAAGGCTCGCGCCAGTCCAAACTCCGCGGACGCATGAAGCGGGTTGGCGGCCAGCGCCGCCTGAAAACTGGCGATAGCCTCATCTGTTTTGTGCAATTCCTGGTAGCAGGCGCCTTCAAAGTAGAGGGAATCCGCATCATGTGGGTCGGCTTTTGCCGCCTGCTGAAAACTTGCCAGTGCCTGATCGAGCTGGCTTTGCGCGTGTTGCGCCAAACCGAGGTTGTACCAGGCCTGCGGGTTCGTTGGTTCAAGCGCGATGACCCTGCGGAGCGCCGCCTCCGCTTCATCCAACTTTTGCAGAGCGAGCAGCGCTATGCCGCGATTGATGCCAGCTTGGGCGAGTTTCGGATCTTTATCGAAAGCCTCCGCGAAGCTGTCGGCCGCACGCTGAGTGAACTGCTGGCTCATCTGGGCTACGCCCCGGTTGTTCAGCAGGATTGCCTCCGTGCTGTTGGGATTCTGCGCATGGCAAACCGTTCCCAATGCTGCCAGCAAAGCGAATGTCAAAATCTGAATCTTGCTCATAGCCTTCATCTCGTCGAAAGAATCAATCTCGAAGTAAGGACTCACTCATTTACGCAAGTGCCTAATCGCCGGCCAGCTTGTAGAAAATCCCGAAGCGTCCGATCTGGATCATCGACTTTTCTTCCGGAGGCCAGATATGCAAGCTCTCCAGACGTATGTTATCCGGTATCCGGCGAGCCTCGGCTGTACCGGCCAGCTTGCCCGTCGCGGCAACATTGAAGTGAACTCTCAGTGTCTCGCGCGATTCACCGCGCGTCCATCCCAATGCATACTGGCCCGGCTGAAGCAGGAAATTGCCGATCCGCAGCGGCGATTGCACGATCAGGTAGTGCGAGTATTTCCCGTCGGCCGAATAACCCGCGGTGAGCAAGACCACGCCGGCAATATACCGGCCGCGATCATCCACGATTCCCGAGGCAGTGCGCATCTCCGTTTCGATGTGCTCGCTTTCTACAGTAGCTCGCGAGGGCAGCACCACCGCAAGTTCCGCCGACGTAGCCTGATGCCACGCGGATTTCTGCGCGGCCACGGAGTATGCGGCAGTAGAACAAACAGCGCCGCACAGCAATATGCTTCTGAAAATCCGCATGGTTACAGGCTCTCCTTCTTCAATGATTCGAGGGGAACAATGCCGCGTTGAATGGCCGCCGTGGCCGCCTGTGTGCGGTCTGTAACGCCAAGCTTGCCGAGCAGGCTATTGATGTGGGTCTTCACTGTTGCTTCTCCTACGCTTAAAGCAAGGGCTATCTCCTTGTTGCTGCATCCGCGCACGATCTGCTCGAGCACTTCGAATTCGCGCGGTGTAAGATTTTCCGTGCCCATGCGCTCGGCGAGCCGGTTGGCAATCGCCGGAGGAATATGGGAGCGGCCGGCGTGAACCGCGCGGATAACACTGACCAATTCCTCCTTCGTCATGCCCTTGAGGACGTAAGCCCGCGCGCCGGCTTTCAGGGCGCGATAAATGTCTTCGTCTCCGTCATATGTTGTAAGGACAATGAAGCGGGACTGCGGATAGTCAGCGCGCAGCATGCGGATGGCATCGACGCCGCTCAATCGAGGCATCCGGAGGTCCATCAACGTGATGTCGGGCTGATGCTTGCGGAATTGCTCGATCGCTTCCGCGCCGTCAGCAGCTTCCGCGACCACCTCCAAGCCGCCAATCTCATTCAGCAGCGCAACGAATCCCTGGCGCACGATGTTGTGATCTTCCGCCACTAGCACGCGAATCACTTCGGCTGTCACTGATCTTCTCCTGTCTATGGACGCACGATCTCGGGAAGAGGCGCGCTCAACTGTACCGTCGTGCCCGCACCCGGCTCGCTCCGCAATTCGAGTGTGCCGCCGATCAGCGCGGCGCGCTCGTGCATTCCTTTCAATCCGAAATGTCCAGCGAGCAATGCCAGCGCGGCGTTATCCACGCCACCGCACCCGTTGTCCCTTACCACAAGTTGAACCATCGTCCGACCATATTCGAGCAGCACATGGAGTTCACTGGCGCGGGCGTGCTTTTTCACATTGTGAATAGCCTCCTGCGCTATCCGCAGAATTTCCTTTTCGGTTTCGGGCTGCAGGGGGCGGTAAGCGCCGCAAAGGTTGAAGTGCGGGGTCAGACTGGCATCTCGGTCAGCCTCCGTCATGCGGCGTAGCTGGATGGGTAGAGTCCCCTCTTCCAAGTCCGGCGTGCGCAACGCCCAGATCGACTGACGAGCATCGGTCAAACCCTCACGTACAAACTTGCGCAGAGTATCAAGCTGCTTTGCCGCCGTCTCAATCTTATGCTGGCGCAGGAATTCGGCCAGCAGTTCGAGTTGGACCGAGACACCGACATACCCTTGGGCGAGAGTATCATGAATTTCGCGCGCAATTCGGCTGCGCTCGCCAAGAACGGCTTGAAACTCCCGCTTAGCCTGCCGCAGCCGGAGACGCACCAACACGGCAACCGCACCGGTCACAATCGCCAGCAGCAACGCGTAGAACCAGAGCGTCTGGTAGAAATGAGGCCGCAATTCAAAGCTCAACATCGCTCCGTCGGTATTCCAAACACCGTCGTTGTTGGCGGCCTGAACGCGGAAGGTGTAGTGGCCGGGAGGAATGTTTGTATAGTAAGCCGCACGGCGCGCGCCGGCTTCGGTCCAGCCACGATCGAAGCCATCTAGCAGATAACGGTAACGCACCTTGAGAGGCGCCACAAAGCTGAGGCCGGCATAATCGAATTCAAAGTGCACATGGCCGGCTTCAATCCGCAGCGCGCGGCCGGATGAGCCGGACGGCCGCATCGCGTCGTCGACCAGAAAGCTCTCCAGAACGACCGGAGGCGGAAGAAGGTTGACCGGGAAATGCGCGGGGTCAACCGAGACAAGCCCCTTGGGGGTGCTGAACCAAAGAGAACCGTCGCGAGAGCGCCATGCGGAAGGATGGCTATTGATTGCCGTTTCGCGACTCCTCAACCCGTCTGCCGTCCCCAACGAAATCCAGTTTGCGCAACTTCCGGATTGCGAGTGGACGGGCAGAAAATCGCAACGGGCAATACCGCTGGCCGTTGCGAACCAAAGATGGCCCAACGTATCGTCGAGGATTGCGTGAATGCTGGTTTGCGCGGAGTCAGCAGGAGGCGCTGCCGAGAAACGCCTGCCGTCCCAACTCGCCCAACCCTCGCTCTGCGTGCCGGCAAGGAGTACGTCACCGGGAAGGGGAAGCAGCGCAGTGATCACGTTGCTTGGCAGTCCGTCCTGCATAGTGAAGTTGGAGATGGAACCATTGCGCAGCCGCGACAGGCCCGCGAACGTTGCCACCCAAAGATCCCCGTTGGAGTCTCGCGCCATTGCGCCCACCAGGTCGCTTCCCAGGCCATCCGCATGGGTGTAAGTCTTCATCCGCAATTCGATTGACCCGCCGTGGCCGCTTGTGCCTGTCTGCCAGTGAGTCAATCCGCGCCGCGTCCCAACCCAGAGCGAGCCGTCCGCATCGATCAGCAGCGAGCGGATGAAATCGTCAGGCAACCCATCGGCAGATGTATAAGTTGCGACATGATTGCCGCGAATCCGGTTCAACCCGTCGGGGGTGCCGACCCACAGATCGCCGTTGGGCGCGGCGGCCAGGGACAGGATCACATTGCTGGCCAAGCCGCTGCCCACAGTAAACGTGCCGCTTACGCGCCAGCCTGCCGCGCCGGCATCGCGGCGAAGGGCATTCAGTCCGCCTCCTTGCGTTCCCGCCCACAGAGTTCCGGCGCTGTCTTCCACTACGGCGGTGATGCGGTTGGAAGAGAGTCCTTCCCGCTCGTCCAGCGTATGGAAGCGCTGATCGCGCAGGATAAGCAATCCATCGTCCGCCGTCCCAACCCAGAGATTTCCCTCTCGGTCTTCGAGCAAAGCGAGAATGGAAGCGGCGGCCAGCGAATCTGTAACAGGAAAGCGCTCGACCCTGCCTTGCCGCCACCGCGCCAGTCCGGTGCTGGTGCCGATCCAGACCGATCCCTCTCGGTCGGTGAGCTCGGCCTGAATGCGGCTGCCGGGCAGTTCCCTGGGCACCGCTGGACGAGCCCAATTTGCCACTGCGGCAAATCGCTCGCCCGACTGCATCGCCGGCCCCTGCTCGGTCAACAGCGCGATGCGTCCGTCCTGCATTTCGTCCAGGTTCAGAATCGCAGCGTCCGGCAGACCTTCCTTTTTAGTGAACACCGTGGCCGTGCCGTTCTTCCACCGCGCCAGCCCCGCACTGGTTCCAATCCAGAGAGAACCGTCGCGGGCGGCGAGCAGACAACGAATGTCGCTGCTGGGCAGGGAGGGGTTGGTGTTGATGTCGTAAGAACGGAAAGCGGCACCGTCAAAGCGCGCCAGCCCCACCTCTGTGCCGATCCAGAGAAGGCCGTCCTTTGTCTGCGCGAGCGCCTGGACGGTATTTTGTGGCAGGCCATTCTCCATGCCCCATACCTGCCGGTTGTAATTGGCGAGCGGTGTTGCGGGATCCAGTGCGGCGGCCTCCGCCGCGCCGTAAAGATATAAAGCTGCGGCTAAGAATCGAAGAATTACCCAGAGCAATCTTCCGGTTCGCGCGCGCCGCAAGTAACCTCCCTCGACAGGGCCGTGCCTCCAGAATCCCACGTTCTTCGCCTTACCGAGTGAAGTGTATATATCTGCGACCGGCATACAGGCGGAAACCGCCAGCCGGATCGTCGCTGACTTGCAGAGGCCTCGGCCGGTCTATGGTCTGATCGGTAGCCGGCTTCTCGGTCAGCACTTGGCCACCGCCCAGATCCGTGATCAAAAATTCATCGCCGTTCAGGAAGCCGAATCCATAAGCTCCTGCTGGCAGAAGTTTTCCGCCGATCTTGAGCGTCGTCTCGGTGATTATGTAGCCCTGATACTTTGCCGCTACACCCGTCGAGTAGCCGCTGGTATCCACCAGGCTGACCAGCACGTAATGGCCATCGCCAAACTTCACGCCGCCGGAGTTGCGCAGTTGCGAAGGCGCGCTCTGCCCTACGTAATACACTGTAGCCGGAAACAGTTTTTCAACTTCAGCCGGCTTCAGGATAGTATTGGCGCCGGATTGCGCCGCCACCCAGCCCGGCATTCCCAGCGCGGACACGATCGCCACGCACATCGCAACTCGAACCATTCCCAGTAACCGCATCAATGCCCTCCCTTTGTATACTGCTAGTCGAGTATAGCTCATGCCAGTGTTGTTGACCGTGGCTGAACTAGAGCCTGTGTTCTGCCGTCAATGCCTGGAAAAACGTCGCATCGAGAAGATCTTTGCTTTGCGCCGCCAGACCAAAGCCTGAAAACGACGCGCAGGCCGGGATTACATTGCAATCCGATGGAATTTCACCGGAAAGCAAGCGCGCCGGAAAATGAATGACTCATGTTTGCGGGCACGGTACTAGTTTATGAAACCGACACGCCGCACAAGGCTGGTAAAGCGAGGGTCGGAGCGCAGCGGGTCAAGACAAGGATCGACCATCAGGTTGGTTAGCCCTTCATCATGCGATCGATAAGAATTTTCAAGCCACGCGAAGGCCTGATCTTTGTTGCCCAGTCCCGCATAGACTAACGCAATTTCGTAACTCCCAAACCCATCGCGCCGTATATGCTGTTCCAGTTGCGAGATGGTTCTTCGAGCTTCATCGATGCGGCCCGCACGGGCATAAGCGTTGCCCAAGTGGCCCAGGGCGTGCGGACTGTCCCCATCTTTGAGAAAACTGCCGATAGCTTGCGCATACATACCCTTTTCCGCATAGATATCGCCATAGAGGAATGAATCTTCAGGGACATCGATATGCATCCCATGAACTCTTTCGATCAGCGCAAACGCCTGGTCGTATTGCCGGGAAAAATAGTAGATGAAGCTCGCGTCCCTGTAGGAACGGCCAGAGACAGGATCCAGTTCCAGGGCTCGCATTACCTCGCTAACGGCTTCGGAGGTTTGGCCTGTTCGCAACAGGAAGATCGCATATCTTTCATGGACCCTTACTGAATTTGGATTGAGTACTCGTGCTCGCCGAAACTCCTTGGCCGCGGTGGTCCAGTCCCAATTCAAATCCATCGCCGCATTTGCAAGCTCGACATGACCATCGGATAGCGAGTCGTCCTGCTCGACCGCTCTGGTCGCCTCAGTTCTCTCCAGGGAAAACGCCTCGGAATAGGGCATCCTTCCAGATTCGCCCATCCAACTGTAACAATCTGCCAACGCGGCATGAGCCTGAGCTGAATTTGGATCGACATTGAGCGCCTTCTGAAGAAGCTCGATGGCGCCCTTGAAATCACCCTGGTACAACCGGAGTTTACCCTGCAAATACAAATCTTGCGCAGCCGGGTTGACGGGGCGCAAACGGGCCAGACGCGCTTGCTCCTGTGGAGTTACATTGATGCTTACCTCGTCGGCAATGGCTTGAGCCACCTCTCCCTGCAAAGCCAGAATGCTGGTAATGTCCCTGACATAGCTGTGGGACCAGATGTGTTGATCGGTCTTGGCATCGATCAGCTGCGTAGTAATTCTAATCTGCTTGCCTTCGAGCAGTACGGACCCCTCCACAACTCCCTCGACCCCAAGTTCGCGAGCTATTTCCGGCACCCTCTTCGTCGTGCCCTTGTAACTCATTGCAGATGTTCTGGATATGACGCGCAAAGCGGAAACCTGGCCGAGATCGGCAATCAACTCTTCCGTCATTCCGTCCGCCAAGTATTCCTGGCTGGGATCGCCGGAAAGGTTTTCAAGAGGTAGAACTGCTATGGAATGAATTTCATGCATAGCCTTTGAGGTATGCCAAATATTGAAGCCCGCGTAGCCTAACAAAGCGAGGAAAACGAATCCCAGCGCCGTTGTAGCGTACAGTAACTGCGGGCGGGTGAACCTCCGCCGCGAGGATTGCGGCGCCAACTGCGGGCCGCGTCCAGAGGCTTCCTTTGCCGAGAGAGCGGATTGTTCATATGAATCGAGAGTTTCAGGCAGTGGTCGAGCGGGCGCCACTCCAGGCTCGAAGCGAAACTCCGGCACATAAGATCCTCTCGGCAGCTCGATGCGCACCGGCGGGTTTTTCTTCTGTTCGGAATAGAACTGCGCCAGCTTCTTACGGACCTCACTGGCCTTGACGCGGACTACGGAGTCGTTTGCGGTATCGTAAGCAACCGGACGTCCGAACATCTCGACGCCAATCATTCGTTCCCGCAGGGCCTCAACTTCCCCCATCAGAGCATGTTCCACCACCAGACGAAGAAAATCCTGAGCGCGCTTGCTTCCCGCAAAGGCACGACTCTCCAACACCTCACTGAGGTGATCGCGCACCAAGTCGACTCGCTTCGAACTGAGTTCCTGCGCCCTAAGCGCCGAATAGGCCTTCAACATACCCCTTCAATTCCTTCACGATACACTCTACCACGTAGCAAACGAAGTTCAAGATTACTGTGAATCTGCAAACGCGAAAAATCGTAACGCGTTGAAAATAATGATTATCTATACGTATCATACCAAACAAACTGCGACAAGCATTACGAAATCTTTTCATTACTGCTCTAATCGATGCGTTCCTCAGACTAAAGAGTGGTGAAAATGTAAACCAAACGGTCTATGGGGCAGGGAAAGCGTTTACCCGGATGCATATTCTTGAGTACGGCTCAGAGCATAGACATAGAGCATAGACATTGCGACTTTGTGTCTGGTTTTAAGGTGGCCGACTCCAGGCCGGAGGTGCAAAGGAACCCATATGCTCCCTCTCCAAGGTGCGGAACGGGGCTTATGGCGTATCCCGATCATCGCTTGGGGCGTAGGGCAGACATCCGGGAAAGGAGGTGGCGTGGGAGGTGTGGCTGGCAACTGTACCACAATTGCTGGAACCTAACCAAGACAATCCCGGCCATTGATATTGGAAATGGCCGGCAAATTCACTACGGAATTTACGATGCATGGGTGAGTTCCAGTCTGGTACTGACAGGACTCTAATTCCCGTCTAGTGTCTGACAGGACTCATGGAACGCAAACAACTCTTTCGGAGAATGCAGCCGAAGAGTAACTAATAGTAACAGGCAGAAAATCTCGAAAGGGAGACAGAGGAGACGCAATGCGAAAAAAAACTACACGAATGCTGAACTGCTTACTACTGGCATTTCTCGCAATGTTCATCACGACCGCAACAAATCTGTGCTATGGGCAGGATATCAACGCTTCGCTCTCAGGCACGGTAACCGATCCAAGCAATAAAACGGTATCTGGCGCAAACCTGACACTGACAAACGAGGCTTCCGGCTTCAAATCCAGCTTCGTTTCGGATAGCACGGGCCAGTATACATTCCGCAACTTGACGCCAGGCAAATACGATCTTGTGGTATCTGCCGCTGGATTCAAGTCGGAAACGGAGAATGGCATCGAACTTGCGATCAACCAGTTTGGGCATGTCGATGTGCATTTGGCCGTCGGAGCAGCTGAAGAAACCATGACGGTTATTGGTGATACCTCGCTGATCAACTTCGAGAATCAGACCATTGAAGCCGGCATCAGCCCCGAGGCTCTGCAAGATATCCCGCTGATCGTCGCAGGCGCTCCGCGTTCATCGATCGAAGTGGCGACCATGATGCCCGGCGTAACCTCAGCCGGCGGCAACAACGCCCTCAACGCCCGCTTCAACGGCGGCATCGCCACCGGCGACGAAGCGATCGTCGACGGAGTGACCACAGAGGAAGGGTTCATGAACCAGAGCGGCATGGTCGCTCTGCAGTCCGACTTCGGAATGTCGCCTGACATCACCAGCGAAGTCAAGGTGCTGAGCGCCAACTATGACGCGCAGTACGGCAACACGACTTCGGCCCAGCTGATTATCCAAACCAAGAGCGGCGGCGAGAAATTCCATGGCGGCGGATACGAGTACATCCGCAACGATTTCCTCAATGCCTCCCAGTACGGCGCAGCAAAGCTGTCCAATGGCAAATATGTCAGCCCTGACAAGCAAAACGACTTTGGCGCCTACATCGGCGGACCGATTTATCTCCCCGGTTTTCACGGCGACAAGGCCAAGGTCAAGGGATACTTCTACTTCAACTGGGAAGGCTACCAGGATCGCGGCGGCTCGGTGAGCGCCAAGGACACGATTGCGTCAGTGAACGACCGCGCCGGCAACTTCAGCGGCTGGACACGTGCTGACGGCTCCCTGAATCAGCTTTATTATCCCAACGATCCGGTGAAATATGGCGCGAATGCCGGAACGGCTATTCCCGGCAACATCATCAACCCCATTTATGAGGACTCCATCGCCAAAGCATGGCTGGCGGCATTGCCTACTCCGACCTCCGGCGGTGAATTGAACAACTACCTGGTTCCGGTTTCTGGCCAAGGCGCGCTCACCAACAACGAGAACGTCTACTTTGCCCGCGCCGATTTCAACATCGGACAAAAGGATCATCTGTACTACACCTATTGGTGGCAGTACAGCGGCCTCAACTTCGCCAGCGACCTTCCAAAGGCGCTCTCCAACGCCCAACCTGCCAGTCCTGAAAACGCGCCTATTCAGCGCATCAACTGGGAGCACACCATCACCGATACCATGTTCAACCACTTCAGCTTCGGCTACCTGAACCGCAACGAGGGCTACTTCCAGCTCGATGCCGGCTCCAGTCTGCCGAAGGTATCGGGCGTCGCCAATACCGTGGATATGCCCACTATGTCGTTCAACCAGAACTGGACCCAGTTGGGCGACAACGCCCCGTCCGACTCATCCAGAGATATCACCACGCGCGGCACCTACGGCTTGAACGATGTCTTCACGTATGTGCATGGAAAGCATACGCTCAAGGCCGGATTTGAGTGGAAGAAGTTAGGTTCCGCCATTCACCTCGGCGGCAATAACGGCGGTACTTTCGCCTTCGACGGCTCGACCACAGGCAACTCGAGTGCCGTTGTATGCCCGAAAGGCTGCCCCGGCGACGCGATGGCCGCCTTCTACCTCGGCGCCGTCGATCAGGCCACTGTCACTTATGACAATCTGCTGGGTGTGTATCCACGCCAGTATGGCTATGCCGCCCACTTCGGCGACGAGTGGCGCATAACCCCACGGCTGACTGCCAACCTCAGTGCCCGCTGGGACTATGTGACGTCCTTTTCCGAGAAGTACAACCATATGTCATTCTTCGATCCGCAGGGCACAAACCCCGGCGCTTACCTTACTGTCGCTGGTGTGAAGAACTACCTGCCTGGCCGCCTCGCGTACGCGGGAAACAGTTGGGGAACGGCCAGCTACGGCGCGCCTTATCCTGAGATTCCTGTCAGGTCGAATGTCGCTCCACGCGTCGGACTTGCCTACACCGTCAACGAAAAGACCGTTGTTCGCGCCGGTTACGGCCTGTACTACGATACCTCCTTCTATCCCGGCTGGGGCGGCGGTATGTCCGAGGATGGCTTCAACAAGACAATCACTTTGAGTCAGACTCCGAGCGGATCCTTGAATATCCCCGCTCTTTATCTGCAAAACGGCATCACCGCGGCCCAGACGGGAAACACGGCCAGCTCGATCAACTCCGCCTTTGACAACGGCCAAACCCAGCCCTACTACCGCCCGCTCGACGCCAACAAACGCTCATATTCAGCTCAGTGGAATTTGACGGTGGAGCATCAACTGCCGAGCAACTTTTTCCTGACCATCTCCTATGTGGGCACCAAGGGCACTCACCTGCCTTCGCTTTTAAGCCCGCTCAATGTTCTCAACCCGAATAGCCCCCAGATCCAGGCGCTCGGCACACATTTGAACGATGTCTTTACGGCAGCTACGCCGTTAGTGAACGGCGTACCGACGCTGGACGGTGTTCCGATTCCTTACGACAACTTCATCTCGCAACTGGGTTCCTGCGCAACCGTTCAACAGGCTCTGGCAGAATACCCGATGTACTGCGGCGTCTTGCAGGGACACAACGAGAAGCATGCCACCTCCATTTACAACTCCTTCCAGGGCAAGGTGGAGCGTCATCTCAGCAAGGGGCTTTACGTACTCGGCACCTGGACAATTCAGAAGATGTACACCGACGCCACCGCCAGCGTACAGGGTGGCGGCAACGAAGCAGGCCCCGGCTACCAGGGCAACCAGGAGATGTTCTCGCCGTTCAACGAGAAACCGAGGGCTTGGTCGCTCGTTCCGGATAACACTCCAATTACCCTTCAGCTCACAGCAATTTACGATCTACCCTTTGGCTATGGCAAGCAGTTCGTCAATAGCCACGGCGTTTCCGATGCAATCGTCGGAGGATGGAAGGTCGTCCCGCTCTTCCACTACGATTACGGTCAGCCGTTCTCGTTCTACTCTAAAACCTGCGCTACCTATTCGGTTGCTCCACTGTTGCGTGAAGGCTGCGTACCAGGCATCCTGCCGGGTCAGACGGTGCAGTTGAGCGGGCGCAACCACTACAACCCGAAGAGCGGCGTTCCATACTTGAACCCGAATGCATTCGAGTCTGCGTCCGCGTTTACTCAATTCGGTTACACGGGCTACGGCAATGCGGAATCAACGATCTATGGCCCGTCCTGGAAGAATCTCGACTTCTCGCTGGCCAAGAACACGAAGATCGACGGGAAGGCGACCTTCAAGTTTGCCGTCAACGCCTTCAACCTTTTCAACAACCATTCCCTGATCAACTCGACGGGGAACAACGTCAACAACGGTCCTCAGGTGTCGTTTAACACAGACGTTTCAAACAGCGCCTTTGGTCAATGGAACGGCGGCGTTAGCGCGCCGCGCACGATCCAATTCTCCGGACGTCTCGAGTTCTAAGACGCAGGACTGATGTTTTTCCATATCCCGCGTCATCTGGCCTGCATTTGGGCCAGATGACGCGTTTTTTTCGGAAAGCCAACACGAGATATACCGGTGACATCTTAACTATTCGTGACTCCATCAAGACAGTACAATGGACCTAAGTATGAAGACCGTCGCACCAAATCAAGTTCGGAACCCCGGCCTGCTGCGAGTTATTCACCACCGTGCCGGAACCGGAGCACTCCTGATTTTGATCATTTTCATATGGCCACTCATATTTGCAGCGCAAGTTCAGGATGAGGGAGCACCATACAAGCAGACTCTACTTTCAATCCAGCAGCAGATTGAGGCGAACAATCTCGATGGCGCGCGTATGCTGATAGCCGATGCAAGTAAGCGGTTCCCAAATGATGGCGGCATCGAGAATCTGCTTGGCGTTGTCCAGGTTCAACAGGGAGATGCGAACGGCGCCCGAAAGAGCTTCTCCGCCGCGATACGCCACAGCCCAAGGCTCGCCGCCGCTTTCATGAATTTGAGCCGTATCGATATGCGGACTGCCGCAACCGACCCCACCGCTCGCGCTGAAGCGCTCCAGCTCAGCGAGAAGGCAGCCCAAATGGATCCGGCCAGCGATGAGGCAAACTATCAGATCGCAACCATTCTGAGTTGGGAGAGGAGTTACCGGTCCTCTCTCGCGCACCTCGCTCGGCTCAGCGCTTCGGCTCGGGCCCAGGTCGGTGCCCAGGATATTCTCTGCGCGGATGAGGCCAGCCTCGGAAACAGAGAAGATACGGATCGAATCGCCACTTCCCTGGCTGCAAACCCCGATCTGACAGAGCAGGATGCAACCTTGTGTCTACCTGCCTTGCGTACTGCGCGCCGCGCCGATCTTATTGAAAGAATATTTGCAGCCGCCGCTGACCGGCAGCCGCTTTCTCCCTCCGGACTGCGCATTCTGGGATTGGCGCAAGAGGCGGAAGGAAAGCTGGAGCAGGCCCGCGCCACTCTGGAACGCGCATTTGCGGCAGATAGCAAGTCAGCAGTTGTTCTTGTGGATCTAACCCGAATTGCAAAGACCGCCAAGGATTATCAGGGTGCTCTCGGTTACCTTGCCCACGCTCGCGAGTTGCGGCCCGCGGACGCTGATTTGGCGTATGAATTCGGCTCAATCTGCCTCAACCTCGGTCTCTACGCCGAGGCGCGGAAGGCTGTTGCGGAAGCAGTCAAACTGGCGCCTGACAATCCCGAATACAATCTTGGATTGGGGACGGTTGTGTCTTTTTCGCAGGATCCGTCTGATGCTCTGCCGTATCTCAATAAATACCATGCTCTGCGCCCGCAAGATGCTGAAGGGATTCTCGCGCTTGGTGCTGCATATTTCAGAGCGAAGGATTACGACAACGCGGTCAAGTGGCTTCAGCAGGCGATTGCGGCGCCGAAAACTTCACCGGAAGCGCACTTCTATCTGGGCCGGATTGCCCGCCAGGAAGGCCGTCTCGACGATGCGACAAGCGAATTAAAGAAATCGCTTGAGCTGCAGCCGGATCATCCCTATGTGTTGGCCGAGCTTGGCCAGATTTGTGTGACAACGCGCAACTATCCCGCTGCTCAAACCTATCTTGAACGGGCCATTCAGCTTGATCGAGACAATTACGCAGCGAACTTCGGACTGCTCCAGCTCTACGTTCGCACCGGCGACGCGCGCAGCGGGCAGCAGTCAAAGCGCTTCGATGAAATCAAAGACAAAAAGGAAGAACAGGATCGCGAGATGATGCGCGTCGTCGAGTTTCGTCCCGATGGCGGATCAGGCAAGTAGGACAGTTGACAGGAAAATGTTTTTTGCGAAATGGTGAAAGAATATGATCGACGATATGCGCTGCAAGAGAGTCACTTCTGCATCCTGGGGCATAAGGGCCTTGTGTCTCGCCGCAGGCGTGACGTTGCTGTCAATTTCAGTGGGAGCTCAGAGCATTGGCGGACGCTGGGTTGCAACCGGCAAGGCGCTGGACAACGGTGAATTACAAAAGGCGATCTTAGACATCAAGCAGGACGGCGTCCAATTGACGGGCACCGTCAAGATGCCGGGGTATCTCGCGGAGGTAAAGGGAAGCGCAGCCGGGAATCACTTTGAACTCTTCGGAGGCGCGTCGGCAACGATTCCCTTCATGGCCGGCGATCTGGTCAACGGCGAGTTGCGCATTATCAAGGACTCTGGCGATTCCTGGCTCGCCAAGCCCTTCTCGCCGGCAGACGAATCTCCGGTGGCTGGTTACATTGAGCCTCCACAACTCCACAAGGTGCCATATAACGGCTTGGCCAAAACTCCACCGATGGGATGGAATAGCTGGAATCTGTTTGAGAGCAAGATCGACGACGCGACGGTGCGGACCATCGCAGACGCCCTGGTTTCAAGCGGGATGCGCGACGCGGGTTACATCTACGTCAACATCGACGATACCTGGGAAGGCTTGCGCGACGCGCAGGGAAACCTGCAGGCAAACCACAAGTTTCCCGATATGAAGGCCTTGGCGGATTATGTTCATTCAAAGGGACTGAAGCTGGGCATCTATTCTTCTCCTGGACCGCGGACATGCGCCGGTTACCCCGCAAGTTATGGTCACGAAGAGCAGGACGCAAAGACATTTGCCGTCTGGGGTGTCGACTATCTGAAATACGACTGGTGCAGCGCGCGATCGATTTACAAAAACGACAAACTGCAAGCTGTGTATCAGAAGATGGGCGATGCGCTGCAAGCAACCGGCCGGCCGATCGTCTACAGCTTGTGCGAATACGGATGGGGCAGCGTAGAGAAATGGGGTGCGGATGCAGGCGGAAATCTCTGGCGTACCACCGACGATATCCGCGACGAATGGTCGAGCATGATCGCCAACATCGAGAGACAGGTGCCTACTGCGTCTTACGCCGGACCCGGACACTGGAATGATCCGGATATGCTTGAGGTCGGCAATGGACACATGACGGACGATGAGTACCGCACCCATATGAGCCTGTGGGCTGTGACCGCATCGCCGCTACTGGCCGGAAACGATGTGCGCAATATGTCCGCGGCGACTAGGGAAATACTGCTCAACAAAGAGGTTATTGCGATCGATCAGGATCCGCTGGGCAAGCAGGCCTCTCCTGCAAGAAACGGCAATCTGGAAACCTGGATCAAGCCGCTTGCCGACGGAGGCGTGGCAGTGGCTGTGGTGAACCTCGGCTCCACGGCCACACAGGCCAAAGTGAACGCTCGCGATTTACATCTCGGTGGCGCAGCGAATAAGGCGCGCGACCTTTGGACCCATCAGGACGTGGAATTCGCCGATGGAGCTTATTCGGCGACGGTCCCCGCGCACGGTGTTTTACTGCTGCGAGTATGGGCGCATTGAGATGACAGTTGTGACCCGTCGAAGAATATTGGCGCTCTTAGCTGCTTGCTTTTCCGGCTTGGCCGTCCGTCGGGCATTTTCATGGACTGCATCAATATCGAAGCTCGTGGAAGCCCGCGATTTACCGTTAACCGAAAGCACTGGTATTCGTCCGGCGCTAGACCCTAATCCGCCCGATGCGGCGTCCTATTGGTTTACCGATGTCTCCAAGCGTTCATCGTTTTCTTACAGGACGAACAATGGGTACGCTGGAAGAAAGTATTTTCCCATTCCGATGTGCGGCGGGGTGGCGGCCATCGACTACGACAACGACGGCCGGATGGACCTTTTCTTTACCAATGGAGCGCAGCTTCCAGAGCTTGAAAAGTCCTCGCCAGCCTATTACAACTGCCTTTTGCGAAATAGGGGCGACGGCACTTTTGAAGATGTAACGGCCAAAGCCGGAGTTGGCGGAGCGGAGCTTGGCTTCAGTTTCGGAGTAGCAGTGGCCGACTACGACAACGATGGCAACGAGGATATCTTTGTTTGCAATGCGGGAAGAAATGCTCTTTACCACAACAATGGGGACGGCACATTCACCGATGTGACGATCGGATCGGGACTCGATCACAAACCCGCCAATGTGTTGAGCGTTGGGGCAGCGTGGTTCGACTACGACAACGACGGATTGCTTGACCTTATCGTCACAAATTACACTACTTGGACCCCGCAAACAGACAAGCAATGCTTTATGGACGCGAAGCGGGAGGAGTTCTGCAGTCCGACCGTGTATAAGAGCGTGGAATCGAGGATATATCGCAATCTCGGGAAGGGCCGCTTCGAAGATGTGACCGAGGCCAGCGGCATCGGCAAGGCGCTGGGCAAGGGAATGGGCATATCGATTGCGGATTTCACCGGGAATGGCCTCATGGATATCTTCATCGCCAACGACACAGAGCCTAATTTTCTTTTTATCAACCAGGGAAATGGAACCTTCAAAGAAAGCGGCCTGGAGTATGGAGTGGCTTACAACGATCGAGGATATGCCGTTTCCGGCATGGGTTCGGACGCGAAGGATTTTAACAACGATGGATGGGTGGATATTATTTACAACGATCTTGCAGGGCAAGTCTTCGGAATTCTCAAGAACGATGGCGGCAAGTCTTTCAGCGATGTGACCTGGCCCACGAAGATCGGGTCGCTGAGCAAGAGTCTCTCCGGATGGAGCATCGGGTTTGTGGACTACAACAACGACGGCTGGAAAGATATTTACTCCGCGAATGGAGACGTAGACGATCTCAGCGCAACATCCAAGCAGCATGACACTATGTTTGAAAACGTGGGCGGCAAGACTTTTGTTGATGTTACCGGGAAGATGGGGCCGGACTTCTCCTTTGTCGGATATCAGCGCGGCTCCGCTTTCGTCGACTTAAACAACGACGGTTTCATGGACCTGGTTGTGACCTCGCTTGGCGAGAGGCCTCGAATCCTGATCAACAATGCGCTGGTCAAGAATCATTGGATCATGTTTGATCTTCGCGGTAAAAAGAGCAATCGGGACGGAATCGGCGCCCGAATCAAAGTACATACAACCTCGGGAAGAGAACTCTGGAACCACGTCTCTACCAGTGTTGGCTTCATGTCTTCGAGCGACAGGCGGGCGCACTTCGGACTCGGCAACGAAAACAAAATCGATTATGTAGAAATCCGCTGGCCGAGCGGTATCGTGCAGCGTATCGACAAGCCCGCGGCCGATCAGATCCTCAAGGTCGAGGAACCGGTACAGTAGCTGGCGCGTTTTCCACGACTGTCAGCACCTGATCCGCTTTCACGTTGGTCAGCACCTGCTTCACGCCGGTCGGCCATTCGAGTTCAATCCTGTCAATCGTCCCAGCGTTGCCTAGCCCGAAGTGTACGCGCTTGTCGCTCGATGAGCTATAGCCTACGGCGGTCGTGGCTGTGTTATATTGTGTGCCCTCCGCCGTCGTAATCTTCACCTTTGTGCCAAGCCCGTCGCGGTTGTCTTTCGTTCCCACGAGATTCAGAATGATCCAGTGATTCCCGTTGCCGCCGCGGTTCATGAGCAGCTGCGGCTTGTCGTGTATGACGCTGACCACCGCATCGATCTTGCCGTTGTTGTTCAGCGAACCGAAGGCCGCGCCGCGATGCATCTTTGCTTCCATCACTGCATCGCCAGCCTTTGCACTTGCATCGCAGAACTTGAAATTGCCCATGTTGCGCCACACGCCGTCCGGCAACAGCGCAGGCCTATGCAGAACTTCAAGCTCGTTGTCCAAAATCGCGCCGCCTGCCACGAACAAGTCTTTTCTTCCATCGTTGTCGAAATCGAAGGCTCCCGTGCCCCAGGCCGTCAAGCGACGGCTCAGCGCAGTAATTCCGGATGTGTCTGTCACATCGTCGAATTGCGTCCCAGTGTTCTTGTAAATCGGAAACGTATCGCCGAACATGGCGGTATGGAAGATGTCCGGCAACCCATCGTCATTCACGTCGCGAAACTCCGCTCCCATGCCCGCAACCATGCTTCCATTCGACGTGTAGGCAACTCCTTGCTCAAGCGCCACATTCTTGAATGTGCCGTCGCCGTTGTTGCGCAAAAGAAAGTTTGGGTAGGTGTCGTTCGAAATAAAAACATCGGTGTAGCCGTCGCCGTCAAAATCCCCAAAAGCCAAACCCATTCCCTTGCCGATGTATTGCCCGACGCGCGAGGCCACGGAAACATCGGTGAAGGTGCCGTCGCCGTTGTTCCTGTAAAGGATGTTTGGCGTACCCTTGAAGTTGCCTGGCGCGCAATAGGTTCGCGCCTCGCCAATCGAGCATAGCTTCGCGGTCGCAATGTTGTAATCCAAATAATTGATGACCATCAGATCGAGCCGTCCCGAGTGATTCGCATCAAACCACCCGGCTGCCACCGCCCATGGCTTTCCGTAGCCGGGAATCGTGCCGCTCACCCCGGCCTTTTCTGTCACATCGGTGAATGTGCCGTCGCCATTGTTGTGCAGCAACTGGTTGCGATTCACGCCCGTTACATAAAGGTCTACAAAGCCGTCGTTATCGTAGTCTCCGGCCGCCACTCCCATCGAATAGCCGACGCCCTGGACCCCGGCCTGCTCGGTTACGTCTGTAAACGTGCCGTCTCCGTTATTCCGATAGAGCCGGTTCCAGTACTTCGGCCCCGTTTTCTCAAGCGACGGAATCGCCGCGCCATTGGTCAAAAAAATGTCGAGCAACCCATCGTTGTTGTAGTCGAAGACAGCAACGCCCCCCAGCATCGTCTCGATCGAATACCGCTGCGGACTGACGCTGTTTTCCAGCTTGAAGTTGATGCCCGATTGCGCAACGATGTCCTCAAAGCGGATCGGCGCCGGCTCTCCGCCGGAAGGCGCGCAGGCCTGGGGCGAGGCCGCGGTTGCAACCTGAGGACTGGTTATAGCTTTCGCCTGCTCCTGTGCGCCCGAATGCGTCAGCGCGCAGCAGCAGACGACAGCAAAAGCCATCCTGATTAAAAGCTGGCCATGAGGCAAATCGCGCAAAGCACCCATCCCCCTCCATTGCGGCGCAACAGGAAACGTCCCCCTAAACAGGGGACGCTTCCGAAAGAATCCCTAACTCAATTGCACTTCGATCTTGACCACCGAAGCCGGCGGGAAGGTGAAGCTCAACGAGTTCGCGTTCAGGCGGACATCAGCGGCGCGGGACTTTACCTGCTCCGGCTCTTCGAGGGTGTTGTGAGCATGGATGTCGCTTTCCGCCACCACCAATGCTTTCGCGCTGATTGCCTTCGCGCCACGCAAAACGATTTCAGCTTCGCGGGGCTGGCTCACGTCGGGATTGACAGCGGTCAACGTCAGCGTCTTGCCCTTCAGTGAGGCCGATCCTTTGAGGCCCGCAAAGCTAGCCGGTTTGCCGTCGCGGTCGTAGCGTACTTCGGGCGAAGAAAACTCGGATCGCAGCGCCGTTCCGCCCTGGTGCGCCGCATACATCTCAAAGACGTTGAAGACCGGCGTAGTGGCGAACTTGTCGCCGCGAGCAAGAAAGAGCGAATTGATGCAGTTGACCAGTTGCGCGCAGGCGGCCATGCCCACCTTGTCCGCATGACGATTGAATGTGTCCAGCGACAGGGCGGTCGCCACAGCGTCGCGCACAGTGATCTGCTGGCCGAACAACTGCTCAGGACCGTTCTCGGTGCCGGGTTTATACCAGGGGCCGTACTCGTCCACGACCAGTTTTACTTTTCTGTCGAGGTCGAACTCGCCGAGGGCTGTCCAATGGTCGAGGATGATGCTCTCAATGCGGTCCGTCTCCTTGCACAGCTCATACCAGTCGATAGGGTCGAAGTTAAGTGCATCACCTTTCTCTTTATCCCAGTCCTGGGTTTTGCCGCGAGAGAGGTTAGTGGCGTAGTGATGCACACTGAAGCCCCAGACACCCTTCATGTCGTTGCTGGGCTGGCCGTGGAGCAGCTTGGAGAAGAAGCCGCGCGTCCAGGCCTGCTCGTCGCTGTTGGGTCCAGAGGCCACAAAGCGCAGCGGTACGCCGTAGCTGGGAACCCAGGCCGTGTAGCGCTTGAACTCAACGGCATAGTCCTCTGGATCGAAGTTTCCGCCGCAACCCCAGCTCTCGTTGCCTACGCCCCAGTAGCGCACGTTGTACGGATCGGGCGAACCGGCGGCCTCGCGCGTCTCAGCCAGCGTGGTAGTCCCGCGTGGCGAGTTGCAGTACTCGACCCAATGGTCAAAATCGAGCGGCGTCAAACTGCGCACATTGCCGGCAATGTAGGGTTCCGCGCCGGTGAGTTTGCAGAACCGAACAAAATCATCGGTGCCGAACTCGTTGGGGTCGAAGACCTGCGGGATGTTCTTCTTCTGCAACGAAGCGGGGAAGCCGTCGGTCCAGAAATTGGTGCGGCGTGGACGAGTCTTGCGGGGACCAATGCCGTCGCGCCAGTCGTAGCTGTCGGCAAAGCAGCCGCCCGGCCAGCGAACCATTGGCGCTTTGATGACGCGCATCTTGTCGATGAGCGCCGAGCGCAGACCTTGCTGGTTGGCGATCTTCGAGTTCTCGCCGACATAAATGCCGTCGTAGACTGCCGAACCCAGATGTTCGGTAAAGTGCCCGTAGATTTCTGGCGCGATAGTGGCAATGGGCTCGTTCACAAGGATTTCAATGTGGGTTCCCGCCTGTTGCGCCCAGGCTGTACGCTTGTCGAAGATCATGGCAACCGCAGTGGAGGCCGCTGCCGCTTTCAGAAAACTTCGCCGTTCCATTTTTTGCTCCTTGATTGGCTGTTTTATTTTCCCGAATTTCCGTTCATAGCTATTTTACGGCCAGATAGATCAATTCGATTCCCTTGCCGTTCTTCGCATCCTTATTGCGGGTGTATTGACGGCTGAGATCGTTACGCGATCAGTCTGCCGCCAGAGGCGCGGGAACGATGAAATTCATAGGCATCGCCACGATAGATGGTCCTTTCCAACCAATTATTGTAACCGGGATGTCACCATGCGTCTGGGATCTCGCGCCCTCTGATCGACCGTGTCTACCATAGCAATCAGCGTTCGTTGGGATCCATTTTCGGGTGAGTTAATAGCGATGGTTAACTCAACTTCGCGAACAGGTTATTTGCGCCGAATGATCAACTCATATTCGGGCAATAAAGTTTCAATCAATACAAGCCAAATCAGTATGCTAATTACGGAGTCCGTTTCGTGTCTGCAACGACCGCGAACTTCCCAATTCCTGAGATATTCGCGGTTACAACGTGCTTGGATTCGTTAATGCTTTGAGGTCCTGCATCGATCCATCGCCCCAGATGATCGTCGAACGTCACTAACCGGATCGTCGCTCGACTGGACAACATATGCGAATCGTATGGAATTGAAAGTTTACCCGTGAATATGTGCGCGCTGCCCACGCGCGCTGATCCCAGGACGCGGTCCTTCAACACGATCGTTGGACCAACGATCAATGAGAGGCTGTTGCTTGATACTCCGTGCCCCGCGCCCTCGGTTAATACCTGCCTCCCAGCATCAGGCCCCATCAGGGCTTGTGTGTCGATTGAGACCTGCAAGTTTTTAGCGAGCGCGACAGCATCTGGGTCCGGTATCGGAATAGTCAGCGATGTCCCGTCGAGCCAAACGTCTTGCCAAGGGTCTCCGAAATTGTTCCGCGCGCTCCAAACGGCAACCGAGCCGAGGGCGCACTTTGGATCGCAAATCGGGATCTCGCTCGGTGGTATCACACAATTTTGAGTGAATGAAAACGCGGTTGAAGAGTTCCCATTGGCCACAAGCTGAAGGTCGCAGGGACCAAACCCCGCAGGCAGTTGGAAGTTTGTGTTGCCTGAAGCTCCAGAAACAAGGCTGATAGTGCTCCAATTGAAAGTTCTCGCGTAGGCGATGTTTCCGCTTCCGTCTTTCAGCCGCACGATAGGAAAATCTGTCGCCATTTGCGCATCGTCTCCGTAAGAGGCTCCTTCAGAGATTCCGTTCAACCCCGTCCCAGTCAGTAGGTAACAAGTGCCGCAGTTGCCTCCCGCCGCAGTGACGTTTTGAACCTTCGGCTGCCCTTGGAGAAGAGGGCTTCCGTTTGGCGTATAGACATAGAGTTGTGGATTGGCGCCGCCGTTGCCGCCACACCCGCTCTCGGCCAGAACCGTTCCGTCCGGCAGATCAAGCATCGCGGTTGAGCCGCAGTCTGACCAGAGGCTTGGCGCCCCGGAGTTGCCGGGGCCGCGTTCTTCGGTATAGGCGCCTTGCGTAGGATCATATTCATAAAAGAAAAACGGCCCGGGTTCTGAGTTGTAGGAGGTCGCCGCAAAGCCGAGTGTCAGTAGTATCTTTCCGTCGGCCATCATCGCTCCAGGCGAGTCGAATCCCCCCATGAGCACTCCTCCGGTTGCGGGGCCGTTGGGCGCAATGGACGTCTGACTCCACACGTTGGCAATTGGATCATACGTTCCCATCACAGGGCTGCCTCCAATGAAGACTGCCTTGCCGCTGGGTAACAAGAAAGCCGGCCCAGTCTCTCCTCCACCGCTCCAGCCATATTCGGTGTCATACAGCGCGAAACCTAACGAGGCTTCAGAACTCCATTGGCCAGGCGGATGGGATTGCGATGGGAAAAATCGCTCGGATGTTTGAGGGGTTTGCAGATTTCCAGCCTGTGCGGGAGGTGACGGTGGATCAGCGGTGAGAATGCTGCCATCCTGCAATTTGACCCATGTGTCCTCCTGCTGGCTACAGCTATATCCAGTTGGATTAGCGCCGCCAGTATTTGCGAGCGGAATAGCATTCGCCAACCAGCCCGTGGTGGGGTTGTAGACAAGCGTATCCCCGCAATTCATGGGGCAGACTGGGGCCATCAGGACGCCGCCGTCCGGGAGCGTCTCGGATATCATGTCGAGAAACCCTTGATTAGTGCCGGACGGGCATCCTAGCGCATGGCCACCCTTGATGTTGTTTCCCTTAGCGCTTGGATTGATAAGATTCGCAGGGGGATTTGCTGCGGTCCATGAGCCTGCCGGAGATACGGAAGGATCGTAAATCTCGGCATCGACCAGGCCTGTGCACCCAGACGGCGCATTCCCAGGGCCGGGGTATTCGCCGCCTGCGATAAACACCTTTCCATTCGACATCACCTGCGAAGCAAAAAGGCCGTGGGGGCAGATCGAGTTGGGGACAGAACTCCAGGCGCCGTTGACATAGCTTCCAGTGCTATCCGGGATAAGACGAAGCCATTCCTCGGAATAGTTCCCCGTTGGGCCGTTGACCAGCACACTGCCATCTGGCAGCAGCAGCATCGTTCCCGGATAAAACAAATTGCCGGAGCTGTCTTTGGCGAGATTGGTGAGTGGGGTCCATTGCGAAGCCGGCGCCACTACATTATTAGCCTGACATATCACCCATACATTTTGAATGGAGTTGTATGGTTGCAGCGGATTCGCATCGGCGGTGCCGCTCCCATGCGTTACTGAACACGTCCCCCATGAGTATGGAGAACCAGAAACGGTGACGCTGTAGTTTGCGCCATATGCTCCGTTTGCGCTGGGATTGATAGCGCCAGCGTAATCAACTGCAGGGGGAAAGAGGAAGACGCCATCCGATGAGATCATAAGCGGTGATTCGAGATTGTTCTGAAGGTTTATGCTTTGGCCATACGGAAGACCGGAGACCGTTCCGCTGATGTTATAGCAGTAAACAACGACATGGCTGTTAGCCGGGGTTCCAGCCCCTACGAAGCCAATTTGGCCGGTGATGGCGCACATCTGCCCAGGGTTCGAGGGAAGGGAGGATATAGTTACGCTATAGCTTGTGCCGTTGGGAAGGATGCCGTCGGGAAAAGTAAAGTTCGGCAAGCCGGGGGTGCTCGAGCCAAAGGTGATTGTCTTGGTGCCAGTGACGCCATTCGCGTTATAGCTTTCCGATAACACCAGGCCCGAACCGGCAAGGCCAATGATCGCGCCGCCAACTGTCTGCGCAGGCAGGCTGGCAGGGACGATCGCGCAAAGTATGAGCGAAAGAGTGACCGGCAGAACAACGCGCCAAGTGCGCCTGATCATTTGGGCGCTGAATCCATTAAGAGATTTCATCGAATGACCCTCCTGAAGAAATTTTGATTATTCCTTAAAGGTGCGGTCCTGGACTTTCCACAAATGCCGGCCAGCTTCTTGTCATCCGGTCAACGAAGGCGCCCCATCTAAACTGACTTTGCGCGGGCATCGTGCATTTTGTTACTGCGGCCTACTATAGCGATCCGTTTGCATAGTGATCGATAAAGGTGAATCGTTTCATGCCGCTAGCGTATCCGGAACCTGCTACCGCTCAATTCACAGCAACCTTTCTCAAGCGCGAAGAACTGCCCGATGGCAGCGCTGCTCTCGGCCTTTTTGCGGTGAGAGCGGTGCGGCGTTCCGACTCAGCCGCCGAGCCTTCTGTGAGGCTGGTCGGCGGAATGCGCCTCGATCAGAGCTTTCTTGCGGACTTGCCCGTCGCGCCGGGAATGATGATTGGACTTTACAACAATACCAACACGTCACAATTGTCAGCATTTCAGCAACTCTTAGCCCCATTCGATCCTGCGCAGCTGATAAGCCAGTTCGGCCCTGTTACCAACGCGGTCAGCTATCAATCTTTGATCGATCCGGCGCGCAAAACCGGTCAGACATCGAGCGGGATTATTTATCTCACTTCCCGGCGCGAAGACAGTGTAAATGCCACGGCAATTCCACTTAAAAATAATGAGGGTGCTGTGCTGGCTGTACTCACAGTGGCCATTTCACGCAGCGGCATGATCGAGGCGCAGCAGCATATTCGCGCCATCGCATACGGAGTTGCCGCCGGTGGAATTCTGCTGGCGATACTGGCGAGCCTATGGATCGCTGCGCGTGTCTCGCGGCCCATCGAGCAGTTGGCGCGCGCCGCAGATGAAGTTTCCCAGGGCAACTGGGAGACTCGCGTCCCGGAGCGCAAGCGGAAGCGCGGTCGTGATGAGATCGATGTGCTGGCGCGCGGCTTCAATCACATGACCGGGCAACTCGCCAGTCAGCGCGAACGGCTGGTGCAGAGTGAGCGCGTAGCCGCTTGGCGCGAACTTGCGCGCAGGCTTGCGCATGAGTTGAAAAACCCGCTCTTTCCATTGCAACTCACTGTGGAAAATCTTGTGCGTTCTCGCGCGCTTTCAGAGGCGGAGTTCGAAGAGGTTTTCCGCGAGAGCACGCAAACATTGAGCATGGAGATCGCCAATCTGAAAACCATCATTGGCCGCTTCAGCGACTTCAGTAAGATGCCCAAGCCGCAACCGGAGATGATCGATGCAAAAGATGTGATCGAACGCGTTCGCTCACTCTACGAAGCCGCAGGCGATAAGAACGAAGCGAAAATTTGCTTTGAGGTCGAACTCTCCGCAGATCCCATGCCGCTCAATGTCGATCCGGAACTGCTGCATCGCGCGCTTTCGAATCTTGTTCTCAACGCAATGGATGCAATGCCGGAGGGCGGCACGCTCACTCTCTCCGCCAAGCCAAAAGGCGATCAAATTGAAATTCGTATCGCCGACACCGGCGCAGGACTCACGCCAGAAGAATGCGAGCGCCTCTTCACTCCTTACTACACGACCAAGCAGCACGGCACCGGCCTCGGTCTGGCGATTGTGCAATCGGTCGTCGCCGACCACGCAGGAACCATCGCCGTAGAAAGCCGTCTCGGCGGCGGCGCAGTCTTCGTCATCACGTTGCCGAAGAATATCTCAAACTCACGATAACCCGAAGTTGAAAGCGAATAGCTAAAAGCTGAAAGCTGCATTTATGACCGCCAAAGCAAAAATCCTTATCGTCGATGACGAAGCCAATACGCTGGCTTCGCTTTCTCGCGCCTTTCGGCTTGCGGGCCACGAGGCTGTCGTCTGCGACAATGCTGCCCGCGCTCTGGAACTTGCCCGCACGCAGCCTTTCGACCTCATCCTCAGCGATGTGGTGATGCCGCGCCGCGATGGACTTGCGCTGCTCGAAGACCTGAAGAATGCCGATGTCGCTGCTCCGGTCGTGATGATGAGCGGGCAGGCTCATATCGAGATGGCCGTAAAAGCCACGCGGCTCGGCGCATTGGATTTTCTCGAAAAGCCTCTTTCCACTGAGAAATTATTAGTCACTGTCGAGAACGCACTTAAACTCACCCGTCCGGCAAGCCCACCACGGTCGATGTGCGCGTTGTTGTCGCCACGCATCGCAACCTCGAGCAGTTAGTTGAATCCGGACAGTTCCGGCGCGATCTCTATCATCGCGTCGTGGTCTTTCCCGTTCAATTGCCGCCGTTGCGCCAGCGCGTTGAAGACCTGCCCGCGCTGGTCGAGCACTTTGCCTGCCAGGTCAGCGCGCAGAATGGATGGAAGCCTGTTCCATTTTCCGAGGAGGCAATTGATGCGCTCAAGCAGTACGCATGGCCGGGAAATATTCGCGAACTGCGCAATGTCGTCGAGCGTCTTCTGCTGCTGGCTGGAGCCGTAATCGAAGCAGAGGCCGTCCAGCTCGCGCTGCCCGCATCGCGCTCTTCGCACGCTGCTGCGATTACGACTGCTCCTGGCATACCAGGCCCATTAGCCGAGCGAGTAGCAACCTTTGAACGCGCTGAAGTGCTTAGAACCTGTTTACGATCTTGAGACCGGATATTGCGAAGACGCCAGAAAAGTGATCTTTGTACTGTTGCCAGTGCAGTAATAGTAGAGGATGGAGCCAAGAAAATCCTATCCAAGCGATA